>Ga0196963_10000634_pt1 | contig 29775 bp, 26 predicted proteins | sample S1_5metaG_FD_148600 | JGI IMG/M metagenome (GOLD analysis project Ga0196963, IMG submission 148600) | Soil microbial communities from Anza Borrego desert, Southern California, United States - S1_5 | ecosystem: Environmental > Terrestrial > Soil > Desert | place: USA: California | collected...
TGATCATCCGCAGGCCGCGCGCGCCGATCTTGCGGGCGAGCGCCATCTCGGCGATCGCGTCGAGGGAATCATCCGTGAAGCGCAGCTTGACGTTCTCGTACTCGAACAGCTTCTGGTACTGGCGAGTGATGGCGTTGCGCGGCTGCGTCAGAATCTGCACCAGCGCGGGGCGATCGAGCTCGTGCAGCGTGCCCATCACGGGCAAGCGGCCGACGAACTCCGGAATCAGCCCGAACTTGATCAGATCCTGGGGCTCGCACTGCTCGAGCACGACCCCGACATCGCGGCCCTTCTGCGACTTGATGTCCGCCTTGAAGCCGAGCGTTTTCTTGCCGACGCGGCGCTCGACGACTTTATCGAGGCCGACAAATGCGCCGCCGCAGATGAACAGGATGTTGGTCGTGTCGATCTGGAAGAATTCCTGGTGCGGGTGCTTGCGGCCGCCTTGCGGCGGCACGTTGGCGACCGTGCCTTCCAGGATCTTGAGCAGCGCCTGCTGCACGCCTTCGCCGGAGACGTCGCGCGTGATCGACGGGTTCTCGTCCTTGCGGCCGATCTTGTCGATCTCGTCGATGTAGACGATGCCCTGCTGGCACTTTTCGATGTCGCCGCCGGCCGCCTGCAGCAGCTTGAGGATGATGTTCTCGACGTCCTCGCCGACGTAGCCCGCTTCGGTCAAGGTCGTCGCGTCGACGATCGTGAAGGGTACCGACAGCAGCTTGGCCAGCGTCTGCGCCAAAAGCGTCTTGCCGGTGCCGGTCGGGCCGATCAGCAGGATGTTCGACTTGGTCAGCTCGACGTCGTGACGGCTGCGCGGCTGTTTCTGGATTTCGAGGCGCTTGTAATGGTTGTAGACGGCGACCGCGAGCTTCTTCTTGGTGAGCTCCTGGCCGATCACATACTCGTCGAGGAACTTCTTGATCTCCGGCGGCGAGGGCAGCGAGGTGCGCGTGCCGCGGCTGTCGAAGCGGTTGTCGTCGGCAATGATGTCGTTGCAGACCTCGACGCATTCATCGCAGATGAACACCGTCGGACCCGCAATCAGCTTGCGGACGTCGTTCTGATCTTTATTGCAGAACGAGCAACGAAGGATCTCGCCGCCGTCCCCGCTTTTCTTCACCATTTGTCCCGTATATCTAGGTTACACCGGATAGGCCGGTGCGCCCACAGTCTCTGTCGTTATTATCTGTCCTGATTATCGGCCGTAGCGGCGTCGAGTGCACTGGCGACACGAGTCCGGCGACGCCCCAGAGTAACTTATTCGGCAGCAGCGGGTTGTACGAATTCGCGCCGCAGCGCCCGACACAGCCGTGGCGCCGCGCTCTCCGCCGTTCAGCTGAATAACCTCATCTACCTGCTGGCGTTCTGGCTCCGCTCGACGTCGTGCGTCGTCCGCAGGCGGACGGCGCGTCGTTTCCGCATACAGCGCGCATTGTCACAATGCGCCGCGCGCGATCGCGTGCAATCCCGGTCCCGCATCGCGTGCCGCGAGCCGGCGGGCTGGAATAAGCGGTGTTGGATGAAAAGACCGCGCCGCGCGTCGGGTAGCGGCGGCACAACGCCGGCGGACCGGCGGAACCGGGCGTCGGCGCGGGCCGCGCCCGGCGGTTATGCGCGCTTGCGGATGACGTCGTCGATGATCCCGTATTCCTTGCCCTGATCGGGATTCATGATGTAGTCGCGCTCGGTGTCCTGCTGAATGCGCTTGATGTCCTGGCCGGTGTGCTTCACGAAAATCTCGTTGATGCGCTCGCGCATCCGCAGGATTTCCTTCGCGGCGAGATCGATGTCGGTGGCCTGGCCGCCGAGGCCCGACATCCACGGCTGGTGGATGAGGATGCGGGAGTTGGGCAGCGAATAGCGCTTGCCTTTGGCGCCGGCGGCGAGCAGCACCGCCGCAATTGACGCGGCTTGGCCAATGCAAATCGTCTGCACATCCGGCCGCACGAACTGCATGGTGTCGTAGATCGCGAACCCGGCGGTGATCGAACCGCCCGGGCTGTTGATGTACATCTGGATGTCCTTGTCGGGATCTTCCGCTTCAAGGAACAGCATTTGCGCGATCGCGAGATTGGCGATCTGATCGTCGATCTGCGTGCCGATGAAGATGATGTTGTCTTTGAGCAGCCGCGAGTAAATGTCGTAGGCGCGCTCGCCGCGGTTGGTCTGCTCGACCACCATCGGCACCAGTTGATTCTGTGGATAGACGCTCATAGCTCTTCGGCAGTGTACCATGCCGCCGCGCGCGTTAGCCCTTGTTGACCTTGATCGCCGACAGCACGTGCGCGATGGTCTTGTCCCGGCGCAGGCCGGCCGCGAGTCGGCCGAGCTCGCCGTCCTTCTGCAGCCGCGCCTTGATGCTGGCGACGCTGTGACCGGTCTGTTCCGCGTAGCGCTGCAACTCGGCGTCGATGTCTTCCTCGCCGACGGTGATCTGATCGCGGCGCGCGATCTCGTCGAGCACGATCGCCGAGGCCACGGCTTCGGTCGCGGGCGCACGCTGGCCTTCGCGGAATGCCGCCCAGTCGATGTTCGCCTGGCGCGGATCGATGCGTTGTTCCATCAGGCGGCGCGCGAAGTCTTCGAGCCTGCGGTCGATCTCACGCTCGACCAGTGACTCGGGGACCGGGAACGGCACGCGGGTCGCCAACTGCTTCAACACGTCCTGACGTACCTGGCGTTCCGCGGCATGCATCGCTTCGTGCTCGAGGTCCTGGCGAATCCGCGCGCGCAGTTCTTCCAGCGACGCAAAGTCTCCGAGATCTTTCGCCAGCTCGTCGTCCAGTGCCGGTACGACGCGCTTCTTGATCTCCTTGAGATTGACGGTGTAGTCGACGGTGCCGCCGGCCAGCTCCGGGATGGCGTAATCCGCGGGATAGGTGATCGTGAAGCTCTTCGACGAGCCCGCGGTCATGCCGATCATGTGATCGTCGAATCCGGGCGGATTGGATGGCGCGCCGAGCTCGATGTTCACCTGCTCGTGCTTGTCCAGCTCGCCGGTCTTGCCGTCCTTATCGGTGCCGCGACGCTCGAGGCCGACGACCACGGTGTGGCCGGCTTCGACGGCGCCGCTCTCGACGGCTTCGTATCGCGCGTTGCGCTCGCGCAAGCGCTCGAGCGACTGGTTGACCGCCTTGTCCTCGACCGAACGGGACGGCTCGGTGACTTCAATGGTCGACAGATCGCCGGGATCAAACGACGGCACCACGTCGAAAGTCGCTTTGAACGTGAGCGGCTTGCCTTCCTCCAGCACGAGGTCTTTGATGTCCGGCGTGGCGATTGGCTCGACGCCTTTCTCCACCAGGGCGTCGCCGACGGCCTTCGAGACGAGATGCTCGGCGACGTCCTGCATGATCTGCGGCTTGAAGCGCTGCTTGATGACGGTCGTCGGCACTTTGCCCGGGCGGAAGCCTGGAATCCGCGCCTGTTTGCCGAGCTTGGCCGCGGCCTGGCGGATCGCTTGGTCGACAACGTCGCTGGGCAACTCGATGGTAAGGTCTCGGCGGGTTTCGTTGACGTCGACAATCTCTGATTTCATTGGCGGACCGAACGTTCAGACTAACACGGTTGATTTAGGGGAGGTGTGCGAAAGGTGGGACTCGAACCCACACGGCCTTTCGGCCGCCGGCTCCTAAGGCCGGTGCGTCTGCCAATTCCGCCACTTTCGCGTCCGGCGTGGAGCCAGCGTAACACGCTGCTGCCGCACCGCGAACGATGTGCCGGTGCAACGCCGCGGGTGTTCGAGGACGAGTCGTCGAGCATCGTGGTGTTGTGCCGGCTGAATTGAAGACGGGCATTCACCCGACCGTGAATTTCACGCCGAGTGTCGGCACCTACAGTGACGACGTCGATGCCGGAAACGGCCGGCCATCTCGGTGTTCGCTCCGCTGCTTTCGACGCGGCGATCAATCGGCTGGCGCGCTCCGCTCGACGGCGGCGCCTGACCGGTCCCGACGCGCCACGTTCGTCACCACCAGTTCTTCGACGGCGCCACGGCGATCCGGTCGTGAGTTAATCGCCCGGCGTGCCGGCACGCGCACGGCAACGAGACCGGCGCGCCGGACCGCCGGATCATCTTCGTACAACGTGGCGACGGACGGCGCGACGGAGTTACTGAGCAGCACGTGCACGCCCCGCTCCGCCAACGCGATGACGACGCGCTGCAACTGTTCCTGCTGCTCGTGCGAGAAGCCGCGGGCGGTATACCCGCGAAAATTGGCGGTGGCGCTGACCGGCGCGTACGGCGGATCGAAATAGACGAAGTCGCCGGCGACCGCCGCATCGAGCACACGATCGAAAGGCGCGTGCTCGAGGCGGATGCCGGGCGCTGCCAGCACCTCCGCCACTCGCTCGAGCAAGGCGCGATCCACGACCTTGGGCCGATCGTAGCGGCCCGGCGGCACGTTGAACTCGCCCGACGCGTTCAACCGGAACAGGCCGTTGTAACCGGTGCGATTGAGGTAGATCAGCATCGCCGCGAGTTCAGCGGAGAACCGATCGAGGCTGCCTCCTTCCTTGCGCCACGCGGCGCGCTGTGGGTTGAAGCGGCGGTCGCGCACTTCGAGATAGCACTCACGCCCGCGCGCTGCATGGTCGGCGGCGAGCTGCTCGAGCGCCGCGACGACGTCGCCCGGCGAGCGTGCCACGCGTCGATAGCAGGCGATCAGGTCGGCGTTGTCGTCGCTCAGTACCGCGCCGCGGCCGTTGATCGCGCCGCGTGCGGCAAGGTCGAAAAACACCGCGCCGCTGCCGACGAACGGCTCGTAGTAGCAGCCGATGGACGCCGGGTAGAACTGCCGCAGCACCGGCAGCAACTGTCGCTTGCCGCCGACCCACTTGAGAAATGGCCGCAGCCCCACCGGCACAGAGTATCAGTCGCCCGCGGTTTCGACCCACCACCACAGCACGAGCGCGGTCGTCAGCAGCGCCGCCGACATCACCAGCGTTTGCACCTCGCTCAACACGCGCGCCGTGACATCGGAGCCGATGAACGCCCACATCGCGTCGCTGTCGATCCCAACGGTGAGGAAGCCGAGCGACCACGCCAGGCCGGCGCCGCCGGCGAGGATGATCAGCAGCCCCGCCGCCATCGCCAGGTTGAAGCCGAGATCGATCGCCCGTTCGGTGCGCCACCGCGCCTGACCCACTCGCGCCATCACCGCGGGCGTAAATGCCGGCGGCGGCACCGGCACCTCGCGCATCGACAACAGGCCGTCGATGGCGCGCGCGGCCGCCAGTTGCGCCGTGCACCGCTCGCACCCGGCCAGGTGCGACGCGATCGCCGGATCGATCGGTTGTGAGCCGTCGGCGACGGCTTCGATCAGCGCGTCCAGTGCGTCGCAGGTCACGTCAGCGATACTCCGTCTCCAGCAGGTGCCGCAGTTGCCGTTTCGCTCGATGCAGGTGCGTCTTGACGGTCCCCATCGGCAGGTTCAGCGCCTCGGCGAGCTCCTCGTATCGCAGGCCTTTCAGATAGTGACCGTTGATCAATACCTGGTACGGCAACGGCAGCCGCTCGATGGCTTTCTGCAGGCGGTCCTTCATCACCAGATCGCCGAAGGCGCGGTCGTCGGCCGCCGGCTCGATGCGCCCGCCCCGCGCCGGCTCCTCGTCCAACGAGCGCGTCGCCAGCTCCGGACGCTCGCCGGCGATCACGTTGATCACGATTCGATAGATCCACGTCGACAGCCTCGACTCGCCGCGAAAATAGGGAAGGCCTTTGTGCACCTTCAGAAAGGCCTCCTGTGCCAGCTCCTCGGCGCGGGCGCGATTGCTCACGCTCCGCGCAATCAACGCGAGCACCAGTCCTTTGTACTGATCGACCAGCTCGCGGAAGGCGGACTCGTCTCCCTGCCGGCACCGCTCGACCAGCACCGTCTCGGGGGTAGCCGTCATTCGCCGTCAGCAGGATTAGAGCGCCCGGCCACGCGTTTTGTTTCGCCTGAAACAATCTTCGACGGCGGCGAGTCTAATCTCCCCAGTTGGCAGGATTGGAGCGTTATGAGTTCGGATGAAGTATTCGTCTTGCTGTTCGCGATGGGGATGTTTTCCGGCGTCTTCATCATCTACCTCGGCCTGCGGCAGCGCTCACAGCAGCTGGAGATGATCCATCGCGAGCGCATGGCGATGATCGAGCGGGGGCAGATTCCGCTGGCCGATCCAGCGGAGCACCGCCACGCCATGGCCGCGCCGTTCGTCCAATCGTCGCGATCGCTCTCCGTCGGCATCATCGTCGTCGGCCTGGGGCTCGCGCTGGCGACGATTATCAGCGTGGCGGCCGAGAGCCCCGAAGCCGGGATCGGCGTCGGCGGCGCGGTTGCCATTCTCGGCGCCGCGTTCATCGTCCGCGCGGTGGTTGTCAAACCCCACGTCCCGCCGCACCCGATGACGCGGCGGCCGCCGATCGACGACGGTCCGCCCGTATAACTCGCCGCGTCTGGCGGCGTCCGCACTAGAATCCGTTCATGCGAACGGCGCTGGTATGCGGTGCCGGCGGTTTTGTCGGGACCCACCTGGTGTCGCGTCTCCGATCCGAAGGGGTCTGGGTACGCGGCGTCGACCTCAAACATCCGGAGTTCTCGGTCTCTGACGCGCATGAGTTCGTGATCGGCGACCTGCGCGACCCGTCCGTCTGCGCGGCGGTGTTCGATCGCGCGTTCGACGAGGTCTACCACCTCGCCGCGGAAATGGGCGGCGCAGGCTATGTCTTCAGCGGTGTTCACGACGCCGCGATCATGGCGAACTCGAGCGCGATCGATGCCGCCGTCGCGACGGCGGCGGCACGGGCCCGCGTCGGCACGGTCTTCTTTCCTTCGTCCGCATGCGTCTATCCGGCGGCGCTACAGGCTGATCCGCTGAACCCGCGGACGACCGAGGCGCTCGCGTATCCCGCCGATCCGGCTAACGAATACGGATGGCAAAAGCTGTACTCGGAACGGCTCTTCACGGCCCACGCAAAGGCGGGGAAGTTCGATCTGCGAATCGCCCGTTTCCATACCTTGTACGGACCGCTCGGTACGTGGCGGGGCGGCCGCGAGAAGGCGGTCGCCGCGATTTGCCGGAAGGTGGCCGAAGCAGACGAGGGCGGAGTGATCGAGGTGTGGGGCGACGGGCAGCAGACCCGATCGTTCCTTTACATCGACGAAGCGCTCGAAGGCGTGGCGAGGCTGATGCGCGCGCCGTTCAGCGGCCCCGTCAACATCGGCTCGGAAGAGATGGTCACAATCCGCAATCTGGCGTTGACGGTTGCGGCCGTCGCGGGCAAGCGTGTGACCGTGAAGGGTGTCGACGGGCCGGTCGGCGTCCTCGCGCGAAACTCCGACAACCGTTTGTTACGCGAGCTGACCGGCTGGGCGCCCGCGATGGCGCTCCGTGACGGTCTCGACGCGACGTATCGTTGGGTCGCCGCGCAAGTCCAAGGCGTGCCTTCGTGATAGCGGCGGTGCAGCGACGCCCGCTGCTCGCATTGGCATTGCTTTCCGCGCTGGCCTCGATACATCTGCTGACGATCCGCATCTCGCCGACGGTCTGGCAGGACGAGGTACAAATCGTCGATTACGGGCGCAACTTTCTCGCGCACGATCCGCAGTGGTCGATTAGCTGGAGTCCCGCGCAAACACCGGTCACGCCACTCAGTTATCTCGGTCCGGTCATACAGGAGATGGCCTATCGCGCCTGGCCCGGCGTGACGGGTCCGCGCCTGTTGTCGCTGGTCGGCGCGGTGCTGGCTGCGTACCTGCTGTTTCGCTGGCTGTTGGCGCGCGATCATTCGGCGCAGACCGCGCTGGCGCTCGCGGCCGTCTTCCTCCTTGATCCGCTGTTCGTCCAGGGGTATCGCGGCGCGCGGGTCGACGCGTGGGTCTTCGTCTTGGTGTTTGCCGCGTGCATTCTCGTCGCGCGGCCGTCTCAGCTACGCGCCGCGCTTGCCGGCGCGCTGGTGGTAGCCGCCGGCTTCGTGTGGCCGTCGGCTATTTTTCTGACGCCCCTCGTACTAATCGAGTTGCGACGCCGGCGCGACCTTTGGGGTATCGCGGCCGGCGCCGTCGTCGCGCTGGCGCTCTGCGCCTGGCCGCTGTTGGCGCAATTGCAGTCGATGTTGTCTGATACAGCCGGCGTCGTGGAGGGCGCGTCGGGCGATCGCGCGTTCACCGACGTGGTGCGATACTTCGCAGCCTCGGTTGCGCAAAGTCCGCTGGTCATGGTGGCCGCTGTCGCGGGGCTGATGATTGCCGGCCGCCGAGTGATGGCGCTTGGTGTCGCTCTCGGTGCGGTCCTGCTGGTGATGTCGCAGATGACGATCCACGTGCACCGCGTGGTCTACCTGCTTCCGTACCTGTTGCCGATTATTGCTGCCGCATGCGAGCGACTATTTAGATCCGATCGGCGCGCGATCGCGCAGATTGGATTGCTGGCGCTGATTGCCTGGGCGTTTATTCTCTCGCTAGTGTTGAGGCCGGCGCTGGCGTGGTCGGCGCGAGACGCGCGCGACCCGAAGAACTACGATCGCGCGGCCTCGGCAATGCCGTTCCTCCAATCGCGGCTCGTCTTTCTGGGTGCGTGGGAGCTGTATTACGCGGGGCGGCAGCATGGCTGGCGGATGGTCCGCGCGGATCCCGGCATCGGGCCCGAGGCGTATCGAGCCATGCTCGACCGGCTCGACTACGCGCTGATTCCGGCCGACGATCCGGCGGCGCCCGTCTCCATGCTGACCGGCATGGGCTGGCGCGTGGTTGCACAGTTCACGCTGCCATCGCCGGCGCCCCGCCTGCTGGCGGCAGGCGAGCCGGCCGCGCGCCGCTACGACGTCTACACTCGCAAGGTATTCGAGACGATGATCAATAGATAGGTTCATGACGCGCCTGCCGAGCGGATATTCCGTGGTCGTCCCCGTCTACAACAGCGCCGCGCTGTTGCCGCGCCTCGTCGAGCGGCTGGCGCCGGTGATGGCGGCCGTCGGTGCGCCGTTCGAGTTGATTCTCGTCAACGACGGCAGCCGCGACGATTCGTGGGAGGTCATCGAGGATCTCGCCGCACGGCATCGCTGGGTCCGCGGCCTGTCCAACATGCGCAACTTTGGACAGCACAACGCCACACTCGCCGGCATCCGCGCCGCGAAGTACGCGGTCACCATCACGATGGACGACGACCTGCAGCATCCCCCTGAGGAGCTGCCGCGGTTGATCGCCGCGCTCACCGACGAATGGGATGTGGTCTACGCGCCGCCAACGCGCGAGGAGCACGGCCCGCTGCGCAACCTCGCGTCGGTGATTACGAAGGTGGCGTTGCAGGGCGCGATGGGCACGGCGACCGCGCGGCAATCGAGCGCGTGGCGGATTTTCCGGACGCAGGTCCGCGACGCGTTCATTCACTGTCAGATGCCGCTGGTCAGCGTCGATGTGTTGTTGACCTGGGGCACCACCCGCTTTGCGGCGCTGCCGCTGCGCCACGATCCGCGGACGGTCGGCAAGTCGCACTACACGTTCAAGAGTCTCGTCCGCCACGCCTTCAACATGATGACGGGCTTCTCCGTGCTGCCGCTGCAACTGGCGAGCTTCGTTGGCTTTTTCTTTACGCTGTTCGGTATCGGCGTGCTGGTCTACGTGATCGGCCGCTACCTGATCGAGGGCAGCAGCGTCGCCGGCTTTCCATTCCTCGCGTCGGTGATCGCCATTTTCTCCGGCGCCCAGCTCTTCGCCCTCGGCATCGTCGGCGAGTACCTGGCGCGCATGCATTTCCGCATCATGGACAAGCCGGCGTACGTGCTGCGCGACGACACCGAGCGCGGCACCACAGACCACACGCCGTGATCGCCGTTCGCGAGCCGCACACGACCTCGGATCTATCTCGGTTGGACGAGGCGTGGGCGGCGCCCGAGACGTTTGCCATCGTGCCGGACAAGTCGCCGATCGATGGCGACGCGCTGGTGTCCGCCGCCCAGCTGTTGCCCGTGGAGTTACGACACGATCATTTCATCATGATGACGTCGGGCAGCACCGGCGAGCCGAAGCTGGTCATCGGCAACCGCGAGCGGGCAGCCGCGTTAGCACGCGTGCTCCATGCGCGCCAGGACAGCGAAGCGGTGCGTGAGACGATCGCGATGCTGCCGCTCTCGTACACCTTCGCGTTCGTCAATCAGTGGGTATGGGCCCGCGTGCTCGAACGGCGCTTCGTACAGACCGGCGGTCTTGCGAATGCCTCGACGCTGCGGGCGGCCTTGACGAGCGCCCGCAATGCGATGGTGTGTCTGGTCGGCGCGCAAGTGCCGCTGTTGCTCGACGCGTTTCCAGATGATGCATTTCCCGGCGTCATTCGGATTCATTTCGCAGGCGGACGGTTTCCGCAGGAACGTCTCGGCGACGTGTCGCGGCTGTTTCCATGCGCCGATGTTTTCAACAATTACGGCTGCGCCGAAGCCATGCCGCGTCTGACCATACGGCGTGCGTCCGACGCGGGAGTCGCTGAACATGTCGGCTGGCCCCTGCCGGGCGTCGAGCTGCGCTGCGATGCCGCCGATGCGATGTTTTTTCGCAGCGCGTTCGGCGCCGTCGGCGTCATCGAGGGCGGCGTCTTCCGATCGATCTCGAGTGAAGACTGGGTCGCCACCGGCGATCTCGGACAGCAGTCGGCGGACGGCGCGTGGCGGTTGCTTGGCCGCGCCGGCGATGTCTTCAAGCGCCACGGCGAAAAGGTGTCCCCGTTGGTCCTGCTCGAGGCCGCGACGTCAGCGTGGCGTGGCGGCCTTGCGTGTTATCGCGATGTCGATGCGTTTGGCGAGCCGGGCTGCGTGCTGACGTTATCGCCGCCGCCGGACGCGGACAGCGTGCGGCGGCTGTTGGGCGCAGTGCGGCGGCACCTTCGCCGCGCGCAATGGCCGCTGCGAATCGAGTGTGTTGACACGATGCCGTTGCTGCCGAGCGGCAAGCCCGACGTCCAGGCGATCGGCTCGGCGCCCTCCCGCCGTGTATTGTGGAAGCAGTACTTGTGACCAACAAGGATCGGTTGCGCGCGCTTCTTCAGGATGTGTTTCTGCTCACCGACGGCGAGTTCCGCTTCGACTTGAAACGTGAAGACGTGGACACGTGGGACTCGTTCGGTGTGGTGTCGCTCGCGGTCGGCGTCCAGCAGACCTTCGGCTATCACTTCACGCCGGAGGAGGCGTCGGGGCTGACCGGCGTGGCCGACATCATCGCGGTGCTCGAGAGCCACGGCATTCGCTTCGATGATTAAGGTGCCGGACGCTGTCCCGCCGCACATGATCGGCGATCGTCTCGGGCGCCGCGTCGCGGTCGTTGCGTCACCCTCGGTGCGCGACCGAATTGCGCAACTGCTGCCGTGGCCGCTCGTCCGCGACCTCGCAGACCTGCCCGCGGATCTCGACGGCCTGATCGTCGCCGGCGGCGGCGATCTCATCGACCGGGCAAAGTTGCTGCGCCGTGGGCGGCCGGCGCTACGGCTCGCTGCAATGCCGACCATTTGGGGATCCGGCGCTGAAGCATCGCCAATCGCTGTCGAGAACACCGCCGTAGGCAAGCGAATCCATGTCGACCCGGCGCTCTTGCCGGATTTGATCGTCACCGCACCCGAGCTCGGGCGAACGGTCAGTTCGGAGCGAGCGCGCCACGCCTGCGGTGACGCCTGGTCCCATGCGTTGGAGGCATTTCTTTCACCGCTCGCGACGGATTCGTTACGCGTCGACCTCGCGCTGCTGCTGCGCGAGATGTTGACACTGCCGCTGGCCTACGACCATCGGTGGTACACGGTCAGCGCCGCCGCGTGCGCGGCGCAAGCGCAATCGAGCGTCGGCCTGGTCCATGGCCTCGCGCATACGCTGGAGCCGGTAGCGCCGGCCGCGTGCCGCTCCCATGCAGTGCTGTGCTCGGTTTGCCTGTTACCCGTCATGCGGTTCAACCAGCAACACAGCGCGAAGTGGTCGCTGTTCGAGCAGCACGCGGTCGATGAACACGGCGCGTTCGCTGTCCTCCACGCGCTATTCGACCGTGAACGGTTTGCCGCCATTCAGCCGCTGATCGCCGCGCATTGGATGACGGTGCTGCGCGACCCATGCACGCGCACCAACAGTGCGCTGGTTCGCCCGGGCGATCTCGCCTTTTTCGAGTCCTTCGTTGCATGAGCGTCGACAGCTTGTTGCAGGGGGCGCCGTTCGGCGATCGGGACGATGCGGAGTTGCTCGACGAGCTGAATGCGCTCACGCGCTGGCATCTCGATGGCTGCCCTGGCTATCGCGCGGTCTGGCCGCAATTCGACGGCGCGCGGTCGTTCGATGAGCTCCCGTATCTTCATGTCGGCACGTTCAAGCACCGCGACTGGCGGACGGCCGGTCCCGGCCTGACGCACCAGCGTACGTTGACCAGCTCTTCGACCACCGGCATCGCGAGCCGCGTGGTTCTCGATGCGAAGAGCGGCGCGCTGCAATCAGCAAGTACGGCGTCGATTCTGCGCGCGATGATTGGCGGCGAACAGCGGCCGTTGGTCATCCTCGACCATGCCACGGCGCTGCGCCAACGCGGCGAAGTGAGTGCGCGTGTCACCGCGGCGCTGGCGTTGCAGCCGCTCGCGTCATCGATTCACTTCGTCGGCGGCGAGCCCATCGACTGGCAGCAGGTCGTGGCGGCGTGCCGGGCGTCCGAGCGCGTCATCGTGTACGGCATCACGTGGCTGCTGTGGACCGCGTGGGGAGCGGCGGACCTTCCCAATGAGGTACGCGCCATGTTGTCGACGCGGCAAGTGCAGTTCGTCCACAGCGGCGGATGGAAAAGGCTGGAGCGCCTCGAAGTAGGACGCGAGCAGTTCGACCAGGCATTGCTGGCAACCGCCGGACCGGGGTCGTCAGTGCTCGATTTTTACGGGCTTGCCGAACAGGTAGGCGTGATTTATCCGCTGTGCGGCGCCGGCTTCCGTCACGTGCCGCGGTGGGCGGCCGTCGTGGTCCGCGATCCATGGACTCAGCAGCCGCTGCTGCGTCAGCCGGGCATGTTGCAGCTGCTGAATCCACTGGCCTGGGGCGCGCCCTATCACAGTGTGCTCACGGAAGATCTCGGCCGCGTGGTCGACGGACCGTGCCCATGTGGGTTTGGTGGTCAGCGGTTTGAATTGCTCGGGCGATTGCCACGCGCAGAAGTGCGAGGTTGCGGCAATGTCTGAGATGCCGGTGTTCGGCGGATCCGCGCTGGCGCTTGCATACGATCTCGAAGCGCGACTGTCCGAATGGGAGGCCGTGCGGGTGAAGATGGCGCGCGCTGTCGCGGACGGCTTCACTCGAGACGAATGGGCCTACCTCGTGCAGTTCGTGTCACGCGCCAATCTGTTGGCCGCCTTTGAACAGTCGATTGGCCCACGCGGTCCGGGACCCATCGCCACCACATTGCGGCCGCGCTCGCCGATCGCCGTCTGGTTGCCGAACAACGTCAGCGCCCTGGGGCCACTGGTTCTCGTGCTGGCATCGATGACGGGCGGCGTGATTCGCGTCAAGTCCGGTTCGCAGTCGGCGAACCTCTGCAGAGTGTTCGTGGATTACCTTCGCGCCAACGCCAGCGGCGGACTCCACGATCAGATGCAGCATCGCGTGTCGGTCGAACAGTTCGATCGCCACGATCCCCGCAACGCGGCGATGGCGGCGGCGGCCGAGGTCCGCATTGCGTTCGGATCGGACGATGCGATTCAGGCGATTCACGCACTGCCGCATCCTCCGGACAGCGTCGGCATCAGCTTCGGCGATCACCAGTCGGAGGCATGGCTCGAAGCCGGCGCACTGGACGACAATGCCATCGCCACGATGATCAAGGTGTTCGCGATATACGGGCGCGCCGGGTGCACGTCGCCGCGCCGTGCGGTCCTGCTCGACGGCACGCTGGCGCAATGCCGCACGGTTGCCGCGCGACTGATCGCCGCATGGCCGAGCATTGTCCGGCAGGACGTGCCGATGCATTACGCCTCGTTGAACGTCATGCATCAGCAGCTCAATGCCTCCCACGGTTGGGAGGTCGCGATGGCGCCGCGCTCTGCCGCCCTCGTCGGTGTCGCCGCCGCCGAGCATCCCGCGATGAGCGGTTTGCTGTCGCTGGCGATTGTGCCGGCGACGATCGAGCGCGCCATGGCGCTGCTGCCGGCGAACATCCAGACGATTGGTTATTGCGTCGCGGATCCGCGCGCGCTGGTCGCGCGCCTGGCGCAGACCGCGGTGAAGCGCGTCGTTCCCATCGCGCAGATGCATCACTTCGGGCCCGTCTGGGACGGGGTCAACTTTTTCCGGCAGATGTTCGCGCCGGTGGACGTGTCGCGATGATTCGGCTGCACGAGGCGAACAGTGATTGGTGGGGACGTCCGGTGGGCATCGTCACGAGCCCGGAGTTCTTCCGTGCCGATGCGGCCGCGCGCACCGCCGCCCTGCAGCCGTATGACTGGGCGGAATTCAAAACACCGCTCAATGATGCGCCGTCGTCGCTGGAACTGTGCGCGTGTGGATTCGCGCTGGCGGATATCCAGATCAATTTCAGGATCGCACTGCCGGCGGTTGCCGACACGCCGTCATTGGCGCGATATCAATGTGTGGCGGCGCAGCCTTTTGCTGAATCACCGAACGTCCGCGCTTTCGGGTACGAGCGATTCCGGCTGCTGCCGGGTGTCACGACCGAGCTGCTCGACGCGCGGTATGCGGCCTGGGCCAACGCGCTGATTACCGCGCATCCTGAGTGGTGCCTGCAACTGATGCTGAACGGCCGGACCCAGGGGTGGTTCTTGGCACAGCCCGATGGCGGCGCACTCCGGTTGACGCTCGGGATGCTGTCAGCGGACGCCGTCGCCTCCGGGGCGCATTTATACCAAGCCGCTTTACGCGAATTTGCCACACGTGGAGCGAAGATCGGCCACGCCGCCTTCAGCGCGTCGAACACACCGGTACTGAATATTTACGCGCGTCTGGGCGCCGTTTTTACGCCGCCCACCGGCGTCTGGTTATGGGTGTCGCCGCGAGCGGCGAGCGGGCCGCTTCGGAGACCTGCATGAGCGCGCCGCTGATTCCGTTCAACCGGTCGTCGCTCGAGGGACGCGAGCTCGAGTACATCTTCGAAACCATCACCATCGGTCAGATCGCCGGCGATCAGACATTCTCGAAACGCTGCCACCAGTTGCTGCAGTCGGTGCTGGGCGTGCCGGCGGCGCTGGTGACGACATCATGCACGCACGCGCTCGAAATGGCGGCGCTGCTCCTGGACGTCGGCGCCGGAGACGAAGTGATCGTGCCGGCATTCACGTTTGTGTCGACGGCGAACGCCTTCGTGCTGCGCGGCGCGACCCCGGTATTCTGCGACATCCGCCCCGACACTCTCAATCTCGATGAGAGCCGGCTGCCGTCGCTGGTCACGGCGCGCACCAAAGCCATCGTGCCCGTCCACTACGCCGGCGTTGCCTGCGAGATGGATCCGATCATGGCGCTTGCCGGGCAGCATGGCATCGCCGTCGTCGAAGACAACGCGCACGGGTTGTTCGGCAAGTACCGCGGCCGGTGGCTCGGGACCATCGGGCTGCTCGCCTCGCAAAGTTTTCACGAAACCAAGAACATCACCTGCGGCGAAGGCGGCGCGATTCTCATCAACGATCGCTCCTTGATCGAACGCGCTGAGATCATTCGCGAGAAGGGCACGGATCGATCGCGGTTCTTCCGCGGCCAGGTCGACAAGTATTCGTGGCGTGACATCGGCTCCAGCTACGTGGTGAGCGACGTGCTTGCGGCTTTCCTGTTCGCGCAACTGGAAGCCTGGGAGACAATCCAGGCGAAGCGCCGGGCGCTCTGGGAGCGTTATGACCGCGAGTTGCGTTCATGGTGCGCAGACAACGCCGTGCGTCCGCCGATCGTGCCGGCACACTGCCAGCCCGCGTATCACATGTATTACCTGCTGATGCCATCGCCCCCTTCACGTGATGCATTCATTAGCCACCTGCGCGACCGCGACATCGTCGCGGTGTTCCATTACCAGCCGCTGCACTTGTCGTCCTATGCTCAGCAGTGGGGCGGCCGTCCCGGCGATTGTCCCGTCACCGAGCGTGTCAGCGACTGCCTGGTCCGCCTGCCGTTTTTCAACAGCATGACATCCGACATGCAGGCGCGTGTCATTGATGCGGTGCTGAATTTCCGCGCGTAGATCCGCGCAGCGCGATAGGATTTTCCACCAGCCCGACCCCTTCCGGGACATCTTGCGCGGTTGGTGTTCCCGTGAGTGAGAGGGCGAAGCTATGTCTACGACGCGGCCGCTCGCAATCGCGAAAATCGGCGAGATGGACCAAGGCGGTGGAGCCGCAGCCGTCGCCAGTGGCCTGATGCGGGGTTACAGGTCGCTCGGCCATCAGGTCTGGCAGTTCGTCGGTCGCAAGCGCGGCGATGATCCATCGGTGATCCCGCTCGCCGACGACGAGCGGCCGGCGGCGCGGGCGACGGGATACGCGGCGGCGCAGCGTCTGCTGCGGCGCTGCGCCGCGCGGCATCCGGATCGCGGCTTCGGACTGGCCAGCCGATCGTTGCGGCTGGTGACCCATCCGTCGGCGTTGATCGGCAAACTCCGCGGCCTCGAAGATTTCGATTTTCCGGGGACGCATCACCTGCTCGAGCGTCTCGATCGATCGCCGGATGTCGTGCATGCCCATAACCTGCACGGCGGATTTTTCGATCTGCGGGCCTTGGCGTCGCTGACGGCGCAGGTGCCGACGATCCTGACCCTGCATGACATGTGGGTCATGACCGGGCATTGCGCGCACGCGCTCGGCTGCGATCGTTGGCAACGCGGCTGCGGCGCCTGTCCCGACCTCACGCTGGACCCGGCGATCCATCGCGACGCCACCGCGGCAAATTGGCAGCGGAAGCAACAGGTGTTTTCGGCGTCGCGTCTTCACATTGCGACACCGTCACGCTGGCTGCGCGAGCAGGTGGATCGCTCGATGCTCGCCCCGCTGGTGCAAGACGTCCGCGTGATCGCCAATGGCGTCGATACCGCGGTGTTTCGCCCGGGTGACCGCGCTGCAGCGAGAGTGTCGCTCGGATTGCCGCTCGATCGGCAGATCGTCCTGTTGACCGCGGGCAGCCGCGGCAGCATGTGGAAGGACGATCGCACGTTGCACGGCACGATGCGCCGCCTGGTCACCACGCGCGGCGCGGACGCGCTCTTGTTCGTCGCCGTCGGCCGTGAATCGGCTGCACGCATCAGTGGCGCGCCGGTGCGATCCGACGCATTCGTGCACGACGCCGCGTGCATGGCGCGGTATTACCAGGCTGCCGATCTCTATCTGCACGCCGCGCGCGCCGATACGTTTCCGCTCGCCATTCTCGAAGCTATGGCGTGCGGCACGCCGGTAATTGCGACCGAGGTCGGCGGCATCGCGGAGCAGATCGTGGCGGCGAGTGTCGCTGCGGTGCGCGCCCGCGCCATCGGCCACGCGACGGGCGTGCTGGTCGACGCGGGGGCCGAGGCCGACATGGCGACGGCCGCCGACGCCCTGTTGGCCGATGCCGAAACCGGCGCGCAGATGGGGGCCAACGGTGTCCGCAGAGTGAGGGCGTGCTTTTCACTCGGGCGGCAAGTCGAGGCATATCTGTCGTGGTATCGCGAACTGCTGGCGGCAGCGTCCTGAAAGCGGCGCGGTTCTGGCTGCGTGACGTCTGGGGACCTGGTTGGGACCCCGACCGGCGCCGCTTGCTGGTGCAGCATTACCTCTCCTATGCGCGGCATCCCGCGGTGCCGCCGCAACACACGCCGGCACCCGACGCGCCATTCGACGATGAAGTCCGGCAGTTCGCGTCCGATTACCTGGCGTACGTCTCGTCACTGCAGCGAACGTCGACCGAGCGTCGACAGGTGCGGCTGACGTACCGGCCGATCGGCAAGAACCTGCGCCTGCTGGCGACGGCCATCCGCCGCAACGCTGATGCCGGTGTCGCGACGGACATTCACCCCGATGGACCTGCCGTTGAAGTCCGAGCACTGGAACGGCGTGGGCATCGCTGGCAGCCATGGCTGTGGAGCCGCGACCCCGAAGCGGGGGACATCACCGCCGATCAGGCGTGGCGGGTGCTGTTTGCAGGGCCTGAGTGTCTCGCCGAACCGGACACGCCGCAACCTTTACCACGATGGATCGGTCGCGGCAGCGGCGCATTCCCATCGCAGCAATTGCGCCGTGTGATCACGCTGGCGGTAGCCACCGGTTATGCGTGTCAGCCGGTGCCGCTACTCGCGCGTTGCGCCGATGAAGCGGCGCGCGCCATCGGCTGGCCGCCTCGTGAGACCCCTGTGCTTGGCCTGCACGTCAGACGAGGGGACGGCGCGAGCAGCGATCTCGGCCCGCCCCGCCTGTCGAACCGTATCGCTTTTTCCATCGCGCAATACCTGGAGGCGGCCGATCGGCTGTGTGACGCGTACGGCATCCGCCACATCTTCCTCGCCACCGAATCACGCGTCGAGATCGAGCGCGCGGCCAGGCTGCGGCCGCACTACACATTTCTCACCGTGCCGCACGATCGCACTCTGTTTCCCGACATCGCCGAGACCACGCGGTACATCGAAGAGATTGCCCTCGATCATCCCGAGCGTGCGTTGCCGCTCGCTCGTTCGGCAATCATCGACCTGCAGCTGTTCGCGCGCTGTCACGCATTCGTCGGCGCTTTCAATTCGGAGTTCAGCATGCTGGCATGGCTGATGTGCGTGGCCGGCCGGCGCGCCGTCGTACCGTTCGTGAGCTTGAGCGAACCGGATCAGCGGTGGCGGCTGCATCCCTACGACGCGCTGCTGAACCTTCGAAACAATTGTCCGCTGGAGCTGTACCACTGGTGACAGCCGTCGACTCGCGGCGCGGCCTGATTCGCGGTGCGCAGGCACTGGTGCGCGAGATGATCGCCACCTCGCCACGGCAGGCGGTCAGCGGCGTGTTCCTGCTTCTGCTGTTGGCCGGCACCGAGGGCGCGGCCATCGTCTTGCTGCAACCGCTGCTCGAGCTGATCGGCGTCGTCGACGAAAGTCCGCTGCCGCGAGCCAGCCGCTGGCTGCGGCCGATCTTCGCGTTTGCCGGCGTCGAGCCCAGCCTGGCGTCGGTGCTGGGGCTGTTCATCGGCGTCAGCGCCGTGCACGCGCTCGTACTGGCGCTGCAGGCGCGCGTGGCCGCGACGTTGCGCGAAAACCTGATCGCGTCCTATCGCATTCGGATGTATCGAGCACTTGCCTCGGCGCAATGGCGCTTTCTGGTCACCCGTAAGCCGTCGCAATTCATGCACATGATGGTGAACGAGCTGGTGCGAATGGGCGCCGCCGCCGGTTACATCATCGAGCTCACGGTCGCCGTTCTGATCGCGATCGTCTACCTGGTGGTGGCGTTCCGGCTGTCGGCGCCAATGGCGCTGCTCGTGCTCGGCTGCGCGGCGCTGCTCGGTGCGACGGCGAAGCGTTCAATCGATCGCGCTCGCGACGTCGGCCAGGCCGCCGCCGCACAGCGTGTCCGGCTCCACGGCGCGATCGCCGAGCACATCGCGGCCATGAAATTGGCGAAGAGTTACGGCGTCACCGACGGGCACGAAACCCGCGTTGCCGAGCTCGCGCAGGATGCGCGCCGAATCGGATTGGAGGTACTGGCGACCGAGGCCGACCTCAACCGGCTGCTGGAAGTCGGCTCGACGGTGCTGCTCGCGATTGTGGTCTACCTGACCGCGGTGTGGCTCGAGCAGTCGTCCGCGGTGCTGCTGATCATGTTGTTCATTTTCGCGCGGCTGATGCCGCGCCTTCTCGCCGTCTACCGCTACGCTCAGGCGCTCGCGTCGAACCTGCCGGTGTTCGAGTCAATACGCGCGCTCGAGGCGCAGTGCGCCGCCGAGGCCGAGAGCGAAGCGCCGACGCACGCGCCGATCGTGCTGCGCCACGCCATTCGCCTTGACAACGTGTCGTTTACTTACGCGAATCGGGACACGCCGGCGCTCGACCGGCTCACACTTGATATTCGCGCCGGCACGACCACCGCGATCGTCGGCCCTTCCGGCTCTGGAAAAAGCACGCTCGCCGATCTGTTGTTGGGACTGCTGGCTCCCGACTCCGGCACGTTCAACGTCGATGGTGAGCGGCTGGGTGCCGAGCACCTCCGCGCGTGGCGTGAGCAGGTCGGCTATGTGTCTCAGGACACGTTCCTGTTCGACGACACGGTGCGCGCGAACCTGCTGTGGGCCTGCCCCGGCGCCAGCGATGAAGAGATCCAGCAGGCGCTGCGCATGGCGTCGGCGGAGACGTTCGTCGCAGCGCTGCCGCAGCGACTCGATACGGTGATCGGCGATCGCGGCATTCTGCTGTCGGGTGGGGAGCGTCAACGCCTGGCGATCGCCCGCGCGCTGCTGCGGCAGCCGCGCGTGCTGATTCTCGACGAGGCGACCAGTGCGCTCGACGCCGAAAACGAGCAGCGGATCCAGCAGGCGATCGAAAGCCTTCACCACCGGATGACCATCGTCATCATCACGCACCGGCTGTCGGCGATTCAGCATGCCGACGTGATTCACGTCATGCGCGGCGGCCGGATCGTGTCGCGCGGCACCTGGGCCGAATTGCGGCGCGAGTTGCTGCTCGAGGAGCTGCTGCCGTCATGAACCTTGCCGGTCGTGCCTGGCGTCGTCTTCACCGCGCGCTCGATCCTCAGCAACGCCTGATTGCGCGCGTGCAGGCCCGCAAGCGCGAGCGCGCCGAGCAGTTTGCCTACATCGAACACCCGAAGCTGTCGCTGATCGTGCTCTCGTTCAACCACCGCGCCAACATCAACCCCATCGTCGACGGACTGCGCCGTACGATTGCGGAAGAGATCATCGTGTGCGATGACGGATCGATTGATGGCTCGGAGGTCGCATGGCAGCGGCGACTCGAGCGCCCGAATGACTTCCTGATTCGTTCGAACGATATTCACGACAGCCGCGCCTACAACCGCGCCGCGGCGTTGGCGCGCGGCCAATTCATCTGCGTCCTCCAGGACGATGACATCCCGCCTGATTCGGGAGCGTGGGTTGAGCAGGCGCTGGCGTTGTTCGACATCTATCCGCGGCTGGCCGTGCTCGGCGGGCACCAAGGTTGGATACTGGATCTGTCGACGCCCTCACCCAAAGTCAACGCGCGGGCGGTCTACGGTTATCGCGAGGCGAAGAAGTGGGCCTACGTGCGAGACATTGCCTATCAGGACCCCGAGACCGCTATCCCGATGATGTTCGTGCAGGGCGTCAGCATCGGGCCGATTTTCTATCGCCGCGACGTGTTCAACCGGCTTGGCGGATTCAATCTGGCCTATAGCGCCGCGGGCGAAGTCGGGATGCTCGTCGACCACGAACTGTCGTTGCGAGCGTGGAACGCCGGGTATCAAGTGGCAGTCTACGGACCGGCGCCGTTTCGCAGATATGTCGGGGGGCAAGGCACTGTGATGTTCGGGCGCGAGACGCGGGAGCGAAACCTCACGCGCAGCTTCGAGCGGATGCAGCGGGAATACCGGGATTCCATTATGAACATCGACGCGGCCGCGGCGGCATTGAACGCACAGTTGGCGACGGTAGCGGCGACGTCATGACGGCGATCACGCCCGGGCTCGTGACGACGGTCATTCCGGTCCGCAACCGGCCACGGCTCGTGGCCGAGGCCGTGAACAGCGTCCTCGCGCAAACCTATCGTGCCGTCGAGATCATCATCATCGATAGCTCGACGGACGAAACGATACAGGTCTGCGAGGCGCTTGCGCTGCGTCATCCGGACACCATTGTTCATGTTCAGCAGCCGGCAGCCGGGATACCGGCTGCGCGGAACGCCGGCATCACACGGGCACGTGGCGCCTACATTCAGTTCCTGGATTCGGACGACCTGATCGCGCCGGAGAAATTCGAGCGACAAGTCGCCGCACTCGAGAACCATCCCGCCTGCGGCATCTCGTACTGCCGTACGCGCGAGTACCGCGTCGGCGGCACATGGCATGGCGGCCCGGCGAGGCGCACGGGCGAGCGGATGGCCACGCTATTCCCGCACATCTTGCGCGGCCGCGTGTGGCCGACCCCATCACCGCTGTACCGCCGCGCAGTCGTCGACGCCAACGGTCCGGTGCGGCCGCTGGCCATCTATGAAGATTGGGAATACGAAGCGCGGGCGGCGGCTCGACACGTGAAGCTGCACTACTGCGACGAATTCCTCGCTGACAAGCGCGATGTCCATGAACTCGAGGGGCTGCGGAAAGGTGCGATTTATCCGCATCAGTGGCGCGACTACGCGGCGGTTCATCACCATGTATTCGAGCACGCAGTGCGCGCCGGCGCCGGCCATGATGCTCTCGATCGGTTTGCGTGGCGTGTGATGCATGCCGCCAGACGATGCGCGTCGGAGGGATACCACGCCGAGGCAGCAAGCCTGATCGCGCTGGCGCGAGCGGCGGCGTCGGGTGCGGGCCGCCGGCTCGGCATCACGGCGCTGGAGCTGTCGATGCGGCACGCAGGATGGCAGCCAGTGGCGCGAAGCATCGACTGGTTCGACCGTGCTGCGCCGCTCAACGCCGCACGACGCGTGCGCGCCGTTGGTGGTTTTGCCGCCCGGTGGCGGCATCGCGCGCAGCAGGCCAGGCTCGCCGTCAGCGGCCAGCGGCTGTCCGCCTGGCCCGACCTCCTCGCATCGCGGTGGGCAGCCCGCCAATCGCGGCCTCGAATACCGTGAACGCCGTCAGCGTCATCGTTCCCAACTACAACTACGGCCGCTACCTCGACGAACGGCTGCAGTCGCTGTTGAACCAGACGTTCACCGATCTGGAAGTGATCGTGGTCGACGACGCATCGACGGATGACAGCCGTGAAGTGGTGAGCCGCTATACCGGTGACGCGCGCGTCAAGACCGCGTGGTTCGATCAGCAATCAGGATCCGCCTATCGGCGTTGGAACGACGGCGCGCGGCAGGCCAGCGGTCGTTATCTGCACTTTGCCGGCGCGGACGACGCCTGCGAGCCGGCGCTGATCGAGCGATTGGTCGAGGCGCTGGAACGCCATCCGCAGGCCGGCCTCGCGTATTCGCGTTGCCAGGTGATCGACTCGGACGGCAGGCCGCAGTCGATCATTCCTTCGCATCCTCGTTGGGAATCCGATTTCGTCAGCAGCCCGGAGGAAGAACTGCCCTTTCTCCTCGACCAGCGCACGATCCCGACGGCGAGCGCGGTGCTGGTCCGTCGCGACCTGTTCGAGCGGTGCGGCGGATTCGACACGTCGTTCGAGCTTGCCGCCGATCACATGCTGTGGGCGCAGGTACTTCGCCAATCCGGCTTCGCCTACGTGGCTGACGCGCTGAGCCGATTTCGCACGCACGACCGGACGGTTCGCGCGCAAGCCAAAAGCACAACCCGCGTCATGGAGCGCTATCGGGTCTACGGCTTCATCCTGCGCGCGTTTGAGGTCGACGACAACGCACGGGAACGAACGCTGGAACGGCTGGCTCGACACTGGATCGAGTGCTGGCGCGGCGATCGCCAATCAGATCGTTGGCGACGGCATCGCGCGATCTATCGAGCAGCAACCCTCGCCGATCCACGTCTGCGCGCTCGCCTCGCGCGGCTGGCGATTGAAGCCTCGACTGACGTGCGAGTTCGCAGTCCGCGCGCTGTAGCCCGCTACGCGTATCGCCGGTATCGAGATGAACAGTATTTGCTGGGCGGCCGGCGCATATCGTGGAGATACACGGCGCACTACCGCAGCGCGAAGCGAGCGTTTCAGCGCGAACGGCCTCAGGTCGCGCCCGTCCACGGCCCTTACGCTGTTGGCGTCACCGTCATTGGCAGCAACGATGCGGCGACCGCACTTTCGCTGCCATCGTCGCACGCTGCCAGCGTGCGTCGGGTTGCCGCCGCCGCGAATGGCGCGCTTGCCGATGTGCGCCAATGTCGGTTCGTGCCGGCGTTGTCGACGCCGTCGGCGACCGTAGATACCGCGGCGTTGGATGACGTCGTGCAGCGGCGGATTATCGCCATTCAGGTCTGCGATCCGCTGCAGCTCGATGGGTTGCACGAGCTGGGTGAGCCGCTGCTGCAGCAACTCGAGGATCGTGTGTTTGGCTGTCATCTCATTGCCGACAAGGTCTACGTCTACCGCAGTCCGATCAGCCGTCAGCAGCCGCGCGCGTCGTGGCTCTGGCATTTCGACAATCACCCGCGAGAAGTGCTGAAGGTGATGGTCTACCTGAGCGACGTCGATGACGAGGGTGCGGCGCCGTTTGAGTATTTGCGGGGCTGCGATGGGCGTCCGCTCTACGGCTCGCCGCTGGCGCCGATGCACCATCACAGCCGGATTACGCCGGAATTCGTCGAGCAGTCACTCGCCGCGGGCGCAACGCGGCAGGCGGTGATTGGTGCGAGCGGCACCACCATCGTCTTCGACGACAACGTCATTCATCGCGGCACCATCGCGCGGACCAGGGCGCGGGATGTCGTGGTGTTCCAGGTCCGACCCGTCGCGTTTCGGGCGTGGCCGCGCATCGACCGGCGTTGGACGGGATCGTTTCTGCATCACAACATCAACCGCGATCCGGCGGACGTGAGGCCGCACCTGCGGGCAGCGAGCGAGACGCAGTGACCCGGCGCGACCGCGTGAAAGCGGTCCTGCGTGCCGCGGGTCTCGATCGCGTGATCGGCGGCGTCCGCTATGCCGGCCGGCTGGCGCTCAATCGCGAATTCAGACGTCTCGAATCGATGAATGCGCGTGAATATGCGAACTGGAAGCGCTATCGTCCGATCCTCGAGCCGCGGTTGACGCCGACGGCAGCGCCGCGACGCGCGCTGATTGTGACGAAAGGGACGGTGACCGGCGCGAAAATCGAAACGGCGCTGATCAAAGGCCTCGAGCTTGGCGGCTTTGTCCCGGTCGTGCTCACGGATCGCACGCTCGCAAAGTACTTCCGCATCGCCGGGGTGCGCGACATCGTTTACTGGGATCAGTTCCTGCACGTCGAACCGCGTGTCGACGCGGAGCGGCTGGTAGCCGCCGCGCACGGCATCGATGACGTGCAGCCGTTCACGCACGGCGGGGCCCGCGTTGGCCGGTTCGCATTGTCGACCTCATTTCGATCGCTGCGCGTGGGTCGGCTCGACTTCACGAGCGCCGACACGCGCCGCACCATCGTCGATCACCTCGCCGCCGGCATCGCCCGGGCCGAGGCGGCGCACCGTATCGCGGATCGCATTCGGCCGGACCTGGTCGTGTTCATGGGCAACCGCTATACGGGCCACGCCGAAATCATGGACGTGTGCATCGAGCGCGGCATCGACGTGATCGCCTGGTTTGACGGCCATCGCAGCAGCTCCCTGGTATTGAAGCGCTATCACCGAAGCAACCGCGATCAGCACCACGCGTCGTTGTCGGATGCGACCTGGGAGCTGATGCGGTCGATGCGCTGGACCCATCGCGAGCAGGAGGCACTGCGCGCGGAGTTGGCCGACAGCTATGCGGCCGGCGACTGGTACAGCCGCGGCGGCACACAGGTCAACAAGGCGATCGTCGATCGCACCGAGTTGCGCGCGCGGCTCAACCTGCATCCAGCAAAACCAACCGCGGTGGTGTTCCCGCACGTCATCTGGGACGCGACCTTGTTCTGGGGATCGGATCTGTTCGACAACTACGAGGATTGGTTGATCGAGACCGTACGCGCCGCGGCGGCCAACGACGCGGTGAACTGGATCATCAAGATACACCCCGTGCACGTGGCGAAGAGCGCGATGGAGAAGATCTCCGGCGAAGCCGGGGAGATCGCGGCGATCAGCCAGCGCATCGGCGCCCTGCCGCCGCACATCACGCTGGTGCCGCCCGATACGGACATCAATACCTACTCGCTGTTTCCCCTGATGGACTATTGCCTGACGGTGCGCGGCACGATTGGCATCGAAGCCGCCAGTTTCGGCGTTCGCGTGCTCACGGCAGGCACCGGCCGTTACGATCATCGCGGTTTCACAGTCGACAGTGCCACCGCGGCCGAATACCTGCAGCGCCTGGCGACCCTGCAGTCGATGCCGCGCATGACGGTCGCGGAGCGCGACCTCGCGCAGCGATACGCGTACGGCGCGTTTCTGCTTCGGCCCCTCCCGCTGCGAGCCATCGTGATCTCGCACGATCGCGACATCGAAGCGACGACGCGCGTGCGGGTCGACGCCCGGACCAGCGCCGAGTTGCGCCGCGCACCCGACCTGTGCGCCTTCGCCGCGTGGGCCGCGGGCGACGACGAGGATTTCCTCTGGATGACTCCGGAGCGCGAGGCGGCAGTGCCGCTCGGCGTGGCACAGCACGCGTGATGGGATTGACATCACGCATGGGTCGCCGCATCGCCTATGAGCGGGCCCGCCAGCAATTGCGGCTGGACCTCGAACGCATCGTGGCGACGGCACCGCGGGGGTACGCCGGCGGCGCACGTGTTGGCATTGCCACCTTGAGCAGCGGGCCATGGCACCTCGCCATCGAGATCCTGCTGGCACATGCGTTGCGGCTGCGCGGCGCGCAACCGGAACTGCTGTTGTGTGACATGCCGTCGCTGCCGATTTGCGACGAACGCACGATCATGAGCCGTTCGATCGATCGCTGTGACGGTTGCGTCGACGACAAGCGAGCGCTACTCGATGCCGGGGCGGTGCCGTGGCACGGTCTCGGCAGGTTCGCCGGCGCCGGCGCACTCGATCGCGCGCGCGCGGCTGTCGAGGATCTGGACGACGACGCGGTAACGTCGTTCGTGCGGGATGGTGTGCCGCTTGGCCGCTGGCTGCACGTGTCGGCTTGTCATTATCTCCGTCGCGACGAGCGTGGGACGGAGGCGGAGCAGATCGAGACGCGGCGCCGATTGCTGGTCAGCGCGATCGTCACGCACGACGCGGTGGCGCGCTGGCTCGACACGCAGCGGCCGGCCGTGGTGATCGCCGAGAGCGGCGCACATTTCATGTGGCGAATCGTGTTGGAGCTCGCCCGAGCGCGCGGCATTCCGGTTGTTTGCCGCGAGATGGGAAAGGGCGGCTGGGACCATCACATCTACGCGCTGAATGCCGACAGCATGTCGCCGAACCTCTCCGACGACTGGGCGATGGCGCGCGGACAGGAATTGACCTCGGCCGAAGATTTGGCCGTGGATGAATTTCTCGACACGTTGCCAGAGCGAACCTATCTCGCCGATGCATATCCCGGTGCCGTCGCGCCGCCGGAAGTTCCTCGCCGTACCGCCGTGGCATTTACAAACGTCACCTGGGATCTGGCGACGGCCGGCCGCGATGCGGCTTTCGACGGCCTCCTCGACTGGCTGCGGACTACGATCAAGACGATCGCCGGGTACCCCGACGCCCACTTGATTGTGCGGGCGCACCCGGCCGAGATGCTGCCATCTACCCGCGAGCGGATCGTCGATCAACTGCGCCGCGAAGGGCTCGACGGTCTGCGGAATGTCATCGTGTTGAACGGGGAGGATCGGACGCCGGCCGCCGATCTGACGGCACGCGCCGGTGTGACGCTGGTCTACACCAGCACCGCCGGACTGGAAGCGGCGGCGCGCGGCGCGACGGTCGTGGTCGCCGGCGCACCGCATTACCGCGGCCGCGGCTTCACCATCGACGCGCAGTCACGCGAGGACTATCAGGATCTGCTGTCGCGGTGGGCCAGTGGCGCGCCGATCGCGCCACCGGCGGACGCCGTCGCTCTCGCGCGGCGTTACTTCCATCTGTTTTTCTTTCGTTACACGATTCGCATGGGCTGGACGACGACACCGTTGGAGCCGCCGTTTGCGCTGTCGGTGCGATCGGTCGACGAGTTGCGGCCCGGCCACAACCGCAATCTCGATGTCGTCTGCGACGGCATCCTGACCGGCCGGCAGATGGTGCTGCCGCGCGCGGACGAGCAGGTGACATGCGCGCGGTGACCATCGGCCGCCATCGCATCGGCCCCGGGGAGCGCGTGCTGATCGTGGCCGAGATCGGCATCAACCATAACGGGAGTCTCGATCTCGCCTTGCGACTGGTGCGCGCGGCGGCCGCTGCTGGATGCCATGCAGTCAAGTTTCAGAAGCGCACGATTGACGCCGTGTACAGCGTCGAAGAACTGGCGCGACCGCGGCCGACGCCGTTCGGCATGACCAACGGTGATCTCAAGCGAGGGTTGGAGCTCGGGTGGGCAGAGTACACGGCGATCGATGCTGCCTGCCGGGACGCCGGGTTGATGTGGTTTGCATCCTGTTGGGATCATGCGTCGGTCGACTTCATCGCGCGGTTCGACCCGCCGTGCTTCAAGATCGCCTCGCCGTGCCTGACCGATCACGACCTGCTCCGTCATCATCGCCGGCTCGGCAAGCCGCTGCTGCTCTCCACGGGCATGAGCACGCTCGAGCAGATCGATGCAGCCGTCGACGTGCTCGGCACCGAAGCACTCGTGCTGATGCACTGTACGAGCAGTTACCCGAGTGCCGTCGATGAGCTCAACCTGCGCCTGATCGGCGAGCTGGCCCAGAGATACAACGTGCCGATCGGCTACTCCGGTCACGAGGTGGGATTGAGCACCACGGTCGCCGCCGTGGCCCTCGGCGCCGCTGTGATCGAGCGGCACCTCACACTCGATCGGGCGATGTGGGGCAGCGACCAGGCGGCGTCGGTGGAGCCGGACGGCTTTGCGAAGCTCGTCAAGTACGTCAACGCTGTCGAACGTGCGTTGGGGGATGGCGTCAAGCGCGTCTACGACTCGGAGGTCGCGGCGATGCAAAAGCTGCGACGAGTGCCTCGATGACGGGAATCGGCATCCTGCAGGGGCGGCTGTCTCCAGCGCCGGCGGGACGCCCGCAACGCTTTCCGATCGAGACGTGGCGGCAGGAATTTGCCCAAGCGCGCGCGATCGGATTCGACGCGATTGAATGGCTGATCACGAGCGACCACCTCGACGCGAATCCGCTCTGGCATGACGCAGGTCTGGAGGAGATTCGCACGCTCGCCACGTCAAGCGGCGTCCACGTCAGGTCGATCTGCGCGGACTGCTTTATCGGCGATCCGTTGGTCGATGCATACGGCAGGGCGAGACCAGCGCCGCTCGCGCAACTTCGGCGATTGACCCTGTGCGCCGCGCGGCTCGGCTGTCGCCTGATTCTGGTACCGGTGCTCGAAGAGAGCCGGTTGCGAGATCGACGTCACGCGCAGGCGCTCATCGATGCGTTGCAGCCGCTGCTCGAGCTTGCCGCAGATCACGATGTCGCCGTCGCGCTCGAGAGCGACTGGGATGGAGCGTCGCTTGCCGGACTGCTCAATGGCGCGAGCCGCTCGCGGTTGCGAGCCTACTACGACATCGGCAACGCCGTCGCCGACGGCCGCGATCCCTGCGCTGATCTTCATGCGCTGGCGGACCAGGTGGCCGGCGTGCATCTGAAGGACCGCAATAGCAGCGGCGGAAGTGTCCCGCTGGGCGAGGGGGTTGTCAACCTGGCGGCGGTGTTCGAAGCGTTGCACCAGATTCGCTTTAATGGGACGCCAATCCTCGAAACGCCGGCTGGCGACGACCCGACAGCAGCGGCAACCGCGGGCCTCCGTGCCGTTCGTGCCGCGACGTTACTGGTCAACACGCCATGAAGGTGCTCGTCATCGGCCTTGGCAGCATCGGACAGCGTCACGTTCGCAACCTCCGCGCGCGCTTCGGCACGGCGATCGACATCCTGGCGTATCGCGTCCGCGGCGACTCACGCGTCATCACCGAACAGATGGGCATCGGCGGACACGACGTCGAAGGTCATTATGGGGTGCGCCGCT
>Ga0196963_10000635_pt1 | contig 29695 bp, 36 predicted proteins | sample S1_5metaG_FD_148600 | JGI IMG/M metagenome (GOLD analysis project Ga0196963, IMG submission 148600) | Soil microbial communities from Anza Borrego desert, Southern California, United States - S1_5 | ecosystem: Environmental > Terrestrial > Soil > Desert | place: USA: California | collected...
TCGCGCCCCTTCACCACCATCGTCAGCTCCTCGTCCATCGGAACGGCGGAACCTATCTGAATCTTGATGACCTCCGCCATCTTGTCGCCCACCGAAAGATTGAAATTCTTTCGGATGTAGTCGGCGATGGCTCTGTCCATCGCATTGCCAGCGCATTTCACTGATGTGGACGCAACGATGCCGCCGAGCGAGATGACGGCGACGTCCGTAGTCCCACCGCCGATGTCGACGATCATATGCCCCCGCGCCTCGTGGATCGGAATGCCCGCGCCGATAGCCGCGAGGATTGGCTCTTTGACAACGTACGCTTCGCGGGCGCCCGCCTTCGTCGCAGCTTCAACGACAGCACGCCGCTCCGTGGAGGTGACACCCGCCGGGACCGAGATCATGACCTCTGGTCGAAAGATGTTCCACCGCCCGAGCGCTTTCCGGATGTAGTAGCGAAGCATGGCCTCGGTCACGCGATAGTCGGCAATGACGCCGTCGCGCATGGGGCGGTATGCGATTATCTCGTCGGGAGTGCGTCCGACCATTTCTTTTGCCTCGTTGCCGATCGCGAGTATTTTGTTGTCGCCCTGCGAAACAGCAACGACACTCGGTTCGTTAAGGACGATGCCTTTTCCGGGCACAAAGACGAGGACGCTCGTCGTACCAAGGTCGATGCCGAGTTTGGGACTGAATGTCAGCGCCATAAAGGAAGCTATTGTATACCCTATCCCAAACACCGTATAGCTCCCCTACTTCGGTTTTCTTGGCGGCGGAAATTTCGCGCTGTCTTTCTTTTCGTACTTATCGGGATTCAGTACGTACCAGAACTTTTTCGAGAAGTGGAGCGCCTCGTCGCAGACGGTTTTTATATAGTAGAGGTCCTTGGTCGGTATCCTCTCCAGTATCTTGCCCATGCGACCCATCGATATAGGCCCGAGCCCGTCACGCCGCCGGTCCGCATTCAGGCGTTCGCAAAAATACTTCATGAGCTCCCCGCGCTCGGTCTCTCGCGAATGTTTGACCGGCCGCTTGAGGTGGGTGCCGATGTGCTTCATGACGCAAGTATACACAGTCGCTTTCTTTTGCTATAAACACCCCCAGAATACTCCGAGGACGACGCATCCCGCCCAGGTCCCCAACCACGGGAAAGACGCGTCCTCGGAGCGGGGTGGCCGGCGATCTCCCCATCGCCGGTGCAAGACGCGGCCCCTTCCCACTGCATGCCGCGCACTTCCGGACACGCTTGGCGTCTCCGCACCCCTCAATACTCCGGCGTTTTCTCCATGGCGAACGTCGGAGTGTCGGGCCCTCCTCGTCCGGGCCCGCAAGTCGTCTGCCGTCGTTGCAAACCCGACGGATGTGGCGCAGGTGAGGGCCTTTCGTCGTGGCCCTCACCTTTCTTTTTTGTCACGGGGAATGACGCTATAGTTCACGCATGCGCTCGATATTGCCCGAAGCCGAAAATCCGATACTCCGTCAGCAGGCGGCAGCTGTTCCTACTGGCGAGATTGCGAGCACGCGCATACAAGCCCTCCTCGCCGAAATGAAAAAACTTCTCGCCAAGGAGGAATACGGCGTTGCGCTCGCCGCGCCGCAACTTGGTGAGCCGCTCCGTATATTCATCGTGAGCGGCCGGGCGCTTGCGCGCGATTCGCGCAACTCTCCCGACGAGGAGCACATCAAAAAAGAGATGCCCTCGCTCCCCGATCAGGTGTACATCAATCCCGAAATGACAAAACTCTCACGCGAGAAGAGCGACAAGCACGAAGGTTGCCTGTCGGTCCGCGGAAAATGGGGCATCGTTTCGCGAAGCGAGAAAGCCACCGTGCGCGCCTACGACGAGGAGGGACGCGTCTTTACACGCGGCGCGTCCGGCTTCCTCGCCCATATCTTCCAGCACGAGATGGATCATTTGCAGGGCATCCTTTATACCGACAAAGTGAAGAAACTGTATGATGAGGAGAAATGAGCGCTTCGTTTTCTTAGGGACGCCTCGCCTCGCCGTGCTCGTACTCGAAGAACTCGAAACAGCAGGACTCCTCCCTACGCTGGTCGTTACCACGCCTGATGAGCGGGCGGGCCGCGGCCTAAAGCTCACGCCGCCTCCTGTAAAAGCGTGGGCGGAGGAGCGCGGCATCGAGGTACTGCAGCCCGAGAGACCAGCCGATATTACCGCCTCGCTGAGAGCGTCGGGATGTGAAGCTTTCGTCGTCGTCGCGTACGGGAAGCTTCTTCCACCCGAGGTCCTCGCCATCCCCAAGCAGGGCGCGCTCAATGTCCATCCTTCACTTTTGCCGCGACTCCGCGGCGCCTCCCCCGTAAGAAGCGCCATCTTGAACGACGAAAAGAACGTCGGCGTTACCGTGATGCAGCTCGACGAGGAAATGGATCACGGGCCGATAATCGCGCAAAAGAAAGTAGAAACAGAATGGCCTCCACGCGCATCGGCGCTCGAGGAAATTCTGATGCGGGAAGGAGGTCGATTGCTGGCGACCGTCCTCCCGCCGTGGCTCGCTGGTACCATCGAAGCACGTCCGCAAAACCATGACGTCGCCACGTACTGCGAAAAGATGGAAAAAGGCGATGCGCTCCTCGACCTCAACGCCGATGCGTACCATAATCTCCTCAAGATTCGGGCCTATGAAGGGTGGCCCGCGGCATTCGCATACTTTCAGCGCAACGGCAAAAAAATCCGCGTGCAAATACTAGATGCCACCATCGTGAACGGTGCGCTTGTCATTACGCGCGTCAAACCGGAGGGAAAGAAGGAGATGAGTTATGAAGACTTTCTCAACTCAGGCGCTCGTCCGCTCGCATAGAAGCTCAGAAAAAATTCAGTCTGCATTCGGTATGCTGACTGATAGCGGCCACAGGCCCCAGTTCTAATTGCGGTAGTCGAGAGTCCAAGCCTCTCCTATCGCGCCCACCGAGCCAGGCCCCCCACCACCACCAACCTGTGCTCGGTGGGTCTTTCTTTATTCCACTTCCTTGAACCCTTGCTTAAATTCTTCGCGCGCAACATCGCTGACGATGCGCACAGCCTCTTCAAGGAGAGCATCGTCTCCCTCGAAGATCTTGCGCACGAACGGGTTGCTTAAAACAGCCGCGCCAGCTTCGCTCACGATCCGGTTGTTGAGATCGAGGACGTACATTCTCAGTTCGCTGTCATCCAGATCGTCACGCGCAGACGCGCGATCCATGTCTGCTCGCTCGGCCGCTCTGCTATAGGCAGTGGTGAAGGCTTTATCAAAGGCGCGCCACCGCTCCCCCATTTGTTCGCGAATTCTTGCTTGTGCGGCCCAGAGCGCGAGATGCTTAGCCGCAGTGTCGGGATCCGAGTTCCTGAGCCCCTGAAAATGGGTGAGCGCGACCGCCGCGTCCCCCGGTGTTGTCACGCGGCGCCCGTCATCCGCGGCTATAGTATCCGCGAGTTCGTAGACGGCATCTCGCGCATCCCTGTAGCGCTTCATGCGCTCGCTCGAGTGCTTCTTGGGGCGTTCCATATCACTCGGAGCGGCCGAAGCGGAGCAGTCTTTTCGCGAGAGCGCCGCTGCGGCGCAGGAAACGAGTCGAGTACCGCTTGCGCTTACGCAGCTGCCGCTCCACCTCCTCCTTCACGTCGTCGATGGCGCCGTTGACCGATTCGGAATTGTTGCGCGCGTAGCATGAGCGGTCGCCCGGGATGATGACGCGGATTTCCGCGAACCACATGTTGTCTCCGCGCCGCGAACTGCCCCCATCCCGACCTACTTCCACCTCAAACCTCGCATGATGTGCGTCCTCGGCGATCAGGCGCTCAAGCGATGCGATACGGCCCTCAAGGTACGTCGCCACCTCGGGCGGCATCTCGTAGTCTGTCGTTTTAATTCGTATGTCCATATACGTTTGTTACGGTCGCTGATAACGGCCCATCAATTCCGCCTCTTCGAGTACATGCCCTTCCATCGCCTTCAGGACATCTTCTTTCGAGGCGCCTTCGGTGAGTTCGAGTTCGATGTCGAGCGCGTAGAGGCGGAAAAAGTAGCGGTGCTCGCGGGGCTCGTATTCGCGCGGCGGGCAGGGCCCGGTATACGCTGGCTCCCCACGTCCGTTATGGCCTGCGATGCCGGCACTCCCGCCTTCGACTATCTCTGTCGTCGTCGGCGGAATATTGAAGAGGACCCAGTGATCGAACATACCGTCCGGACGAAGCACCTTTGGGACATCGGGATCGTCCATGATCAGGGCAAGGGAGGCTGTGCCTTCCGGAACACCGCCGATAGATATCTTGGGATTAACGTTGTCAGCGTCGCACGTGAACCTTGCTGGTATCGAGGCGCCGTTCTGGAATTCGGACGTAAGAGAAAGTGACATAGCCGTCTGTGGTGCCGCAATTCTGAAAGCATAGAACGCTCCGATCCCCACCACGATCGCTCCGATACCGGTCGCGAGGAGCGCCTTCTGCATGGACAAAGTATACCCCAACAAGGAGAGCCTTAGTGAAGCGCTACCGGTGCGCCCTTTTTTGGTCTCAGCAGCAAACCAGCTGCAGCCGCAATACCGGTCGCAAGCGCACCCAAGAGGAAGGCGGCGCTGTACCCGCTCGTCAGCGCGACGATCTGGTCAGCTCCTGCTGCGAGCACGGATTCTGTACGGTAGGCGGCAAAGCTCGCGAGGACCGCAAGGCCCAAGGAGCCGCCCATCATAAATGCGGTGTTAAGCACACCCGAGGCGAGGCCGGAGTCTTCGGGCGCGACATCGCTCATCGCGGCGAGGAGGACCGGATTCATCGCCATGCCGACGCCTATTCCGAGCAACACCATGGGTGGCATCACGTGCCAGAGGAAATCGCCGTTGACCGGCGCGAGCGCAAAGAGAAGAAGCCCGAGGGCAACGAAACTCATGCCGATGACGAGCGGTATACGGGTACCAAAGCGCATCACGAGACGCGCAGAAAGACCGAGGCTGAAGATCGCCATGATGATATTGGACGGCAAAAACGCCAAGCCGACCTGTAGCGGGTCGTAGCCGAGGACGAGCTGCAGGTAGAGCGCTGAAATGAAAAACCACGCGAACATACCGGCCGACCAAAGAATGCCGATGACGTTGGACACCGCGATCGAGCGGATTGCGAAGAGGCGCAGCGGCATGAGCGGATGCTGAACGCGAGATTCGATGAAAAGGAAGAGCGCCATTAGTGCTGCCGCGACGCCAAGCTGCGAGAGCGTTTGCGCCGAGGTCCACCCCGCGGTATTGCCGTTGACGATGGCATACACCGCGAGCATGAGCGATGCGGTGACGGTGAGCGCACCGGCGACGTCGAGACGCGTACCCGCAGCGCCACGTTTATGAGCAGGTATGACCCAAAACGTAAGGACGAGAACGGCGATACCGACCGGCAGGTTGATGAGAAATATCCAATGCCAGTCGAACGTACCCGTAAGGAGTCCGCCGAGCAGGACGCCCACCGCTCCGCCTCCTGCCGCGATGAAGCCGATGATACCCATCGCCTTCGCGCGCTCTTCTTCGCCCGTGAAAATGTCCATAATCAAGGAAAGTGCAATCGCCGCGACGACCGCGCCGCCGAGCCCTTGCAGCGCGCGAGCGATAATGAGCATCTCCTGGGAGACTGCGAGCCCGCACAGGAGAGACGCGAGCGTAAATACCGCGACGCCGCCGAGAAAGAGGCGGCGGTGTCCGTAGAGATCGCCTAAGCGACCGCCGAGTAGGAGGAAGCCGCTAAAGGTGAGCATGTACGCATTGACGACCCAGACGAGGGAGGTCTCGGAAAAGCCAAGATCGGTGCGGATAGATGGAAGCGCGACGTTCACGATCGTCGTGTCCAGGATGATCATAAAATCGCCGAGACACAGCACGACAAGGGCCCACCACTTGTTGCCAAGGTGCGTCATATTAATGGGCCATTATAGCAAACGAAGGACCCGAAGCGGATCCTCCGCATCGGGTCTTAGTGCCGTTGGGCTTGCGCTATGGAGCCGTCGTTCCAGACCAATCCCCACCAACAGTAGAGTGCTGCCCCGTGTGAAAAGATGAGCACGATCGCTGCCAGTTCGTACGGCGGCGGGAACCCAACAAGCGCCAGCATGCTCGCTGCGAGACTCACCGCGAGAACGGCGAGGACCAGTGACGGTTTCTCGTCCAAATGCTCGCGGAACGGCACTGTTGCTACCAGCATGATGACGATACCGCGCAGAATGATGTAGAGCGTCATTGCGCCCCAATGCGTGAAGTACGACGTGAGCGCCTGATAGATGCTCACGGTGTGGGCTCGCAAGGCGTAGGCGATCAGGAGCGAAACGACCGCCATGGTCAGCATAGACATCGGCGTAATGCGGTAGTTCAGCACGGGCTTCCTCCTCTTTTTTGGAAACGCTATTTCCAGCCGTTACTGTATCGCAAAATCACTTTTTCGTCGCGTCGAACACTCCTCCGGGCGCGATCTTCGTTTTCATATCCCTATATCCTTTTTTTACGATCTTTTTGAGCACGTCGATGTCGATATCTGCGAGACGCTTGATGTACAGACAGGATACGCCGAGCGAGTGCGGTCCGAGGTCCTGAAGTAATGAACGATAGTCGGACCGATAGGCCGGGATTACGTAGAGCGTCAGATTGCCCTTCCGCGGTGAAAAGCCTGCCATCGGCGCATCGCCTTCGCGGCCGCTCGCGTATATATAGTGGTACCGCCCGAAACCAATAATGCTCGGGCCCCACATGCGCGGTTTCTCCCCGGTCGTTTTTTTCAAGATAGCGAGGAGTTCTTTTGCGTCAGCGCGCTTTTGCTCGTCCTTTACGCCATCCAGAAATTCCACGACGCTCTCCCGAGGACGTTCAACCATCACGACCCCTTTTTTCTTGGCCTTATTTGCTGCCTTAACAAATTTACCCTTCGCCATGGAGGCGAGTATAGCAACACCGCCCGTTTATCGCAGATGAAGACGGCTTAAGTGGCACCAAGCAGGGCAGCTTTTATTTGACCGCCTTAAAGGTCAATACGCCGCCGCGGTCGAGGTAAACGAGCTGCAGCTCTTCAGGTGTGAGTTTCGCAACGCGGAAATTGAGCGTATCGGCTTGGGTGCCGGTCATAGTCATCTGGATGTAGACCGCATTGTCATCGAGCGGGAACGGGACCTCAGGCGCGTTGATGCCTTTTTCAAAGGCAACCCAGAGACCTTCTGATACGACCTCATTGTCGTAGTAGTCTTTCACGGTGTCGTCTGGGCGGAATTCACGGACGAATTTTGCATCGTCGGTACTCTGCCATTTACCCTGGATGCTTTCAGTAACGACGAGCGCGACATCTGGCTTTGTGCCGCCGCCCTCGCCCGCATCTCCCCAATTCCACGGCGCCATACCAGCATTCGGCTTAAGATTGCAGACAGTCGCCAAGTTCGTCCGCTCGCCGCTGACCATAAGCTGAACTTCTTCCCCAGCGCCGATAAATACGATGGAATTTCCGGAGGCCGTGCCTTCGTAGCGGGCATCTTCACCTGCGGCCTTCGTAAGCGTCGCCGTGCCCGTGAACATTCCCTGCGATCCCGCCTTGAGCGTGATGGTATTCATATTGCTCGAAGGCTGCATGGTAAATTCCGAACCGTTCTCGCACTGATACGCGTACGTCCCCAAAGACGAAGACGCCGCATTATCGTTCATGTACCACAGCGCACCCCCGACCAAAATGATAAGAGCAACCCCACCCAGCCACATTGAGTTATTCATGCGGCGAAGTATGCAGCGCCGCTTAATGAGGTGTCAACCTTATGAAATTCGTCCAACGAGGGCCGCGATATCCTGCAGACCGACGGGCTTTACCAGATGCTGATCGAAACCAGCGTGCTTCGAACGAAGCTTATCGGCATCTTGGCCATATCCGGACAGTGCGACGATCTTTCCACCCCATCCACCTTCGCGGAGGCGCCGCGCCGTCTCGTAACCATCTATCTCGGGCATGCCGATGTCGAGCAATATCAGATCAGGACGGAATGCAACGACGCTATCGAGCGCCTCTCGACCCGAATACGCTACCTCCGCTTTGTGACCAAGGTGCTTGAGTAGCTTTTGCATGGCATCAGCGGCCGCTTGATTGTCGTCGACGATAAGTACTCGTTTCGAGGGCGCGTTTTCAGTGTGTCGCGGCTTCTCGATAGGCAGCGGTAACGAATTAGGGAGTGGGATCCTAACAGTAAAGGTACTGCCAAGGTGGCGCCCCTCGCTCACGACCTCGATGGTTCCGCCGTGCATTTCCGTTATGCGCTTTGTTATGTAAAGTCCGATGCCGAGCCCTGTTCCGCGCTCGCTGGGCCGCATTTGCTTGAATGGCTGGAAAAGGTGCCCCATCGCTTCTGGGGCGATCCCCTCGCCATTGTCGCGCACCATAATCACCGCATCGGTCGCGTCGCGCTCGGCAATGAGTTCTATCGAGCCGCCCTCCTGTGTGTATTTGCATGCATTGTTGAGAAGGTTGATGATGATCTGCTTGAGGCGGACCCGATCCGCGTGGAGCAATATATCTTCTTGAGGCAGCCGCACAGAAAGGCGCTGCTTCTTTGCGCGCGCAAAATCACTCACGCTCTCCATCGATTCACTTATGATATCCCGCAGAGCGACCGCCTCCTTTTGCAACTTGAACTTTTTTTGGGTGAGGCGCGCGATATCGAGGAGGTCGTCGAGGAGCCGCCGTATCATCTCCGCGTGCATGAGCGCATTGTCGAGCGTACTGTTGTGCCCCTGACCTGCCAATTTCAATTTGAGGAGTTCGAGAGACGAGACGATTGGGGCGAGCGGATTGCGCAGCTCGTGCGCGAGGATCGCAATGAATTCACTCTTCGCTTTGTCCGACTCGAACGTCATCCGGTATGCCTCCTCAAGACTTCGGAATGCCGCGCGGCGCTCCTCTACGGCCGCGGCGAAGGCAAGGAACATCGCAGCGATAAAGCCCATGTACACCTGATCGGCGAGGAGCTGCGCAGCGATTGGCGCAGTCGACGGATGAACAACGAGCGTCCCCGCAAGAGCGATTAACGAGGAGGTGAAGAGCGCAAGCGCCATCCAGCGCATGCGAAAGCGCAGAGCGAACCACACAAGCACTGCTGGCAGCAAAAAAACGGCAACGATGCCCAAGCGGTTTGGAACTGTTGTCCAAAAGAGCAGATAGGTGGTCAAGATGAGCAACGAGAACGCTGCGCCCTTCTCCAACTTGTCGAGCGCGGTGTTCGCAACCGGGCGCCACGGATACCACAGAAGAAGAAGCGGCGTGATGACGAGCGCGCTGAATATGCCGCCACCCCATGCTCGGCCGATACTGACGAGCGGACTCACGGTGGCCATACCCCGAAGCTCAAGTGAAGCAGTCAGAATGAGCGGTTCGATTATCGTGACACCGAACGCAATACCGATAAGGATAGCTACGTTGCGAAGTGTGACGCGCTCGCTGAATCCGAAGTGCCGCATGAGGTTGAGCCCGACCACTGCTTGCAGCGCATACGCGATCGCGATGATGAGCGATGTTACCTCGGTGCCCGGTCGCTGTGCGACGATCGCAATGAATGATGCGATGAATATCGGGAGCCACATCCGGTACCCGCCCCACCACATCGCCACGATGGCGATGCCGACCGGAGGCCACAGAAGCGCCGGCGACGTTTGGAAATGGTAGAAGATCCATATACCAAAATAAGCGGTAAGGAAGTATGCGCTGAAGGTGAGGAGCGCTGCACGCCACTCTTCCGGCGTCTGGGGAAAGATCCTGAGAAGCGAGCGCAGTGGTGCCATAGGAGCCCATGCGGGCGTAAGGCAATATTTCACTACACGGAAGATGAAGCCAAGGTGAATTTCTCTTCATACAGCATAAAGGTGTGGGCGGAGCTGTGCTCCGCCCAAGGCTCTAGGCAGCTTCCTGTCTGTCCTCGTCGCTCGGCTGTCCGCTCTTGGCGCGGCGTGAGCTTGGCGGCGTAACCGCGAGCGTGAGCTTACTTACGACGACCGCTTTCTTCAGGGTCTCGCGAAGCGCTTCGTCGTTCGCGGCGAGAGTAAGCAATCGCTCGGGCTGCAGAATACGGGCAGTCATACCCACCCACTGACGCGAGCCGACTGCATTTTTGACGACGTCCGGGTCAGCGCCGAGCGAAAAGCTCTGCGAGATAAGCGTATTCCCGAGAGAGCTTTCGATCTCGCTGATGCCGGTGTGTCCCCAATGAGCGAGGAGCTCTTTCTTTATCTCCTCCTGCCGTGCGAGATCGGGATTGATCCGGCGCTGGATCGTCTCGAGTTCATCCGCCAGTTCTCTGAGACGCTCCTCAGATAGTTTGGGTCCCGCTGCACGCTCCTTTTTGCGGCGCTTCGCAACGGCCGCATCTTGCGCGGGCTTCGCGAGCGGGCCGATCCACGGGTGCGCCTCGCGAAGCTCTTTGATGACACTGACTGGTTTCGGTTTCGGTGCTTTTGGCTGCTTGGCCATTTGCCTTCTCCAAGAACTCGCCGCGATTCGCGGCTTTCCTATTCGAGCGTAGGCCTCATTCGAGAAGCGGCGATGAAGCGTGTCCATAGGGTTCATCACTTCTATCGACGAGCACGTTAGTGTAGGATGCCTTCTATGAAAATGTTGCTCAGTCTACTCGTCGTGGCGCTTATCGGGGTCGGCGCGTGGTTCTACTTCTTTGCGGAGCCGCCCCAGGACACGAATGACAACGGAACGGCAACTTCGACGCTCTCCTACCGCAGCACGGAATACGGCGTCTCGTTCACCCATCCCTTCGACTGGCTCGTTTCAGAAGCCTCGCTCTTTGGGACGCCTGCGATCAACGTCTATGCACCCGGACAAGAGGAGCAGCCGCCCTATATCCACCACAACAATGTGACCAACGTCTCTATCTTTCCCGACGGCGTACCGACGGAGGGGCTCTTCGCGCCGACGCGTCCGCTCGCGTTGAACCTCCCCTTCTCGGCTACCGGTACGATGTTCGTTTTGAATGATGGCACCCCGTTCGCAGCTTACATCCGCCCGCTCGAGCGCCCTACCTCCTGGGGTGAGGCAGGTTTTATCTGGATGCGCGTCGGTATTAGCGATCTCGAATCGACGTGCTACGACGCAGCGGGTACCGAGCTCGCGGAGAATGCCTGCGATCCGATGACCGAGGACCACGAGATACGCTGGAGTGGCACCGTCGATGCATCAGAGTGGCAAAAACTCCTCGCTATCCTCCGGACGCTGACGCTCGAGTAAGGTTCATCGCGCGTTCACTAAGAGGTGCCAGGATACGCCGAGAGGCGTAAAGCCCGAAGTAGAGGCACGGATGATCCGTATCTTTAGTAGTGCGTGGACGGATCGTCCAACTCAAGGCCGGTATTCGCCCCCTCCGGCCCTTTTTTTATTGCAAAGAAATACTATTGATGACCATCGGCTCGACTGGACGGTCGGGTCCTACGGTCTCGACAGCTTCGATCGCCTTTACCGCGTCCATGCCTGCGACGACCTTGCCGAAGACCGTATGCTTGGCATCGAGGAAGTCGTTGTCCGCAGTATTGATGAAAAATTGCGAGCCGTTGGTATTTGGGCCCGCGTTAGCCATCGAGATGGTCCCGGTGACGTTGCGGTTCTCGCTGTGTATCTCGTCCTCGAAGGTGTACCCCGGGCCGCCTGTCCCCCATCGGTCCGCATACTCGGTCTGCTTCGTGAGAGGGTCGCCCCCCTGGATCATGAAATCCTTGATGACGCGGTGGAATTTGGTCCCATCGTAAAAGCCGCCTTTCGCGAGCTTCGTAAAATTCTCGACTGTCTTCGGCGCGAGTGTCTCGAACAATTCGATAGTAATGTCGCCCTTGGTCGTGTGTAGCGTTGCTTGCATCGGGGGAGTATATCAAAGTCCGCCGCGCTCGAGAGCGCGCAATTGTTTCCGCAGTGACTTATGCCCGGGCACCATCTGCCCCACAAGATCCCAGAATCTATGAGAATGATTGAATTCCGCGAGGTGACAGAGCTCATGCACAATAATGTAATCCGCAAGTTCTTGCGGTAGAAAAACTATCTTGTAGTTGAAATTGAGATTGCCCCGCTCGGAGCAGCTCCCCCATCGAGATCGGTGGTTCTTTATGAAAACTCTGCGGAGCGGAAAGCGATACGACGCGTTGAAATGGTTGATACGGTCATGCACTAAAGCGCGTGCGCTTTCGCGTACCTTCAAATACTGCCGCCGATTGCGCCGCATCCACTGCATCCGCGCGCCTTACCACTTGTAGCCCTTCTTCTCCAACATTACGCGCTTAGCTTCCAAGCGTTTCTTCGTTTTGCGCGAACGGCTCTTATTTCTCCTGATATCCGTGCTTGCTCGTTTTGCCATACCGGGAGTATACCTTTTTATTTCAAGACGACCTATATGGCGAGGGTGAAAACCACCGCATCGCCCGCATCAATGCCCTCCGCGCGGCGCACCGACGCCTTAAGCGGCAAAAGATACGTGCCCGATTGCTTGTCGGGAAAGATGGATGTCTTCCATTTCGACTTCCCGAGCGTCACCTCGACGCGCACTGACCCAAAGCCGCGCCGTACCTTCGCGTGCTTTTCTTTTATGACCGCTGACTGCTTCTTGTCGACATTGACGAAGTGCCACGCTGCCGCGCCCGGATACAACCACACTTTCGCGTTGACGGTATATCGCGCCATGCCTATCCCTCAACGTACTTTTTAAAATTATTGAGTATCGCTTGCCACCCCGAGCGCTGAACCTCCTCCGCGTTCTCACTCTCTGGATCGAATGTTTCCGTAATTTCAACCCCTGTTGGCGTCTCTCTGAATTCGACGCGCACCGTGCGCCCGTCGTCCATCACGTATTCGATACGCTCGTTCACTTTCACGTTCGTATAGGTGCCGGTAAAGTCGAAGCTCGCACTATTATCCTTGGCAGCCATCGTTGTCTTAAAGGAGCCGCCAGTGCGCAGGTCATTCTCCGGCGCACGCGCTTCCCAGTCGTCGGACGCGAACGCCCACCCCACGATGTGCTGCGGTTCGTTCCACGATGTCCACACCTTCTCGATCGGTGCATTGACGAGCACCTGCACTGTTATTGGCGTTCTATTCATAGCGCCCATTCTATCAAATTGGCTCGGCTGTAAAGTTTCCGAGAATCCTATATACTGCCCACTACATTCCGGGGTAACTCAACGGTAGAGTGACTCCCTGTTAAGGAGTAAGTTGTGGGTTCGAATCCCACCCCCGGAGCTAGAAGCAGTTGGACCCCGAGGCGCGAGCGTCGGGGTCTTACTGATTCTTTCCGGAGTGGGATTCGAAAGGCGGAGCGCCGAGCATCGGCGCGAGCCGGGGTCGAGAAAATTTGCGAAGCAAATTATTCGTGACCGAATCCCACCCCCGGAGCAAAAACTGTTGAACCGAGAGCATCGCTCTCGGTGAACCGCATCGTATCTGTATAATCAACTCACTAATATGCAAAGCAACACATTGCGAGTGATTGGAGGAATTTTGCTTATAGCGTTATTGATAGGCGGCGCGATAGTGCTTGGCCGAACGGAAAGTTCGGGAACCGCTTTGCACGAGCCTCGCTTAGAGCACGTGCACGGACTTGCTGTGGATATTACGAATCCCGATCGGCTTTTGATAGCAACTCATCATGGCTTACTGCAGTTAGATGTTGCTGCCAACGCACTTTCGCAAGTCGGTACTGCGAAAGACGATCTCATGGGCTTTACAGCGCATCCCACCGCTCCATCGATCTACTTTAGCAGCGGGCACCCTTCGCGAGGTGGTAACCTCGGATTTCAAAAGAGCACGGATGGCGGTATTACGTGGCAGAAAATCTCCGACGGCATAAACGGTCCTGTCGATTTTCACTCCATGGCAATCAGCAGAGTGAACCCGGATATTGTGTATGGGCATTTCCGTGGCCTGCAGAGAAGCACGGACGGCGGTCGCACCTGGGAAATGGCGAAAGGAATAATACAGCCCTTCTCGCTTTCCACGGATCCGATGCGAGAAAGCGTCCTATACGCCGCAACACAAAACGGCGTGATGGTGAGTGAAGATACGGGCGATACGTGGAAAGGCCTGTCTCCTCAGCTGGAAGGCGGCGCAGTAAGCGCTTTTGTAATCAGTCCCGATGCCAAGTCGACCCTGGCGTTCTCAGAGACCTTGGACGGAATGGCAAAGAGCGTAGACGGCGGATTAACCTGGCAGAAATTAGGCGAAGTCTTTGGCGGGCACACGGTATTGCACATTGCGTTTAGCAAGACAGATACCGCGACGGCGTTTGCACTGACCGACTCAAACAGCATCTATAGAAGTTCCGATGGCGGAAGTACGTGGGTAAAAATCCGGTAGAGCGTGCGAAATCTTAATAAGCCCTGTTGGTGGTAGTATCTAGGTATGATCCTCCTATTGGGATTCGCTCTCGCAATACTATTCGGTGTATTTATGGTGGTATACGGCGAAGCCGACGATAGTCCCGGCGGACAATTGCTGGGGGTCGTCGCCATCATCGTCGGCGTCGTCGGTATCATCCGAAGCGGTGTGAAAAGAAGTACGAAGATAATCACCGCCTTCGCGCTCGGTCTGATAGTGAGCGTCGCGGCATGGGCTCCTTGGCTTTACACGACAGAGAAGACGATGTCGCTTGTCTCGCTCGGAGGACCAACCTGCGACTATGTCATAAGTAAATGGCGACCATTTGGGCGATATGGGGATAGTTGCGGTACCAGATGGTCCTTATCTTTTTTTGGTGAAGTGCTAAGAGAGGGCGGAAAGGAGTGACGGTTTCGTCACGCGTACTTGCGGGCTTTTGAAAGGAGCATTTCCATTTCGAACGGCTTCGCCAAAAAATCGTCTGCGCCAGCTTCATTAGCTATGAGCGCGGTGTCTTTGTTTGCCGACAAAATGATGATGGGTATATGCTTCGTGTTTTTATCGTTCTTCAGCGCCATGCACACATCTCGCCCGTTCCAGCCCGTCATCCATATGTCCAAAAGAATAAGCGCGGGATCGATCTTATGGACCTCTTGAGCAGAAAGACCCACACGGCTTACGACCACTTGGTACCCAGCATCCTCCAAAATAAGCGACACGGCGTCGAGTATCCCCGCATCGTCATCTATGACCAGTATTTTCTTTTTTGTCATTTGTTCGCGCGTGCACGGGGCGCAGTTTTGAGCGGCAGACTGCACGAAAATGTAGATCCCCTTCCCTCCTTACTCGTCACCCATATCTTGCCTCCGTGCCGCTCTACGATTTCCCGCGATATATACAGTCCCAGTCCGAGACCGGCGTATGTGTCATGGTTATCACCCGCAATGCGGTAAAAGCGGTCAAATATCCGTTCTCTTTCGTGCACGGGGATACCGATGCCTGAATCCTTCACGCTTACCACAACCTCCCCGTTTCTCTTGGCGCACGTCACAGTAATTTTCTTTCCCGGTGGCGAATACTTTATCGCATTCGTCAAAAAATTGGTGAGTACCTGGCCGACGCGCTCCCTGTCTCCTCGCACCGACCCGAATTCGCTCAATCGCAGGTCAATGGGATGTTCGCGCGCGACAAGACGCATTTCTTCAACGGTCCGCCTGATCAGCGCATTCAGATCAAAGCTCCGTACCTGAAATTCCAACTTCCCGCTCTCCATTTTGGTCACATCGAGCAGGTCGTTGATGAGGCCCGTCAGTCTGTTGAGCTGCGCATCCATCTTGCTCATCAGGTCGGCGGATGCATGGTCTCCCTTTTTCTGAAAGCGCTGACTCAGCACCTGGGTGTAGGCCTTTATCGTCGTTATAGGCGTCTTCAGCTCATGCGATGCAATCCCGATAAACTCGTCTTTCTGCTTTTCAAGCCGTTTTATATCCGTGATGTCGATACCGGAACTTACAAATCCTAAGAATGTTCCATTCGCGTTGAACCGCGGCGAACTCGTCACATACAGCCATCGATACGCGCCGTCGTGCCGTCTCAAGCGACAATCGAGCGTAAAAGCTGAATGCGTGCGAAGCGAATTGCCATACGCTTTTGTAAAAATAGGGAGATCTTCCGGATGGAACACGTCTCCATACCCGTCGCCAAGTACATCCTCTGCGGTCTTTCCCAGAAATTCCAGGAATGTTCTATTTACGAACAATACCTTCCCCTTTTCGTCGGTCAGACCAACGAAGACTGGTGCGGCATCGGCCATAGTGCGAAAGCGCTCTTCGCTTTCGACGAGAAGCGCTTCCGCGTGCTTTCGTGCAGTTATGTCCGTGCTAAAGACGGTAACACCGCCCTTGAAGGGATAGATGTGGTTCTCGAACCACTTATTGAACGGTGGATAGAAGTGCTCGGATATTATGCGCTTCTGAGTCCTGAGCGCCTCGTGCAACTCCCGATAGTACTGATTGCCGACGGCCTCTGGAAAAAGCTTCCAGATGCTCTTGCCCAGCAATTCGTCAGGCTTCTTACCAAGCACACGCGCAGCGGCGTCATTAACAAACTTGTAGCGCCATTCGCGATCGTACGTTACCAAATGATCGTCAATGCTCGCGAGCAAAAGTTCGAGGCTATGCTGTTCAGGGCTCAGTGTATGTGCGCTCTTTATCTCGTGCCGCTTCTTTTTTTGCATGTGATAGCAAGGGGTCGATCCGTAACAATCTTATGCCATGAGATCAAATGGAGTGCAACACCGCCTACCGGGTTATACTTCACTTAACACGCGCTATGAAGCCTGAACCTGACATCAAAAATGAACTCGGTATCGTTGCGCACGACATTCGCAACCGTCTCGCGGTGATACTGAGTGCGTCACAGGTGCTGGAAATGACGATGGCGGATCCGGGCATGGAGAAACAGCGCCGCGTCGCCTCCTCCATCGGCGAGGCCGCGCGGCAGATTGATACCATCATCAGGGATCGCCTTGATCCGATCACCGCGTCAGACAGTCACGTCTGAAAGAAGCTCACGATTCCTTCATTTTCCGCGTGATATGGTGCGGCGACGTCGCCCCCATTCATGTCTCGGACAGCGCAAAAACGGCCACAGAATAGACTGCACCAGCATAGTGTGCAGTTTTACGACAGTGATTCGTACTTGGTAGATTCGGTCAGGCGATTTATCGCGCCAAGCGACGTGGCCATCGTTATCGCAACGCCGGAGCATCGGAGCTTGATCGAAAATGACCTCAAGAGAAAGCCGGCTCGATACATAGCGTTGGATGCCGAGGAAACACTCGAGAAATTCATGGTGGACGGCTCGCCGGATCCTGATCTATTTCAGGAAACAGTCGGTTCGCTCGTACGCGATGCCACCAAAGGGAATCGCAGAGTTCATGCCTTTGGTGAAATGGTGGCTATTCTTTGGCAAAAAGGAAACCCGATGGCCGCCGTTCGTTTGGAAGAATTGTGGAATGGGCTTCTCGAGCAGTACACATTTCACCTCTTTTGCGCATACCCCATGCGCTTATTTGCCGGAGAGGTTCATTCCGAGGGCTTCGTACGCGTATGTAATACGCACGGCTCGGTCACGCCCACCGAGAGCTACGCCAGTCTCTCTGAAGATCGAAAAGATCGAGAAATAGCGCTTCTGCAACAGCGCTCGAAATCAATTCAATCCAGTCAGTTTCTCTCCTCGATAGCTAACGTCGTGCCCGGCATGATCGCTGCCTACAATGTTCATACGGGAAAGTATTTGTACGTGAACCAAGCGTGCCGGGACATTCTCGGGTACGAACCAGACGATTTCTTGACGGGCGGTATCGCATTCGCTATCTCGCTCGTGCATCCCGATGACCTACAGGCGCTCATGCGGCAAAACGAAGAGGCGCTACAAGCGGCCAACGAGGGTACGGTGCAAGGGCCGGTGTCGTTCGAATACCGTATGCGTCGCAAAGACGGCACTTGGTGCTGGCTGCACACAGACGGCGGCATTTTTTCCCGCACGAATGATGGCGCCGTCGAATCTGTCATCAGCGTTTCGATCGATATCACGTCGCGCAAAGAGACAGAGCAGAAACTTATGGACACGGACCGCGCGCTTCAGGCTGTGCTTGGCGACCTCGAAAAGCGCGTTGAGGAACGCACTGCCGAACTCCGAGAGAGCGAGGCGGAGCTGAACGACTTTTTTGAGAACAGTTCTGTCGGGATCCATTGGGTCGGTCCGGACGAGACGATCTTACGGGTCAATAGGGCCGAACTAGAAATGCTTGGGTACTCCAAGGAGGAGTACGTCGGGAGAAATATACGGGACTTCCACGTCAACGGTGCGATCATTGGAGATATTCTCGCGCGCCTGAAGCGCGGAGAAGTGGTGCGCGATTGCGAATCCCAGTTGCGCTGTAAAGACGGTTCTATAAAGGACGTACTGATCGACTCAAGCGTTTTTTATAGAGATGGGAAGTTCGCACACACGCGGTGCTTCACACGCGATATTTCTGAACGCAAGCGCTACGAGTCAGCACTGAGGGAGAGCGAGGCGCACTTCCGCGCGCTCGTTAACGCCACCTCGGATGTGATTTACCGGATGAGTCCTGACTGGAGAGAAATGCGGCAACTCGATGGCAGGAACTTTCTTGCCGATACTGGCGAACCGGACCGGGAATGGCTGCACAAATATATCCATCGGGACGATCAAGACGAAGTTCTCGCCGCCATTCAACGTGCGATCGACGGGAAAACGATCTTCCAACTCGAGCACCGGGTGCTGCAGGCCGATGGCACGCTCGGATGGACGTTTTCCCGCGCAGTTCCGATACTCGATGCTGACGGTGAAATAACCGAGTGGTTCGGAGCGGCCAGCGATATTACGTCTCGTAAACGCCATGAGGCAATCCTGAAGGAGGAAGACAAACGAAAGGACGACTTCCTCGCGATACTTGCGCATGAACTCCGCAATCCCCTTTCGCCGATCGCGAGCGCGACCGACATGCTGCAGCTCGAGGGTAATCAAACGGAGTACGGAAGGGAGGCTGTTACGGTCATCCAGCGTCAAGTGCAACACTTGGTGAGGCTTATCGATGATCTCCTCGACATCTCGCGGATAAAGCGAGGAAAATTCGAACTTAAGAAAGAGCCCGTCGACGTACGCGAGGTCATTCGCGCGGCTATCGAGACGAACACCGCCGTCATAGAGGCGGCCGGTCACCGATTGATAACATCATTGGCCCCAAACAAGATCTACGTCAACGGTGACGCCATCAGGCTCGCCCAGGCAGTATCGAACCTACTCAGCAACGCCGCGCGCTATACCCCTCCCGGAGGCACCATATGGCTCGAGACCGAGGAAAAGGATGGCCATGTGCAGATCACGGTACGAGATTCCGGTGTCGGCATTGACGAGAGAACCTTATCTCGAGTTTTCGATATGTTCGTGCAGGGCAAGCAGGCATCGGGCGTAAACAGAGGGCTCGGGATAGGTCTTACGCTCGTTAAACGGATAGTCGAGATGCACGGTGGAATTATCGATGCAAAGAGCCCGGGTCAGAACTTGGGAAGTACGTTCACGATGCGTCTGCCAATTGCCGAAGCACGGCTCGACCTCGGAGGGCTCCCGGTTCGGAGGGAGTCAGCGATCGCTACCCAGCGCATCTTGGTCGTTGACGACAACACGGATGCGCTCGCGATGCTTGCCGCTACTCTTAAGATGCAAGGCAATGAGGTAGCTATCGCCGCAGACGGACTCGAGGCCGTCAAAGCAGCACAGGAATTCCATCCGGATGTCGTCCTGATGGACATTGGCATGCCAAATATGAATGGGTACGAGGCCGCTAAGGTGATCCGCGCACAGACGGAACGGCCGATAAAGCTTATCGCCGTGACAGGATGGGGCCAGAAGGCCGATAAAGTCAGGGCACGCGAAGCGGGGTTTGACGCCCACATAACGAAGCCCGTCGATTCAAAGCTCTTGGGCCACCTCTTGTCGTAAAATAAGGACCCAAAAGAAAACGCCCGGGCAACGGGCGTTTTCTTTCAACTGTGATTTTTCCGCTACAGTTCGCAGGCAGTTTCGCTATTGAACCCGCCGCCCGAATTGCACGTGTCCGTTCCAGGTCCGCCGTTGACGTTGTCGTTGCCGGCGCCTGCGGTGATCGTATCGTTGCCACCGCCCGCGTCTACGCGGTTGTGGCCCTGACCAACATTGATGGTGTCGTCGCCACTTCCGGTCGTGACCCTGTCGGGGCCGCCGCCGGTGCGGATGTCTTGCGTGCCATTGCCCGTCACGACGCTATCCGAGTCGCCGCCCGTAATGATCGTGTGATTGCCTGAGCCAACGAGAATGGAATTGAACCCGCCGCGCGCCTCGATCACTGCATTGCCGTTACCGAGCTGGATCCTGTCGTTGCCGCCCCCGGTGCAGATGATGAAGTCCCCGTTGCCGCCCAGAACTCTATCGTGTCCGCCTTTGCCGACGAACATCGTGTTCGGCGCAAGCGTCACGTTGTCCGAACCGGTCGTGCCGTTGACGAGGGTGTAGCCCGCCGGAGCCACTGTTGGCGTGTCGCACGCCGTCTGCGGTGTCGGCTGCGGAGCGCATGGCTCGTTCCAGACGATCACATACCGATCGCTCGTGAAGTTGGTAAAGCTCGGTGACGTCGTCGTCGGCGTTCCGGCCTGCGCAGCAGCGAGCGTGTTGCCTGATGTGTATCCAACCAGTCTGAACGACTGACCGTTGTTGCAATTGGCGCCCACGAGCGATGTAGATGTGTCTTCCTGTACCGAGTAGTCGGAGCCTGTCGTCATGTCAGCTGTCTGTGCTTCGTACGCATTCGGCGTGTTGAAGCCCGTTGGACCAAGCGTGAACGTACCGCTCCCCTGGCCGCCGAGGTTGGCCGCATCCCACGAGGATTGCATCGGGAAGCTGCTCGTCGCGGCACTGTTCGCGGTCGCGTGCTGGCCACTGATGAATTTGACGATGGTGACCTTTACCGTGGACGGCGGGTTATCGTTGTTCGTAATGGTGCAATTCTTCACATCCCCCGCCGCAAGGGTCACATTGCCGTTCGCGTCGCAGTCGCCTCCTATCGTACCGGTATAACCCGCCATGCTGGTCTCGGAGACAGTGTGCGCTCCAGCGCTCGTCGTCGTGGACACGCCTGAGGTTGTCGTTGCTCCGTCGATGAAGAGCGTAAAGTCTGAGGTGGTCGCGGTACCGCCATTATCGTTGACGACGATCTTCGTCACCGTCAGCCGTGGCGTGCAGTCCCTGTTCCAGACGATGATGTACTTGTTGGTCGTGATATCAGTGAGGCTCGGCGGCGTTGTTGTCGGCGTGCCTGCCTCAGCTTGCGCAAGCGAGTCGCCCGTCGTGTAGCCCACAAGCGCAAAAGGCGCTCCGCCCGCGCAATTTGCGCCGACCGAAGACCCGCTCGTGTCTTCGCTGAGACTGTAACTTGCACCCGAGGTCATGTTTGCAGTTGTGGCTTCGTACGGATTGGGGTTGTTGAATCCTGTCTGTCCGAGCGAGAAGCTTCCCGAGCCCGATCCAGTGCTCGTGGAGTTCCACGACGATTGCATCGGGAAGGATTGGCCTTCTGCATTCGTCGCGTTCGCGTGCGCCCCATCTATATACTTGACGATCGTAACGGTTACGTCATCGGCAGCATAGACCGCCGTGAACGTCAGCCCGAGTCCGAGCGCCGCGGCAGCCGCGAAGCCTCCGAGCAGTCCGATCTTCAGATATCCCTGGTTCTTCAGATAATGATATGTATTCATATTCTCTTTATTACGTAATAACTTAGGCGTTTTTAATGTATCGGTGTTGCCACCAACGAACAGGAGCGTCACGCAACGCCCTATCGCCGCGCATTATGCAAAGCAGCGCGTGTGCCGCGGGTGAACGCGGCACAGCAACGCTTCATGTCGGATTTAGGGGTCTACGCATCGAAAGCTCAGGTGCTATATTATTGGTATGCACGGCATGCAAAATATAAAAATAGAACAGGGGGGCTGCGCGTTTTTCTTTTGGATCGCCGCGTGGCTCTTTACCATCGGCTACCTCAAGCTCGCCTTTTGGCAGGGAGTCCTCGCCCTCATCCTCTGGCCGTACTACCTCGGGAGCGCATTGTCTGCGGCCTAGTAGCGCTTCCCCCACCAGCCGATACCGAGCATTCGATGATACCGTCCGATTTTTGAGCGATGAATTGAATACGCGAGCGCTATCGTTCCAAGCTTTGCGCCGAGGAGCGGCGCGAGCGAGCGGATGTAGGTGCCGCTCGAGCAGATGGTTCGCATCTTCGCGATGGCAAAGGTCCCGCCGTCAGTCAGTACCTCGCTCCAGCGCGCAGCGATCTCGTCCTGTCGGAAATCGCCTCCTTGCAGGAGAGAAAGTTTCGCGCGGACAGCCCCTCGGAGCTCGTCGGTATTCAGACTTCGCGTTGAGAGGCAGCGCATGGAATGGATAGTGGTCGTGATCCGTGGCGGAGCCACGCTCGCGCCGCTTCTCGTCAGTCGAAAGAGCGGAACGCCGCCGACGGTCCGCGAGGAGTAAAGAGGGTATGCGAGCGTGAGAGGGCCGCGGAGTGAACGCGCAACGCTCGAAACGTCCTCGTGCGCGACGGAGACATGCGATGTGCGCGACGGCATTCCGAGGACATCGCCTGTATCGCTCGCAAGGCCAAAAAGCACCTCGAATTCGTACTCCTTATCGAGGGCGAGATACGAAGCTTTCTTCTTGCACTCCTCGCCGATGAGGAGCAGCAGTTTGCCTGATGCCATCGGGTCGAGCCGCCCAGCATACGTGATCGGAACGCTCCGTGGGATACCCGTCCGCGCCCGGAATGCCTCAAGCGCTTGGAGCGGAGTCTCCCCGACCGCCTTTTCAACGACCGCATGCCTCTTCATCGCTGCACTATACCGCGATTGACATGCTGCGGCGTATTAGGCATTGTGCACGGTTGGTACTTGTTGCGTCGGTTGAGTTTGTTGCGTCGCGTTCATCCAGATACTGGAGAGCGACTCATGAACGACAACGACCGATACGAATGGGCTAAACTTACGCGCGACGACAAAAAACTCTACGTGCGAGTGCTGCGCGAAGGGGGGTATTCCGATGAGGCCATTGGCAATTTCTTCGGCACCACCAAGAACGCTATCGTAGGCTTTCGCCACTCGCAGCTGCCGAGCCTCACGAGCGGGCCGAGGGCGACCCAAAACAAGGTCAACCGTGAGCGTTTTCGCGACCTGCTCGACCTTGAGCGGATGCGCGAATTGCGAAAGCAAGGTCTTTCGGCGCTGCCTCGGTCGCACCCGCCTGCGCCGCCCAAGCAGTGTGAATGGCCAGTCGTTGGGGAAAAGGGCGGAACGCACCCATGCGGCGAACCAAGCGTGCCAGGAAGCAAGCTCTGCGCCGCGCATCGGGAATTTGCCCTTCATCCGAAGCGCTGATCCTAAACATTGAGGCCCCTCCGCATCGCGGACGGGGCCTCTTTTTTTAGAACAATAGAAGCTGCTTCGGCTTCTTGGGATCCTCGGGGTGTACGTCCTGCTTCTTCGCGGGTTTCTTCTTCCCCGTAAGCGCCTTGTAGGCACGCGCTTCTCGCGCCCGCTTTGGAGCTCCGCGCGCGCTACGCTCGGCAAAGATCTTCATCGCCGCCCCCTTGTAGCCGTCGATCTTGTGCCGCTCCTCCTTGTTCTTCGGGGGTATCGCCTCGCGAACGACGGTGGCAACGAGGAGCGGGAGTTTTGATCCTCGGACTCGGCGCTCCTCGGTCGTGTTGAAGATTATCCGCAGAAGATTACGGCTTATCGTGCGACCGTACTCTTTCTTCGCCCATTCGACGCCGATATCGAGCTCCCACTCTGACACCGGGCCATACGAAAGCTGCTTCGTTTCGAGAACGGGTCTCTGTGTCATTGCTGCCTCCCTCGGGTTGGGACGCACGCAGCACGCAACAGACGCAACAAATACCGCTACACGAACGACTTGACACTATACGGATAATTTGCTATTATTCAACTATCAATCGTCGCTGATCCAGAGAAGCAGGGATCGACCTCCATCTCCAGTCCGCTTGATTTAACAAATATCCACTATTGCTATGCAAGAAGGAACCATCGCCCGTCTTACAGACAAGGGCTTCGGATTTATCTCGATCGCGGGACAGGAAAAGGATCTCTTTTTCCACTCCAACGAGCTCGTCAACGCAAAGTTCGACGAACTCCGCGAGGGGGACAAAGTCAGCTTTGAGGTTGCGGACAGCCCGAAAGGCCCCAACGCCGTCAAGGTAAGCCGCGTCTAAGACGCAGCGGGAAGCGCCCGACACTCTGTGTCGGGCGCTTTTGCATTGGTATAATGAAGCCATTACAAGTTCACGTCATTTTGTTATGAACTATTCTTCTATCACGTCCATAGTAATGAAGGCAGCGTTTGTTCTTGGCGCGCTTTCGCTTGTCCTCGCATGGGTTTCGGGCTTTATCACGGGCGGCGGCTTCCTCGGACTCCCCGAAGGATTCTTTTACACGAACGCTATAAACCTTCAGATACTCGCGATCTCAGCTGGCATCGCCACGCTCGTGCTGCGCCGCGCTCCTCAAATGTAACTCTCGCGGGCCGGGAACGCTTTTGATATAGTCTCGGCATGAACCTCTTCACCGTCCTCCTCGGACTCGTGTTCGTTGTTATCATCGCTAGCATCAAGCAGATCAATCAGTACGAGCGCGGCGTCAAGTTCACGCTCGGTAAGTACACCGGCATGATGGAGCCCGGCTGGCGGCTGGTCTTCCCCATTATCCAGATGTACAAGCGCGTCGACATCCGCGTGAAGGCGGTGGACGTACCCGACCAGAACGCCATCACGCGCGACAACGTTTCTGTCGCGGTCAACGCCGTCATTTACTACAAAGTCTCCTCGGCAGAAAAGGCCATCATCGAGGTGGAAGATTTCGAGTACGCAATCTCCCAGTACGCACAGACGACGATGCGCAACATCGTGGGCGAGGTCACGCTCGATGAGCTCTTGGCAGGCCGCGACCGCATTGCGGACCGCATCCGAGAGATCGTCGACAAGGAGACCGATGCGTGGGGGCTGAAGGTCAACAATGTGGAGCTGAAGGACATCAGTCTGCCCGAGAATATGTCGCGGACGATCGCAAAGCAGGCTGAAGCGGAGCGCGAAAAGCGCGCGGTCATCATCAATTCAGAGGGCGAGCTCGCCGCGGCGAAGAACATGGCAGAAGCAGCCAGCATCATCAATGCTGTCCCCGGCGCTCTGCACCTGCGCACGCTTCAGTCCATCAACGACATCTCCTCTGATCAGTCCAACACCGTTATCTTCACCGTCCCGCTCGAGATACTGAAGGCATTCACAGGCTTTAAGGACGGAAAAAGTTCATAGGTCCTTCCCCAACGGCCGCGTAGGGTCCTCTGAATGAGGAACGTTGCGGCGTTTTTAGGCGTATTGATACTTGTGGCGCTCGTCTTCGTAGCGCCACTCCGAGATTTTCCGGCGCTCGCTTAGCGCCACTCTTTGAGCCAATTCCACTTCAGGCCCACGATTGCTCCGATGGTGACAACAACGAGTACGGCCTGCGCTACCCACCCGAGAATAGGAATGAGCCCGAGGAGCGCGTAGGCTAGCGCACCGATAACGATGGAGAGTACTGAAACTTCGTATTCAGCGGAACGGCGCACCGCGTGAAGGATGAGCGAGCCGAGCACGATGGGCGCGCCGATGCAGCCGAGGATGATAAGAGCGATAAAGCTGAGGACCCCGAGAATGCCGAGCGGAATGCCGAGCAGCGTGACAAAGAGAAGCGCAGACGCGACGGGAAGGACGACGAGTGCAAGGAATCCCCGACCGAATTCAAGAAGCGGACGGGCTACGACACCCGCGACGAGCGCAAGCGAGAATTTGCGAAGCAAGAGACCGAGCACTAGACCGCACGCGAGCGCAGTCAAGAAGCTGCCGAGGAAGGAAATTGCAGCCAGCTTGCCGGGCATTTTCGACCCAGCGTGCTCCGTGTATGTCGTTTGTCCGCGCACAACGGCGCCGGTTTCGAGGGTCGCTTCGCGCGGTGATGTGTAGATAAGATCGCCCTCGATAACTGCCGAGGGACCGAGCGTGAGCTTCTCGCCCATAAAGTGGACGCTGCCGTCGATCGTAGAATTTATATAGACCTCCCCGCCGCCGATGCGCGCATCTCCCCCGACGGGGGCGTCAAGTCGCATCATCCCGCCACCGCCAAGAAGATCGCCGCCGACGGTTCCCGTAATGGTTATCTGCCCGCCTCCAACGGCAAGATCACTCGCTATGTCGCTGTCTATGGTGATGTTGCCCCCGACGACGCGCGCGTCGTCCGCTATTGTGCCAAGAATCGTGATGTTGCCGCCGGCAACGGCGAGATCGCCGGACACATTACCGCGGATGAGGATGGAACCGCCCGCAGCTGCCACATCGCCCTGGACGGCGCCCAGCACGCTCACGTTGCCGCCAGCAATATACAGGTCATCGAGGATGGTCTCCCCCGCTGCGACGGTGGGCTGATCGCTCGCACGCAGTTCCGCAGCGAACGCAACGAGCGGTATGCAAAGGAGCACGATCATCGCAAGTACGATGCCCTGCACGGCGCGTTTTGACATATCTTCATTATACCACCCGACCTGACGACACTGTGAAGCCGAGATCGAGGGTTCACTTACGGTTCAGGAGGAGACCCCACAATTCCGCAATGCCGCAGGACGACCTCAAGGCAGACATTGCCGCGATACGAAAAAACACGACGCCCTGGGGTCTGAGTTCGTTTATTGACGGACTCCTCAAAGGCGCCGGCTTTGTCATTGGCTCCGCGATCACGGTAGTCACGGCTGGTTGGCTCCTCGCGGCGTTCGGCCTTATCCCGGCCTTCGAAGAGATCGCCGGCATCCTCCGCGAGGCGCTTGCCCGTTAAACTATTGCCGCGGTCGGATGTTCTCGTCCGGCTGCTTCAAGGTGTCCGGATCCGTGGACCCTTCTACCGCATCGGCGCGCTCTTCCACGTCTTCAGTCTGCGACTTCGTCGTCGGGTGCTTTTCTGAGCCGCTCGAATCATACGCTTTACTGTTCTGACTTATTTCGTATGCCATATTTTTTTTACGTCGCGAATATTGGCTCATGATTGATCGGGCTCGATGAAGGACTTCGGAAGCGCGCGGTGCCCTTGGGCCACGCCATTGAGCGACAGTCAACGGCTCGCGCCGCTTCATTATTCGTTCATAGAAAACGTGGTACAGTATTTTGGCTCTAAAAGCGCCATGCATCTGCTCATCGTTGAGGACGATAAGGACCTCGCCAAGACCTTAAAAAAGACGCTCGCTCAGCGGGGCTTTGCAGTGGATGTCCTCCACGACGCAGAAAAGGCACTTACCCGTATTTCGATGTACCGCAATGAGTACGCTCTTGTCGTTCTCGATCTAGGCCTTCCCAAGATGGACGGCCACACGCTCACCAAGACCTTGCGTACTGAAGGTATCACTACTCCCATAATCGTGCTGAGTGGTAAAGCCGAGCCGCGTCACAAGATCGAGCTTTTAAACAGCGGCGCCGATGACTATCTCGCAAAACCCTTTTCTGCGGAGGAGCTTATAGCGCGCATCAACACTGTGCTACGGCGCCCGAAGGAAGCGCGGAAGCCCATTGAGCGTGTGGGCTCGCTCGAGATCGATACTGCCGCCCGGCGCGTACGCCTCGGGGGACGCGACGTACAGCTAACGCTCAAGGAATTCTCCCTCCTCGAGTGCTTCGTGCGGCAGCCCGGAACAGTCATCTCGCGCGAGGAACTCACGAACCAGGTCTGGGATTTCAACGCGGTCGCGTGGAGCAATATACTCGACGTGCACATGAAAAATTTGCGTCGTAAATTGGGCGAGAGCGACGCGCGTCTTGAGACGGTCCGCGGCGTGGGCTACCGACTCGTCATATGAAAGGCCGCACCATACCAGAACTCGTCCACGACCTTCGCTCCCCGCTTTCGGTGATACAGCTCACGGCCGAGGGAGCGCTCGTCGATCCCGCGCTTCCGGGCGAGGTGCGCGAAGCGCTCGAGAGCATCCTGCATCAGACAGCGCGCGCGACAGAGATCGCGCAGAAAATAGCTACTGAGGCGTCGATCAAAGGATCATGACGGAAGCCCTTGCCGTGAAGGATGACGTGTTCGTAGCGCGCGCTCCGGAAAGTACGCTTTTCCACCTTTTTTGGACAAAGCGCCGGGCGCTTCTCCTCACCTTCATCTGCTACCTCATTACAGCGCAGGTATCAGCCTATCTTTATACGGTAGGTGGAACAGCTCCAAGTGTCCTTCTCACTCCCTTTGGCATTGCGCTTGCTGCTGTTGTTCTTGAGGGGTACGTCGTCTTGCCCGCCGTCGTGCTTGCGGCTCTCGCCAATGGCCTCCTCATCGGTTCGCCACTACCTCTCATTATCAGCGCGATGTTCGGCAACACGCTCCAGGCGGCGCTTTGCGGCTACTTTCTACAACGAGTGCACTTCGACCGCATGTTCACGCGCATGCGCGACATGTTCGCACTGATCGCAGTTGCTCTCACCGGCACAGTACTGGTGCCCACAGGTCACCTCATTGCCCACGCCATCAATGGCACGCTTGCGACACTTCCGACCGCAAATCCATGGGTTCAGTGGTGGCTCGGAGGTGTTCTCAGCGTACTAGTCCTTACAACGCTGCTCATCCGTTGGATCAGGCGGCCATTCCTTAATCCCCGCACGAAAGTGCAGTACGTCGAAATATTTCTCTCCCTCGTTATCCTCGCGGTTACCACGTACTTTTATTTTGCCACGCCATATAGGAGCGTTTTTGGAATATCGCTCCTGCTCATTCTCTTTGCACCGCTCTTTTGGCTCGCTTTTCGAGGAAGCCCGCGCTTTATGTCGCTGGCTATCTTCATGATGACTGTTATCTCCTTGGTCGGCACGTTGTACGGAAATTACGAATCGTCTGCGAGCCTCGCATCACGCCTCTTACAGGTGCAGATCTTCGACATCTGCATAGCGCTTTTCTTCTTCATCCTTGTCACGCTTGAGGAACAACGTCAGGAAGCACAACGCTCTTTTGCAATGCATGCGAGGAAACTTGAAAGTGCCCTCGAGCGCATCCGCCAGAATGACGCTGCAAAGAATGAATTTATCGCCATGCTCGGGCACGAGCTCCGAAATCCGCTTGCAGCGCTGCTCTCGGCGGTCGAACTCTTGAAAGCGCAGCCGGCCGATGCGCCACCAGAGCGCGAAGTTCTGATTTCAATGGACAATCGCATACGTACGATGGGAAGACTCTTGGACGACATTCTCGACATTACCCGCATCCGCGAGCGCAAGTTCACGATGCGAAAAGAGCCTATCTCGCTGTCCGAGACGATGCGGCGCGCCGTGAGCGCTGTGGAACCGCTCATGATGCGTCGGAAACACACGTTCTCGTTGAAGCTCCTGGAGCGAGACGACGTTATCGAAGCTGATGCTGCCCGGCTCGAACAGATCCTCGTCAATTTGCTCCACAACGCCGCAAAGTACACGCCGAGCGGAGGTTCGATAGAGCTCTCCGCCGAGCGGATGAACGCCCATGTCGTCATCGCCGTACGAGACACCGGCATCGGTATTGCACCTGAAATGGTCGCGAGAATATTCGAACCGTTCGTGCAGGTGAATCCAAAAATGCAGCGGGAAAGCGGCATTGGTATCGGCCTCTCGCTCACGAAGAGCCTCGTCGAGATGCACGGCGGCCGCATCGAAGTTAAAAGCGGGGGCGAGGGTCTGGGAACGGAATTTCTCGTGCA
>Ga0196963_10000636_pt1 | contig 29685 bp, 26 predicted proteins | sample S1_5metaG_FD_148600 | JGI IMG/M metagenome (GOLD analysis project Ga0196963, IMG submission 148600) | Soil microbial communities from Anza Borrego desert, Southern California, United States - S1_5 | ecosystem: Environmental > Terrestrial > Soil > Desert | place: USA: California | collected...
TGAACGACATACTCCTTCGACTCAGGTGTGCTCGGCATCTGGTCAATGGTCACTGGAGGCAAGCTGGTGATCGCGCCAGTCGCTGTTGCGCCTGTATCCACGGCGAGATTCGTGCCCGGGAACGATGTGTCCACAGTGGTGGCGCCCACGGCGTTGCTGCCGATGCCAGTGTCAGCCACTGGAAGATTCGTTGGGCTGCTGTAGTAGCTGGTGTCCATCGGCGGCATCGTGTAGGCCGCTGAGTTGGTGTTGGTGGCGCCGGCGCCTGTGCCCGCGTCTTTATTCTCCTTCGAGCAGCCAGGAACGAGGAGGAGGCTGCCGAAGAAAATGAGGTGAACGGCAATGATTGCGACGACCGCGAGCCGAACATTGGATCCGCCTTTCGGTCGGAGAAGGGAGCCTTGTGGCATAAGAGGATTGGGCGTGTTCATCTGAGGAGCGTGTTTTGAGTTGTGGTTAAAAGAGCAATTGTCTCTGCAAAATTTTGCGCTGCTTACCTTGTGACTCGCTTGCCGTGACTCAAGGTTAAAAAGCGTGTTTCTAGCATTTTTCCCGGTTGACTTGCTTTTAGGTTATTACCGCAGTTTCAGACTGCTCAAGGCGATCAGCGCGCATAGCACGCAGAGGATGTAAAAACGGGTCACCACCTGCGACTCGTACCACCCTTTTTTCTCGAAATGATGGTGAAGCGGAGCCATCAGAAAGATCCGCTCGCCAGCGCCCCGAGTGCGTTTCGTGTATTTGAACCAACCGCGTTGAATCATCACGGATAGCGCTTCGGCCACGAAAACGCCGCCCGCGATGGGCAGAATGAAAGGTTGATGAATAAGAACAGCGATGATGCCAAGCACCCCGCCAATAGCGAGGGAGCCCGTGTCCCCCATAAACACCTGGGCTGGGTGGCAGTTGTACCACAGGAAACCAAGGCTTGCGCCAACCAGGGCTGAGCAAAGGATGGTCAGCTCCCCTGCCCCGGGCACATGCGGCACTTGCAGGTAGCCGGAGATTTCTTTGTTTCCGGCGATGTAAGTGAAAACAACAAAAACGCTTGTGACAATCAGCGTGCATCCAATCGCCAGGCCATCCAAACCGTCCGTGAGGTTAACGGCGTTCGAGCTGCCGATAATCGCGAAGGACGAAATGATGATCCCAACCCAGCCGACGCCCGTCAGAATTGGATACTTATAAAAAGGCACCATCACTTCGCTGATCAGATGGCGGGTGCTGGGGAGTGAGAGCAGGTAAATCGAAATGAACAACGCGAGCGCCGCCTGAACCACCAGCTTCACGTTCTCAGCAGCCCCCGCGCTGGTCTGTTTAGTGATCTTCGCGTAGTCGTCGTAAAATCCGAGCCCTGCGAGAACCACCAGCGACAACAAGGTGAGAATGATCAGCTCATTCCATTGCGCCCAGAGAATGGCAGATAGATCCACCACGAGCACGATGAGCAGCCCGCCCATGGTGGGCGTTCCTTTTTTGTTGATGATGCGAGCGGCCATGCCGCCTGCTTCTTCGGCTTTATCCGCGTAGTCCTGGCCAAATTTGAGCCGCTTGAGCCAGGCAATCACCTTTGGTCCGAAGAACCAGCTCAGGAGCAACGCCGTGATGGCCGCGCCCGCGCTGCGGAAGGTGATGTAGGTGAGCAGGCGCAGGGGGCCGAAAGTGGATTCCCACTCCGTTCCCTCTGCTTGCGCTTGCAAGTACTGGCTCAAGTAAAAGAGCATCTGAATTATTTCCCGCTCAAAGTTTCGACCAGCCGCTCCAGGCGGGCTGAACGCGAGGCTTTGACCAAAATCGTGTCACCTGTCCGCAGCGATTGCCTAAAAACTGGCGCGACATCTTCAACCGTGCGAAAGGCCTGGACCTGCTGCAAACCGCTGGCCCGCGCGGCTTCAGCAACAACGCCGCTCCATCGGCCCACCGCGATCAGGAGGTCCACGCCTGCATTAGCAACACGCTTGCCGATTTCGAGATGAGAATCAGCGGCAGCCGAGCCCAGCTCTCCCATATCCCCCAGGACGGCGACTCGGCGGCCCGAGGCGGGGTATTGAGCCAACGTCTCCACAGCCGCAGCCATCGAGTCAGCGTTGGCGTTATAGGCGTCATTCAAGATGAGAAACTCGGGGGTTTGAACGACCTGAAGTCGCATTTTGGCCCCTTGCGCTTGCGAGAGGCCTTCCCTCGCCTGCTCCGGCGTGAGCCCCAGGCTTGCAGCGATCGCGAGGGCGAAGAGCGCGTTCACGGCCATATGCGCGCCCAACAAATTGACGGTGTATCGCCCATTAAACCTGGAAGTCGGGGAATGAACCTGGAACTCCGTTCCTGACGCAGTGATGCTCACATCCGAGCAACGCCAGTCGTTCTGCTCCCCTGCCCCGCATCGGATGACTTCGCACCGGGCTCGCCGGATGATGCTCTCGAGTTCCGGGCTGTCGCCGTTGATGAACAACTTGCCGGATGCCGGAATGACTTCGGCCAAAGCGCCTTCTTCCTGAGCGACACCTTTCAAGTCATGGAAAAACTCGAGATGCTCGCGGCCAATGCTGGTGATGACTCCAATCTGCGGCTGGGCCATGCGCGCCAAAGGCTCGAGTTCGCCTGGGTGATTTGTCCCAATCTCCACAACAGCAGCCTGGTGCGATGCATCCAGCCCGAGGAGCGTCAGCGGGACGCCGATGTCGTTATTGAAGCTCGCTTGGCTGGCGTGAATTTTAAGAGCGGACCGCAGCGTTCCGGCGATGAGTTCCTTGCTGGTGGTTTTCCCATTGGAACCCGCCACAGCAATGACGGTCGTCGGCAGTGTCGCCCGGTAACGAGCGGCGATTTTGCCAAGCGCAGAGCGGCAATCCTCAACGATAATGGCGGATTGTTGAAAATCGGAAGGAAGGCGCTGCCGCTCAACCAAGAAAGCGACAGCGCCCTTCGAGTAGGCCTCGTTCAGGAAATTGTGTCCGTCAAAATTCTCGCCGCGAAGGGCCACGAAGAGATCGCCAGGCTGGAGGGCGCGCGTATCCGAGCAGATTCGCTGCACGAGCAGCCCGGGAGTTGGCCGCGCCAACTCTCCGCCACAGCTCGCGGCGAGGAACTCAATAGACAAAGGTTCCATCAGCTCTTTCGGGTTGTTAATGCGGCGCCCACGATTCATTACCTCACAAATTGCGGGGTTGTTTCGCGACGTGTTCCCCCCGGATCCAGACCTGAAACCAGCTGGCGATACTGCAGGATGCGCCGCGCAACTTCCGCATCGTCAAAAGGCGCAATCACACCGTTGCGGTTATCCGTGGTGGCTTCACCCTTGCCTGTGATGAGGATGAGATCGCCGCGTTGAGCCATGCCAATCGCCACCTCGATCGCGCGGGCTCGGTCAACTTCGATGAGAACCTGCCCAGCTTTAACCGCTTGGACTCCACGCGCGACCTGGTGCGCGATTATTTCGGGTGATTCGTTCCCGGGGTTGTTGGAAGTGACAATGGCGACGTCCGCGGGTGCAAGCGCTTCTCCGAGCGCCTGTCGTTGGGCAGCCGAATCGCTCGCTGAGGCGCCGCCGACGACGATTAAACGTTGGTGCGCAAACGGCCGGACGGCATTTAATAAGCGGCCGATGGCAGCGGCATTCGCTGCGCCATCCACATAAACTTCGAAGCCATCCCCTTCAGCGACTCGTTGCAGACGACCCGGGATTGCGGTGACCGACCGCGCGTAACAGCAAACCGCCTCAAGCTCAGCCCTATCAAGTTCTATGGCTGCAATCGCCGCCAGGAACTGAATCACCCGCTGGTAGCCGAGTGACTCCACAGCGCAATGAGCAGCTTTGTCATCAATCGCGAGCTGGAACACAGCGCCTTGCCGGGAGCAATGCAGGCGCTCAGCGCGAACTTCACCTGCGCCAATGCCGTAATGCCGGCAACCATGATCCGCATACGCCCCCACGGGCGCGATAAGCTGTGTCTTGCATCCACGGGGTTGCTGCACGGAAGCGCTTTGGGCATTTCCGCACAGAATCAGCTTTGCGAGCCCGAGGCCGAGAGCATGAGCTTCAGCTAACGGATCATCGCCAAGTTCAATCACGCAGACCTGGCAATCCATGCGAGCCATCTGCGCAAGGAGGCGCTGGGTTTCCAAGGCATCGCGCGGAATGGGAGGGGCTGGAAAAAAGCGTTCACCGACTTCATGCCGGGTCGGAGTGATGAGGCCGGCCTTCCGCTTTAGGGTGCAGAGGAGCCGCTTCAGGATCAGGGCAGTCTCAGTCGCGCCTTGGCCAGTAACGCCGATGATTTCGAGCTTGGTTGAAGGATCGCTGTACCAACTCGAGGCGGCCCGCGCAAATGCCGCCTTCGCGTCACGCACATGGATCGCGGCTGCCCGCGGAGCGCCTTTGCCCAGCTGTGACTTTTCAGTGACTACAGCCACTGCGCCGCGATCAACGGCCGCGTGGATGGATCGATTGTAATCGCGGTCTGACTCAGGCAGCGCAACGTAAAGCATCCCCGGTGTAACGACGCGTGAGTCCGTGGTGATCCCCCGCACTTCGCGGGAAATCGGCCCCTCGACTCGCACCGGTCCGAGCCGTTCAACAAGATCTTTGAGGCGCATAGCTCGTCATGGGTTAGGCTCGCGGGATTTTTTGTGTGGTAGATGCGCGGCGACTTTCGGCGGTTCCGGGGCGATGTCCGCCGGAATAGCCAAGTAGTTTGCGGCGCGCTCCGCGATGCGATGAAAAACAGGTGCGGCAACGGTGCTGCCGTAGTAGCCGTTCCTCGGATGATCGAACGAAACAGCGATGAGCAGCTGGGGATTGTCCGCCGGGAAAAAACCGATGAATGAAGAATAGTATGCCCCGCTGATATAGCCGCCCGCGCCAGCCTTTTGAGCCGTGCCGGTTTTGCCCGCGACGGTGTGATGCTTCAGCGCAGCCTTTGGGCCTGTGCCATTTGTGGTGACCACGGATTTGAGGGCTTCGACCGTTTGGCGGGCGGCAGCTTCCTGGATAACGCGCCGCACGACGCGCGGCTGGTGCTTGACTACGACCTTCCCAGAATCATCTTCAAGACGGTCGATGATCATCGGCTGCATGAGCAGGCCGCCATTGGCCATTGCAGCCATCGCCATGGCCATTTGGATCGGCGTCACCGCAATCTCATGGCCCATCGGAAGGCGGGTGATCGAAATTTTGCTCCACTTCGGCAGCTCATGCACGATGCCGCGAACTTCACCTGGCAACGAGATGCCCGAACGCTGTCCGAAACCAAAGGCTTTGATGTAATCCAAAACTTTCTGCTCGCGTAACAGCAGCGCGATTTTGGCCGAGCCGATGTTTGAGGATTTGCCAATGACGTCACGGACACTCAGAAGACCGTAGTGGTGATCATCCTTCAACGAGCGGCCGCCCCACTGCCACAATCCATTCTCGCAATCAAATTGATCGGTCAGCTTGATCAACCCTTCGTTCAGGCCAGCGGAAACGACCACGATCTTGAACGTGGATCCAGGCTCCGCGACGTCGCTGATAATGCGATTGCGGCGCGCGGAAAGAGTGGCCTTGCCGGGGTCGTTCAGGTCGAAATTCGGATAACTTGCCAACCCAAGGATCTCCCCTGTGCTCGGGCGCAGAGCGACAACCATCGCACCTTCTGGCGTGTGCTTTTGCAGGGCTTCTGCCATTTCCGTCTCGATGATGTGCTGAATGCCCGCGTCCAATGTCAGGACGACGTTAAGCCCCGCCTTAGCGGCCACATCCTGCTCACGGAAGGCCACCATTTCCCTGCGCTTGGCGTCGGTGAGTGTCTGGCGAAAGCCTTGGACGCCAGTCAGCGCCGTGTTCATCGTGAACTCAACGCCATCCACTCCTTTGGTCACGATCGCGCGGCTCCCGTTGGTGATCACCTCGTTAACACCGACGAACCCGATCACGTGCGCAGCCAGGCTTTGGTTGGGGTAAACTCGCAGTTGGTCCGGCTCCGTGAACAATGCTTTAGTCCGGAGCCGCGCCCATTCCACCTTCTCGCGCTTAGTTAAGGGTCGGCTCTCTGGATGCGGCAACTCAGCCATTGCTTTCTGCAAGTCGCGCCAGCGTTCCTCATCCACCTTGCGCTCCAGCACCACATATTTATCCACGTTCGTCTTCCCCTGGGCATCGACCCAGGTCCGGGGCGTGAGTTTCTGCGCAAGCTCCGGCAGCGGCATCCGAATCAAGGGAGCTATCGTGCGCGCGACCAAGTCGGCGTGCGGCCCGATCAGGCTTGGATCGGCGCAGACGGTTTTCACTTCCTTGCTCGTCGCGAGGAGGTTGCCGCGAATATCCCGGATATCACCCCGGCGCGGCTCGCGCACGAAGGTGCGCTGCGTGTTGTCCATGGCCAGGCCAAGCATCTCCTCGTGCTGCACGACCTGGAGCTGGACCAGCCGCGCGGCGAGCGCGCCAAAGCAGGTCAGCAGGCCCAGGCAGAGCCAAAACAGACGGCGATGTTGTTGATACGAGGCCATGCAAATCATCGAGCAGGTTGTCCGGTGAAGGCGGTCCGGACAACCTGGCTCGGTTCCTCCCCACTCGGGGGCTCCACCATCCGGACGATCTGGTCCGGTTGGGGTAAAACCAATTCGAGGCCCATGCGCTTGATGCGGGCTTCGATCTCACGCGGCGAGCTGATCATCGCCAGCTCGCGAACTTTTGCGGCATTTTGGCGGCGCAGTTCATCGAGGCGAATTTCCTTCTCCTTGATGCGCGCGCCCAACTTCGAAATCTGCTGCTGCTGCCAAAGCAGGGACAAACCGACCAGCCCCGCGACGAGGCAAAGCCAAAAAGGCCAACGTGCCACCAACGGCAATTTGTTGCGGCTGCGCTTGCTCATGCGAGTTTCTCCATCACCCGAAGCTGCGCGCTTCGGGCGCGTGGATTGCGGGTTTGCTCTTCATCGCTCGGCAAAATGGCTTTGCGGCGAACCCAACGCAGAAGCGGCTGCCGGGGGGTGCGGAATTCAGGGCGATCGACCTCCCCTTGCACTACATAATCCTTCTCCAACGCGCGGCCGAATTCCTTCACCACCCGGTCTTCAAGGGAATGAAATGTAATCACCGCAAGGCGCGCCCCAGGGCGAAGAACCTTCCAGGCTGCGTTCAGCCCCGCCTTTAACGCCCCGATCTCATCGTTCACCGCGATGCGCAATGCTTGAAAAACCTTTGTTGCTGGGTGCGTCTTCCGGCCCCGGCGAGGCTCTTCACGCTCAATCAGGTCAGCCAGTTGGCTGGTGGTGCGAAAGGGAGTGACCCGGCGCGCCGCATCGATTGCCCGCGCGAACTTGCGGGAGTGCTTCTCATCGCCGAATTCCCAGAAGATTCGCGCCAATTCATCAGGCGCCGTGGTGTTGAGCAGGTCGGCCGCTGTTCGTTTGGCCCGCCTATCCATTCTCATGTCTAGTGGACCATCCTGCATGAAGCTGAAGCCACGCTCAGCGCGATCCAGTTGATGGGAGCTGACACCAAGGTCGAGAAGCACCCCGTCACACCGATCCGACCCCAGCCATTTGTCCATCTCCCGGAAGTTCATCCGGCGAAGCTCGAAACGGCCGGGGTAGCCACTCAAACGTTCGGACGCTGCCTGCAAGGCATCCTCATCCTGATCACACCCATAAAGGAACCCATCCGGAGCGCTTGCCCGCAGGATAGCTTCGGAATGCCCTCCCCCACCAACCGTGCCATCCGCATACACTTTCCCCGCGCGAGGCTGCAGCGCCTCCAGCACTTCAGGAAGCATCACAGGCAGGTGATGGAAGGATGCGGACATTCTAGATGCCAATTTTCTCCCGCAACCGGGCTGCCGCTTGCGTTAATTGCTCATGGACATCCACTTGCCTGCGGCTGCGAGCCTGCTCCTGTTCTTCGAGGAAGCTGGCTGCCTGTCCGCGGGGAGCAACGAGGATGTCGGAATCCTCTAAATCGTTGCGAACTACTTTAACGTTTGCGAAGCGCGTAACCTGCGGTTCCGGCGTCTTCAAAGGCCGTCCTCCGAAAAGCCGCAGCAGGTTGGCCGTGGCTTTCATGCCAGACTGAGTTTGCGTCGGCAGCGCAGGTTGCTGCGCCGCAGGAGCTTGTGCGCTCACCGTGGCCGTTGCAGCGGATGACGGCAGAGGGTCTGGACGGTCCGCGTTAAAACGAGGGAGCAGATATTTCTCCCGCATCTGGAACCGACCGGATGGCATGCGTCCGCTCAGAAAACTCTGAGTGGCCGCTAAAAGATTAATCAGGTGTCCCATAGTTAAATTAAACCGAAAGCATCCTGGGTTAAGGCGGCATCCCGTGTGGAAACGACCGCGTAGCGCTCCGGGTTCCAGATCTGGAACCGGTGCACCATGCCAACAAATAAAGCTTCTTTTTCTAGCCCAGCCGAAGCGGCCAGCGATTCGTCGAGGCTAATGCGCCCGGCGGAGTCAACGGTCACATGATCCGAGTTCGCGCCGATCAGACGCCGGAGCGAATCCGCGCGCGGATCCGAGGCAAAAGAGAGTTGTTCGAGCTTGGTCACGAGCTTTTGCCATTCGGAGGGGGGGAGACCCAATAAGCACGATTCCTGTGGCGAAGCTCCAGGCCAGAAAATGAGCGCGAACCGAGTTTCACCCTTGTTGCGCCAATCCGCTGGAACTTGAACGCGCCGCTTCCCATCCACGACGTGTTTGAACTTACGCGTGTAGTAAACGGGTTCAATTTGATGGGTTTCAGCAGACATTTTGGGTATCAACTGGAGCATTTCTGCCCCACTCCGCCCCACAACGCCCCATTGTGTAAATCTTGCGCCCCAAGACGGTCAACACATTTCGCAAAATTTCTGGTTGACAGACCTGCGGTCCTGGGCTGGTTGCTCACAGGTTGCTCCCAACCATACCTCCCGGCATGTGAAAACACTGTGAATAACTCCGTCGCCTTGCCTTGCTCCCCGCTCTCTTGGTTAGCTACGCATGTGCTGACGGCTGACTTCGATTACGAGCTTCCCGCGGAACTCATCGCCCAGGCGCCGCTCGCCCGCCGGGACGAGTCCCGCCTCCTTGCGTTAAGTCGATCTTCCGGGGAGCTGCGGCATCTCGGAATGCGATCCTTGCCGGAACTTCTCCACCCCGGTGATTTGCTCGTGTTGAACGACTCGCGTGTGCTTCCAGCACGGTTGCGCGCGACGAGACCCGAATCGGGAAGTGAAATCGAGTTGCTGCTGCTCGAGGAGTGCGGGGTGAACGATTGGTGGTGCATGGCGAAACCCGCCAAGAAGCTCAAAGAAAACAAATCAGTTACTTTGCTGGATCGGGTGCGTCTGCCGACAGATGTGACGGCTACCTTGCGGGAAAGAAATGCAGAGGGGCATTGCCGGTTGTTGTTCGAAGGGGTGGAAAATCTTCGCGACCAGCTGCCGCTGATTGGAGAGCTGCCCCTGCCGCCTTACATCGAGCGAGCGGGGATGATCTGCAATCCGGACGACTGGACCCGCTACCAGACGGTGTTTGCCGCAAAAGACGGATCCGTGGCGGCGCCGACCGCCGGGCTTCATTTCACGCCTGAGCTGTTAGCCGAAATCCAGCAGCGAGGAGTTGGCGTCTGCTCGGTCACGCTTCATGTGGGAGTCGGCACGTTCGCCCCGGTTAAAGTCGACAACGTCGAAGAGCACCGGATGCATTCAGAAACTTACGACGTTTCCGAAGCCGCTGCCGAAGCGATCAACGCTGCCAGAAGACGAGGCAACCGGGTTGTGGCCGTGGGAACCACGTCGATGCGGACCTTGGAGAGTGTTGCTCGCGAGAACGGCGGAAGCATCGGGGCGGGCAGAGGGCGCACGAACATTTTCATCAAGCCTCCCCATCAATTTCTGGCAGTGGACGCGCTGCTGACGAACTTTCATCTCCCTCGCTCCACCTTATTAATGCTGGTGAGCGCGTTTGCGGCGCCGGGGCAGGTGACGGGCCGCGAACTGGTTTTACACGCGTATCGAGAAGCTATCCGGGAGCGTTACCGGTTCTTCAGTTACGGAGACGCGATGTTCATCGCGTGATGCCTCACTTTACGGAGGGATCCTGATCCGCATCGGCCTTTTTATACAGAGCCGTAGGGATCAAAGTCTCCGGCGGGAGCTTCTCCCCGGCGAAATGTTTCAGAATAGCATTAAAGGTTTCAGAGCCGATGCGCTCAGGGAACTGGACAGGGCTGGCGTGCAATTTGCCTGCTTTCACGGCAGCCTTTCCTTCTGGTGAACCATCAAACCCGATGAGCACGATGTGATCAGCCTTGCCAGCCTTCTCCAGGGCAGCGCGCGCGCCCAAAGCCGATGGATCGTTAATGGCGAAGATGCCCCGCAAATCGCTGTGTGCTTGCAACAAATCTTCGGCCGCTCGGAATCCTCCATCTTTCGCGCCACCACCCGGCAGCTCAGCGACAATGTCAATCTTGCCACTGGGGCTCATCTGATTGTGATTCGTGATGGCTTGGGTAAAGCCATTCACTCGCAGAATGCACGATTCCACGACCTTGTGATGAATGACAGCGACCTTGCCTCCCGCTGGAGCGAGGGCCTGGATCATCCCCAGCCCAGCTTGCACACCGCCGCCGAAATTATCCGTGGCAATGTGCGTGACGACCTTGGGGCCTTTGGCAAGGCAGGCGATATCCGCTGTGAACACAGGGATGCCAGCGTCGTTCGCTTCCTGGATGGCAGGCCCGATCGCCACTGAATCGCAAGGCGTGAGAACGATCGCAGCCACCTTGCGGACGATGAAGTCCTTCACCTGATTCTGCTGGCGAGCGACGTCGAAATCGCCGCTCACAACCACAACTTCATAACCTTCCTTCGCTGCAGCGGCTGCCATGCTGTCGCCAATCGTTTTGAAGAAGGGATTGCTCAAAGTGAGGACGGAAAGCCCAATGACACCTTTGCTATTGGTTTTAGCGGCCTCGCTCTGTGAGGCTGGTTGAGGAGCGTTGTTGTTCCCGCACCCAGATGCGACGACCCAGGCAAAGGCCAAGATGAGATTCAGGAGGGCGGCTTTCATTTTCCAATCGGACCAGTTGCGCCAACATCTGTGCGGCTGTCGAGGGCATTTCGCACCATCTGCAGCAGCTTGGAGGGGTGGTAAGGCTTCGGCAGGAAATTGACTCCATCCTGCAAGGGAAAGCCGCGAGCGACCAACTCCACACTGTAGCCGCTCGTGTAGATCACCTTAAGCTCAGGGCTCTTGGCCAGCAGGATTTCACCCAGGGCGCGTCCAGTGATGCCATCCGGCATAACCATGTCCGTCAGGAGCAGGTCCACTTTCGCGTCCCCATGGTCGTCCAGCGCCACCTTGCCGCTGCGCGCTTCGAGCACTTTGTACCCTTGCTGCTCCAGGAGCAATTTCACCATACTGCGTAGCTGATCCTCGTCCTCCACCAACAGGATCGTCTCCGTTCCGGGTGAATCGTTCCAACCGCTCAGGAATGTGCGGCGTGTGGCGAAGGCTTTCGCCGCCGCTGGGAAGAACAACTTGAAGCTGGTTCCTTTTCCAATGGCAGTGTCGATATCGATCCAGCCTTCATGCTGCTGCACGATGCCGAACACAGTGGCCAACCCCAGGCCCGTCCCCTTCCCCACTTCTTTCGTCGTAAAGAACGGCTCAAACAAGCGCGGCAAATGCTCGGGCTTGATGCCGGTGCCGGTGTCAGTGACTGTCAGGGCGACAAATTCGCCGGTGCGCGCTTTCGGATTGGGGCAATCCAATGTGTCGGTAATCGTGGTGAAAGAGACCGAAATCGTGAGCGTTCCGCCCCCGGGCATCGCATCTCGCGCGTTGACCGCGAGATTCACGATCACCTGCTCAAGCATTCCCGCGTCCGCATTCAGCAAGGCTTCGCGCGCGCTCAGGTCAGTCCGCAATGTGATATGCTCCCCGATCAGGCGCTGGAGCATTTTGGACACGTCCCTGACGATTTGGTTGAGATCCAGCTGCTCCGCCTGCACAGCCTGGCGTCGGCTGAAAGTGAGCAGTTGCCGGGTCAAGTTCGCCGCGCGCTCCGAAGCTTCGCAAATCTCCCGCGCCGAGCTAATTGCCTGCTCCGGAGGCAAACGGTGCGCATGGATCAGCTCCGCGTTCCCCTGGATGATGGTTAGTAAGTTGTTAAAGTCATGCGCGATCCCGCCCGCCAACTGGCCGATCGCGTCCATCTTCTGGGACTGGCGAAGCTGCTCCTCCAGCTTCTCGCGCTGCTCTTCCTGGAGTTTTCTTTCTGTAAAGTCTTCCGCGATGCCGGCGATTTGAACGAGCCCCCCTTCCGCATTGCGAATAGCGAAAGCGCGGTCTCGAATCCACCGGATTTCCCCATCGGCACGGATAATCCGATATTCCATGCTGCCGAAGAACCCGTCAAAAATCCGCGTGAATAAACGGGTGACTTTGGCTTTGTCCTGCGGGTGGACGGCATCGAAGAACCGCGTCCGTTCCGCTTGCAGATCTGCGACTTTCCTCTGCCATATCCGCTCGTAGGCGGGGCTCACATAGGTGAGTTTTCGCGTCTGGGCGTCCACCATCCAGAGCACGTCCTGCAAGTTCTCAGCGATGCGGCGAAACCGCTCTTCGCTGCTCCGCAATGCATTCTCGGCAGCCTTGGACAAGCTCAGATCGCGGGCAATCGTTGAGGTGAAATCGAGCGCTCCGTTGGGCTTTTTATGAACGATGAGCACCTGCGAAACCGGAATTTCCGAGCCATCCGCCCGTTTCAACGCGCTTTCCCCCTCCCAAACGCCATCGCGCATCGCTGCGGGGAAAGCTTGCTGCTGGAGCAAACGATAGGCCCAATCAGGAAAGAACTGGTTGGTTTGCAGATGATCCAGGGGCGCATCGGGCGCCAGTGAGAGCAGCTTCCTTCCGGCTGTGTTGATGTAGATAATCCGGTGGTTCGCGTCCGTGAAAGCCACGTAATCGCTCGTGTTTTCCAGCACGGACGCCAGCCGCGTCCTCAGAGTGGAAACTTCCCTCTCCTGCGCCAGTCGCTCCAATTCCCTTTTGACTTTGTTGCGCGAGAATTTCCATCCAATCGCCCCTGTTAAACCGCAAACCAGGCTCGCCACAACCAGCCTGAACCAGAGCGTTTGATGCATCAGAGGCGTGACCGTGAACGCCAGCTGCGCGCTTTTCTCAGACCAAACGCCGTCATTGTTTGAAGCCCGAACCTCAAACACATAATCCCCAGGCTGAAGGTCTGTGAAAAACGCGGTGCGCCGCGTGATGACGTCGATCCAATCCTCGTCCATTCCGCGGGTTCTATATTGGAACCGCACCTTTTCGGGCGCGGTCAAGCTCAAGGCGGAATAACGAATGTTCAGACGCCGAGTCCCTGCGGGAATTTCCAGGCGGCCCAGCCCTCCCGTTTCCACAGTCTGCCCCTCAACGGCCACGTCTTCTATCAACACGTGGGGTTCGGCTTTGTTCAGCTGCAACTTGCCGGGATCGACCCACACGATGCCTTTGAGCGTGGCGAACCACAGGCGCCCGCCAGCATCCCGGCAGGCGCTCGGCTGATGGCCTCCCGCGCACTCGATGCTCGGAAGACCGTCGCTGATGGTGAAAAGTTGAGCCTGAACTCGCTCAGCTCCCCCGCCTGCCACCGCGTTAAGATCCCCGCGCGAAACACGAATGATGCCTTTGTTCGAGCCGAGCCAGAAGTACCCCAGCTCATCGTCTAAAATCGAGCTGATCGATTTGCTGGGCAGGCCTTCGGCGAGGCTGAGCCTGGCGAGCTTCCCATCCTTCAATCTGGCCAGGCCATGCTGCGCCGTCCCGATCCATAGCCCTCCCTCCATGTCCATGTGCAGAGCCCAAATCTCTTCCCCTGCGAGCAAGGGTTCGGGAGCCCACCGCTTTTTGATCGGGTCAAATTTGAAAAGGCCATCCCCATGCGTTCCTGCCCAAATTTCTCCCGTCCGCCGGTTCTCCGCAAAAGCGCGCACACTTCGGCGGATGCTGGTTGAAATGGCGTGCGTCTCCATCTCAGCGCCTCGGACCCGCAGGACGAATTGGTCAGACCCCGCCCAGATGTTCTTTTGGGAATCCTCGAAGATTGAATAGAAACCCACCCCAGCCTCCCCTTTGACCACCACCCGCGAGCGGCTCCCGTCGAGAACACGCAGGCCCTGCTCATAAGCTCCGAGCCAGATCCGGCCAGTGGAATCGACAAAGACGCTCCACACATAACCCGGCGCATTGGTCTCCAGCCCAACGGACCATCGCGAGGCTCCATCCAAACCGACGCGAGCGACGCCTCCCCCGTGTGTGCCCACCACCATCACCTCCGGCGCAGCCTCGCTCACCGTTTTCACAATCCGATCCGGTAGCCCCTCCTCAATCCCCAGATGATAAAAGTTCCGCCGCTTGAAGCGCATCAACCCGCCGCCGCTGGTGCCAACCCACACGTTGCCTTCGCGGTCCTCGAAGGTCGCCCGCAAGCCTTCGTACGTTAAGCCCTCAGCGCTTCCAAAGTGAGTTATCTCCCCGGAAGGCTCTATAATATCCAGCCCGCTCCGATACGACGCGCTCCAAATCCGCCCTTGCGAGTCTTCCCGCAGTTGCCACGTCCCCCGTATCACCGTCGGCAGCGTCATTCGACTCGCCAAGGCCCCGCCTTCAAAGCGCTCCAGTTGATTGCTTCGCAGCACAAGGAGCGTGTGGTTTGGCCCTGCTGCGGAAAATTCGTAATCGTCTGGGCTCCAGGTCCTGGGCGCGGGCTGCCAGGCCGTTCCCGTCCACGAACCGTAAAAACGGGCATTCGCAGCCCAGAGTTTTCCGTGCGCGTCGAAATAGCAGGTAAAAGCGTGCGGGTTGTTCGGCAGCGGCGGGGGCAGCTCGATTAACCGATCCTCCTGCACGCGATACAGCCGACCATCAAAGCTCGCTATAATAAGCTCACCCTTTTCGCTCTCCGCGAAGTTCCTCACGTAAGTCGCTGTCCACCCTTGCCCGACGCCATATGTGAACCATTTGTTGCCTGTTTTTCGCACCAGGCCTTTGTCCGTGCTTATCCAAAGCCGGTTTGCGCGGTCCAAGTGCAGATTCACCACAGTGGATCCCGGCATCTCCGGGGTGGTCGATTGATCGAACACCGTGAAACGGAATCCGTCGAACCGGACCAACCCATTGAAGGTGCCAAACCAAAGGTACCCATCCGGGGTCTGGACCAGCGCAGTGGCTGAGTTTTCTGGCAAGCCGTCATCCGTCTCCCACGCATCAATCAAATACGGGCTCGAGGGGGAGACCGGAATAGAAGTCCCCTTCGCCGCGAACACAGCGCAGCAAAGCAGAAGCAGTAGGAAGCCTCGAACAAGGCACACGGCCATAGGGTAAGGCGCGGCGATATGATGGTTACCAATCAAGCGAGATCAGAGACGTACCTTATATAGAGGGCGGCCGGGGCCAACACAAGCATTTCAACGCCCTCTTGCGAAGCTGCTCTGCGCGCCCATTATTGCCCCGTGAACAAGGTGCTTGTCCTTTACGATTCAAAAACGGGGAATGTGGCTAAAATGGCCGAGTTTGTGGCTGAGGGCGCGCGCCGGATTGCGAATACAGACGTGCGTGTGCGGTCTATTGATGAGGCGACGCCTGAGGATGTGCTTTGGTGCGATGGAATAGCCGTTGGAAGCCCCACAAATATGGGGGTGCTCTCGTGGAAGATGAAGCGGTTCTGGGACGAGACCATGGGGCCTCACTGGATGGCCATCGACGGGAAGATCGGCTGCGCCTTCAGCTCTGCTGGGGGATGGGGCGGCGGCATGGAGCTGGCCTGCCAAAGCTTGCTCACCGTGCTGATGAACTTTGGGTTTCTGGTGTTTGGGGTCACTGATTATGCCTCCCGCATGACAACGCTCCATTACGGGGCCGTCTGCGCGAAAGCGCCTCGTTCCGAAGATGCCCAGGAAGCCTGCCGCATCCTGGGGCAGCGCCTTGCGGAATGGACAGCCACGCTCGTTCACCAGCGCGGCAACGAGCATCCGTCCCTAAAGATGGACACACGCAAGATGCCCTCCAACGAGAGCTGACGTTCGGTCTGGCTTAGACCAGGAAGGGCGAGACGGAGCCGAATGCGGCGCCTATCGCCGCGTGCTCGGGCTTTTCCTCTGAGGACTCCGTGCGGGTCTCAGACGCTTGCTCGCACTTGCCAATGGCGTTCACAGGGCACGCCTGGAGAGCGTCCTCACAGGCCGCGACTTCCTGTGCCGTCACGGGTTGGCGCTGCACTATCGAGTGGCTGGCCGCGCCGATATGGCTGCGTTTAAAGAAATCCGGCGCCGTTTGGCGGCAGAGATCGCAATCAATGCACGCCTCATCAACGTAGTAGCGCCCATCGATGTTATCTATGAATCTCCGTGAAAACTTCGCCATGAAGCAACGTCGCCCCAGGCTGTGATCTCACAAGCGGGCGCGGGCCGGAAACCCCATTCAGGGTTGCGCCTGAACTTCGGGCGAAATCCCCGAAAGCTTACTTGGAGGCTTTCGGCTTGGAGCTGCCGCTGCTGGACCCTCCGCCCTTTTTGCCGGCGGTCAAAATAGTGCCGGTGATCAGCCCCACGGCGAAGAATGCGAAATACATAATGCCTGAAGGCTGCCGAATCCCGCGAACGAAGGGCGGCAGGGAGAACTCCACCCAGCTTCGGTTGTACATGCCAATCATGACCAACAGGAGCAGGATGATAATCAGGAAAATTGTTTTGAGGAGGAGCTTTGCATTCATAAGAACTGCCGGGGCGTGAAGCTAGGAATTCGCCTTGCGAGCGTCAATCGCGATGTGGTTTCCTCCGCTCGTGAGCATTGCCACACGCACCGGAGATGATGGGACAACGGCGCTCATGTTCAATCGTCGCGTTCCCAAGACGCATCCGCGCATAGAAGCGTGCGGCGCAATCGACGAACTGAACTCCGCTCTTGGTCTCGCCCGGGCCACTGCAAACCTCGAATTCGTCACCTCGGCGTTGCTCCCGATCCAAAGCCGCCTCATCACGGTCATGGGTGAATTGGCAACCCTGCCCGAAGATTTGGCCCGATATGAAAAAGGTGGATATGACCTCGTCACCCCTGCTTTCACGGAACCCTTGGACGGCCTGGTAAAGGAGCTTGAAGCCCAAAACATCAGCTTCAAAGGATGGGCGACTCCCGGCGCGAACGCAGGCGCGGCCGCCCTCGACATGGCCCGCGTGGCTTGCCGCAGGGCTGAGAGGCGGATTCTGGCTGTCTACGAAGCCGCGCCCGCTGACGCCACGCCTAATCCAGCGATCCTGACGTTCATGAATAGGTTGTCTGACGTTCTCTGGCTGCTCGCCCGCTGGATGGAAAGCCCACGCCATGTTTAGGCGATTCGACTTCGATCATCCATTTCTCGCCGCCGGCTTTTTCCTGATCTGCGTGGTGATGGGCTACGTGCTCGTCGGGATGCTTCGCAAACATGTTCGGCCAGGCGCCCGTAAAACAATCTATTGGGCAGCAGCACTCTGGCTCGTCAGCGTTTCCATTCGAGCGAAAATGGGCTGGTATTTGGAGCCCCACGACTTCCCCCCTCGTTTTTTAATCGTCATCGCTCCTTGGATTCTAGGCTTGGCCGCTTTGGCTTGGTCCAGGAAGGCTGGTGATTTTGCGGAAAAGTTCTCACAAAACTTTTTGATCGGGATCCAGGGGTTTCGTGTTTTGGTTGAGCTTTGCATCCTGGCGCTCCATAGGCGCGATCTGATGCCCGAAGAGATGACCTTCCATGGCCAGAACTTTGACATCATACCCGGCATAACGGCCCTCATCCTCGCGGCATTCGTCCGGACAGATTCGGTGCGCTGGGTAGGCCCAATCGTTTTGTGGAACATTGTTTCCATGGGTGTGCTGCTGGTGACGATCACCACTGGCGCTCTCTCCGCGCCTGGACCGTTGCGCCTGTTGAAGACTGAAATTCCCAACATCGCTCCACTCACCTTTCCCTACGTCCTGCTGCCCGCTTTTCTGGTCCCCCTGGCGTTCGCCTTTCACATCCTCTCCCTCAAACGGGCGCGTCGAACGCTCCAGGCAGCGGCGCGGGAAGGGTCAGAAGATCGCCCTTTAGTCGCTCCCCTAACGCTCGCCTAACGGTTTAACGTGTCCATTCCCGCCCGGAGCAAACACCCTCCCTCCCTGCTATAACCCGCGCTGCGGCTCCTCACCCTCCTCAGGGATTGGCTTATCCGAGGGACATCCCCACTCCTGATTGTTGCCGTCTTTTGGCAGGACGTATTTTAGGCAAAGTAATTTAACTGCCATGCGAGTCGTCCACTTCAACATCACCATTGGCCCAATCGATGGGCCTGTTTGGCTTGAACTCACCGGTCTCGCGGCCCTTGGCTCCCCCTCGTTTTCCGATCTGCGCCCCCTCAAGAACCACTTAAACCAAAGGGAGGAAAAATGGTCAGGCATATCATTGCTGTCCTGTTTGCAGCGAGCGCATTAAGCGTTGAAGCCAACTGGAGGCCCAATGAAAAATTGCTCGCTGCTGTTCGGCAGATTGAATCGAGCAACGGCCTTATGCAGCACGGGGACAACGGGCGCTCACTTGGCCAGTTCCAGCTTTCTGAAGCCGCTTGGATGGATGTGAGCGCATGGCGGAAAACGCGCGGCTTAAAGACCTACTCGTATGACCAGCACGTGTTTCACTACACGATCAGCAAAGCGTACGCGGCTGATTACCTGGCTCTTCTCCGTGGTGAGCTGATCAAGAAGCTGAAGCGCCAGCCTTCCGTTGCTGAGATCTACGCGGCTTACAATATGGGTTTGGGAACATTCGCCGAATGTGATTACAAGCTGAGCCGGGTGAACCCGACCACAAAGAAAAAGGCTCATCAGGTGCAGGCCCTCGCCTCACGGTCCTGACCGCTCTGCCTGCCCTCCACCCTAATGCGACCACCCGCCCCTACGCTGCTCTCAGGTTCCGTAAGGGACTTCCCCAAGGAACCCGTAGGACAACTGCCCTTCCACAGAACAGGGCGCCAGCCGGATTGTGAGCGCCCCTTCCGACTCGCACAATGCCAACCGCTGGAAGAATTGGTCTCCAGCGCGCGAATGGACAGACAAAGCTCTTTAACCCTTTTTCCTGTGAGCCCTGCCTTGCCGCGATATGGCGCGTTTTCCGCGCTGAACCCGTCAATTTGAGCCGTTATGAGTGAAGATTCAAACTACGAAAACCGGTCCCGTCGCCCTCGCTCCTCTCGCCGCGCCGGTGATGAGCCCGAAGTCACGTATGAATTTGACGGGGATTGGGACCAGAGCAGCGGCCCTGAACCGCGTCGGCGCAAACGCCGCCGTCGCGCGGGAGCTGGCGCTTCTCACACCACCCGTAGCGAGCCTCAAGCGCTCCCGGAGCCATCCGTGCCCGCGGAGTTCCAATTGCCTTTCGACCCATGGCGGATCTTTGAAGCCCTTCGGCTCAAGTGGAAGTGGCTGGCGATGGGAACACTCGCTTTCGGCGCGTTGGCGTTCTTGTTCAGCCTCTCCGTAATTAAATACAAGGTGAAGGTCGATCTGATCCGCCGCGAAACGTCGAACGCCTTCCGGAGCGATCAGGCCGCTGAATCGTTCCTCCCGCGCGAACTCTCAGACCTCACGTTGATTCGCTACATGATGTCGCCCGAGGTGATGAACCGCACCTCGACTAATCTGACTCCGCCCATGGATCCCGCGACGATCCGCTCCATGGTCAAGATGGATCCGGGCGCCACGCCTGACACCGCGACGATCACCGTCTCCGGCAAGGGTGACTTGAACCGCATAGTGCAAGTGGCCAACACGTTCGCCAAAGAAGCGGTGCAGTACACCCGCGAACTCCAGGCCGCCGAGTCAGGCAACGTGAACAAGTATCTCACAAACAAGCTCGCTCTCATGCGTGAGGAGATCAACGAGGTGAATAAGGAGATCGGGAAGCTCTCGCGTGAAGCCGGTTTCTTCGATCTGCAAAAGGAAGCGGACGAGTTTTACAAAGGCGTGGCAGGCATCGACCAGAAGCTGGAAACCGCACGCGCCGAGTTGGAGCTAACTGAAGTTCACATCAAGCGCTTGGAAAGCCAACTTAAACAGGGGCCGACAAACACCAAGCTCGCGGCTGCTCGCACTCGCCTGCAGGAGCTTCGCGCGAAGGGCTACACCGATGCTTACCCCGAAGTGGAAGCTCAGATTGCAATCGTGCGCCGCCTTGAAGCCGAGCCAGCAGGGAACGAGGAACCTGTTGCTGCTGCAAGCAACACCCCGAACTCTCTGAACCCGGCCTTCATGCAGTTGAACGAGCAGTATCGTGCGAAGAACGACTGGGAGCGCAAAATCCGTGAGTACACGACGATCAAGTCGGGTGCCACGAACCGGGTGCAGGCGATTTCCGAGAAAGGCTTGCTTCTGGCCAATCTTCGCAGCCGTCAAACCGCTCTTGAAACCTCCTACGAAGCGTTGAACAAACGCCAGCAGGAAACCCAAATTTTCGTGGATAGCGCCCTTGGTTATTACAAGCCGCTGTCCGATGTTACTCTTAAAGACATCCGCACACGGATGCGCTGGATGAAAGTCGGCGCGCTCTCCCTGGCTGGCGCTTTCCTCGGCCTCTGCACCGCCATCGGTTTAATCATGCTCGCTGAGGCGTTCGACACTCGGATCAAGACCGCTACAGATTTGGAGCGCGCCACAGGTCTCCCCGTCCTGGCGACGCTCGGCAATCTCGATGACATGTCTGAAGCCGATCAGGAGAAATGGGCGTTTCGGACGCTGACAATGCTGCGCGGCAAACTTCGAACGACCCCCGATGATGGCATGGTCTGCGGGTTCATATCCTCTAAAGAGCGCGAAGGCCGCTCGACTTGGATTCAACTCCTCGTCGATGCCGCCGCCCAGCAAGGCCTGAAAGTCCTGACCGTCGATGCTCGGCCCGAAGGCGCTGAGCCGGAAGTCAGCGCGGTGCGGCGCGACAGAAACGACATCGCGGTCCCGAACGTGAGCGGCAATGGCAACGGCAAGCACGCCGACCTTGGCGCGGAGTTCAAGCCCGAGACCAACGGGGGCAGTGTGGCCGTCGCTGATGGCGAGCCCGATGACGACAAGCAAAAGAAGCTCGCGGTGGAAAAGACCTCCGAGAACGGCTGGGTTTGGGATCTTGAGCGCCGCAAACAATGGCAGAACGCCATGACCCAGTGGCAGCGTGAGGATCACATGGTTCTCTTCGTTGAACTCCCGCCCGCTGAGCGGCCGGAATCCATTCTCCTGGCGGAGAATCTTCCTCAGGTGGTCTGGCTCTCCCGCGCAGGCGTGGCCGACAGCCAGGAAACAACCAAGCAAGTCGAGACTTTGCGGGCCGCCGGTTGCAACATCGTGGGCGCAGTCTTCAACGACGAGCCAAAGACCCTTTTCAACAGCCACGTGTCTCGTTGGTTCCGCCGCGTCGCCGCTATCGCTCTGCTCGCGGGCAGCTTGTTCGCGCAGGATGCTTACGCACAAGCCGCTGCGACGAGCAGCGGATCTGCGCAGGCGTCACGCACCACCACTGCTTCAGGTGTGAGCACGAACAAAACGCTCGCATTCTCAGCTTCCAACCCCGCTCAACGCGCGGAGTGGCAACGTCGCTTAACGTTAGGGCCTGGGGACGTCCTCGACTTCCACGTCGTAGGCCGCCCGGAACTCACTCGCACGAACCTTGTCATTGCTGCCAATGGCACCGTGAGCTTTCTTCACGCGAAGAACATTCCCGCCAAGGGTCTGACCGTTGATGAACTCCGCCAGCGCATGGACCAGGAAGTTCGGAAATATTACACCGCCGCCCGCACCATCGTTCAACCTGTCTCCTACAGCAGCAAGCGTTACTACGTGCTGGGGAAGGTGAACACCAAAGGCTCCTTTCCGCTCGATCGGCCTGTCACGCTCATTGAAGCCGTGGCGCGCGCGAAAGGTCTGGAGACTGGCCTTTACCAACGAAGCACCGTTGAACTCGCTGACCTCAGCCGCAGCTTCATAGTGCGCGATGGCAAGCGCCTGGACGTCGATTTCAATAAGCTCTTCGCCGAAGGCGATCTCTCACAAAACGTCTCCATCGAGCCGGGCGATTACATCTACTTCCCGCCCGCCGCTGTTAATGAAATTTACGTTTTGGGCGAAGTCTTCAACCCAGGCCCGCTCGGCTATGCGCCTAACGCCACCATGGTCGCCGCCATCACAGATCGCGGCGGCTTCACTGAGAAAGCTTATCGCAGCAAGGTTCTCGTTATCCGCGGCGCCTTGCAGCAACCTGAAACCTTTGTGGTGAACGTCGGTGACATTCTCCACGCCCGGAGCGCCGACTTTAAGCTCCAGCCCAAAGACATCGTGTATGTGAGCCGCCGCCCATGGGCGAAAGTCGAGGAATTGCTCGACGAAGCGGCGCAATCTTTCATCCAGGGTTCCGTCACCGCATGGAGCGGCGTCAATGTGGGGCCGTTCTTCAGCGAACCGTTCTTGCCTGAGATTCGTGATCAAGGAGAGTAATGAAAAAGGGGATTCTTCTAGGGGTATGCCTTCTGTTCCTTTGCGTCGGTTGCAATGGACCTAAAACCGGGCCGAAATTCGACGCCCGTCAAACAACAAAAGCCACGCTGCTGACCAACCTCACCCAGGTCACAGCCACAAACCGGGTGGACCGCAATTGGCTGCAAGCGCCCACGAACGTCATCCGGCTCGGCCCCGGCGATCGCATCGAAGTTGAACTGCTGAACGATCCGGGCTCCCGCACCATCCTGACCGTTGGCCCTGACGGAAAAGTTTACTTCAATCTCGCCAGCGGCGTGGATGTGTGGGGCAAGACCGTCGATGAAGCAGAGGACTTGCTTGAGCGCGAGCTGGAGCCTTATGTCACCGCCCCGCAAATCGCCATCCATTTGCGCGGGGTCGAAAGCCAGCGCGTTTGGGTTCTCGGGCGTGTGCAAAATTCCGGCGTTTATCCAATCGCCAATCCCACCACCGTGCTCGATGCCATCGCCCAGGCTGGGGGTGCGCTCAGCACCAGCGCAGGCGGCACCACGGAGGAGCTAGCCGACTTGCGCCACGCCTTCATCATCCGCGAGGGGAACATGCTCCCTGTTGATATGGAAGGGCTGCTAACGCGGGGGGACATGTCCCAAAACATCTACCTGCAGCCAGATGACTTCATTTATATCCCGTCCACCTTGGCGCGCGAAGTTTACGTCCTGGGCGCTGTTCGACAGCCGCGCATGGTCACGATGCTCCCGCAAATGAGCCTCACCGCAGCCATCGCTGGCGCGGGCGGCCCCGTCAAAGGCGCATACCTCACCGATGTCGCAGTGGTGCGGGGCTCGCTCTCCAAGCCACAGATCGCCGTCGTGAACTACGAGGATGTTCTCAAAGGCAAAGCGCCCGACGTTCTAATCGAGCGGGGCGACATCATTTACGTGCCGCTGAGCCCGTATCGTTATCTCACGAAATACGCGGACCTGATCCTCACAACGTTTGTCCGCTCGGTTGCCATCAACGAAGGCGCTCGCGCAGCCGTCAAGAACGCCGCGCCCGCCGGTGTGACCATCGGTGTCGGAAGCCCCGTTTCGGTTCCGGTCGTTGTTCCTGCGCGATAATTCTTTACCCGCGCAAATCAGGTAAAGCCTGTTGCATTCACTTGGGGCGACGCGATTTGCGGCGCTCCGTTCCGGCGCTAAGTTTCTATCAAGGAGATTTTGGGATGAAGACGAGGAGTTCGAGCACAAAAATACGCGTGGATATCACCTGCCCCACCTGCAGCATGTCGCTGACTGATAAAAATTCCGGCGGCTTTGTCATGGAGGGCGAAACCTACTGCTGCGAAGGGTGCGCGACTGGCGCCGGGTGCAGCTGTGAGGAACCAGCCATCACGCCGCGCAAAGTTTATAACCGCCCCGGCACTCTCGGGCAGCGCAATCGCGAGAACTCCGCCAAGGATGCGAACGCAAACAGTGAAGTGACGACATCTGGCAATGTCATCGGTAAACGCAAGCCAACCGCGAAGAAAGCTCCTGGCACACCGAGTCGCGATCAATTGCTGAACACAGGCGTGAAACGTGTCCGCGGTCAAACGAAGCAGCGCGATTCACAACGCGAGCCTGCGCGTGGCCGGAGCGAGTTCCGTGGTCAACTGAACAAGACCGCCGTGGCCGAGGGGCGTGCTGATCGCACAGGCGGGACGGCTGCTAAGAATAATCCAGGCGAACTGCGCTAAGGCAACTCAGCCAGCAACTCACGAACAGTGCGCGTCTGCCCCGGCAACGCGTAATTCGGAGCCAGCTCCGCCAGCGGCTCCAAAACAAACTTTCGCAAGTGAGCGCGAGGGTGCGGCAAGGTTAAATCCGCGCTCGCGCGCCTTTCATTGCCAAACGCGATAAGATCGAGGTCCAGCGGCCTGGCTTCGTTCATGACCTTCTTCGCTTGTCGGCCAAAGGCTTTCTCCAACCCCTGCAGTTTGGCCAGCAACGTCTCCGGTGTTTCATCCGCCAGTGGCTTTATAATCGCGACAGCATTTAGGAAGTCAGGTGATCCCGGCGGGCAATCGACGGGCGCGGTTTCATAAATCCGGGATGCCCGTATCGGAGCGGCAGAAAGCTCCTGCAACGCCTGAAGCGCCGAATGAATCAGCTCGCGCGAAGAACCAAGATTTGAACCGAGCGCAATGATCGTCAGTTCAGAGCGAGCGTCCACGACCGAAGATTACTTCAACCCCAGCACGTCCTGCATGCTGTAGATGCCCGGAGCGCGCCCCACCACCCAGGCCGCCGCGCGCAACGCCCCATTCGCGAAGGTGTCGCGGCTAGACGCTTTATGGGTCAACTCCACCCGCTCGCCGTTCGCCGCGTAAATGACAGTATGATCGCCGACCACATCACCGCCGCGCACTGCATGCATGCCAATCTCCGCGCGGGTCCGCTCACCCACTACGCCATGCCGCCCATGCCGTGCCAACTCCTTCAACTGCGCCCCCCGCACTTCTGCCAGAATCTCCCCTAAAGTCGTTGCAGTCCCACTCGGCGCGTCTTTCTTCAAGCGGTGATGCATCTCCACAACTTCCAAATCGAAATCAGGCCCAAGAATCTCTGTAGCTTTGCGCGTTAGCCAAAACAGCGCATTCACGCCCGTCGAATAATTGGAGGCCCACACCATCGGAATCCGCGCAGCCAGAGCCTTGATGCTTCCCTGCTCCGCTTCATTGTGCCCCGTGGTTCCAATCACCAAGGCCTTGCCACGCGCCGCGCAAAGCTCCGCGACGCCCAGTGTTGTGGAATGAAAACTGAAATCGATGACCACATCGCCCTGGTCGATGACCGCGCTCAGATTATCCCCAACATCCACCTCCCCCGTGATGCGCACATCTGAGCGCGAGGCCGCGCAAGCCACAAGGCTGCGCCCCATGCGCCCTTTGGAACCAGTGATAATTGCTCGCACCATATTAACCCTTCAGGAGGCCGTTCTCCTTCAACGTGCGGCGCAATTGAGTTCGTGCAGCTTCACTTAACGGAACCAGTGGCAACCGAACCCCGTCCTCAATCATTCCCATCATTGCCAACGCGGCTTTCACCGGCGTCGGATTCGTCTCAATGAACAGATCCTTGAAAATCGGATACCACTTCAAATGCAGCTTCAACGCCGCGCTCGCGCGTCCGCCTGCATACGCGGAAACCATCTGCGAAACCTCTTTCGGAATAATGTTTGAGGCTACGCTGATGACCCCCTGCGCGCCCACGGCCATGAACGGCAGAGTCAAAGAATCATCCCCGCTCAAAATCACAAACTTCTCCCCGCACGCCCGTCGAATCTGGCTCACCCGATCCGGGTTCCCGCCCGCTTCCTTAATGCCAATGATGTTCTTGCACTCCGCCGCCAGACGTTTCGTCGTGTCCACCCCGATATCAATCCCGCAACGCCCTGGGATGCTGTAGAGCAGGATCGGCAGCTTCGTCGCCTTCGCGATCGTGCGGTAATGCTGGAACAAACCTTCCTGCGTCGGCTTGTTATAATAGGGCGCCACCTGCAGTGATCCATCCGCGCCAGCTTCCTGGGCAGCGCGGGTCAGATACACAGCCTCCTCCGTCGAATTTGCTCCCGTGCCTGCGACCACTTTGATTTTTCCAGCCGCGAACTTCACGCTCAGCCGGATGATCTCAATGTGCTCCTCATAGGTCACTGTGGGCGATTCACCTGTGGTGCCCACTGGCACAATGCCATCCACCCCACCTTTGATCTGGCTCTTGATCAGGCGCTCAAGCGCCGCTTCATCCAGCTTATTCGCCCGGAATGGCGTGACGATGGCTGTGTATGTTCCTGTAAACATTCGGAGATTAGGAAAAGGATTCGTGGCTCGCGAGCAAGCGCAAACGCTCAGCCCAGGTTGATGGTCCCCTCAAAAACAAAGTCCGCTGGCCCGGTCAGCGTCACATCGCTGAAGCTCCCGCTCTCTTCGCGCCAACCCACTTCCAGCAGATCACCGCCCTGCACGCGCACCTGCACAGGCGATTTCCACCCGTTAAGCCGCGCGGAGATCAGCGAAGCCGCTGTAACCCCGGTCCCGCATGCGAGCGTCTCCCCTTCTACTCCGCGCTCATACGTCCGCACCCGAATCGAGTTCGGTCCCAGGATCTGCACAAAATTCACATTCGTCCCCTTCGGCGCAAAATCGGCGTGATAACGAATCTCCGCCCCCAGCCCCTGCACCATCGCCTTGTCCGCATCCGGCACAAACAACACCGCGTGCGGCACTCCCGTGTTCAGCGAATGAATGCTCTCCGCCCCCTGCTTCAGGGCAATCTTCGCATCCAGCTTCAAGTCACGCGGCGCCGTCAAATTCACTTGCACCCGCTCCCCATTGAAAATTCCGGTGATCACCCCCGCGCCCGTTTCAAACGTCGTTCGCTCCTTTGCGCCCGTCTGCCGTTGTATGAACCGCGCGAAGCACCGCGCCCCATTCCCGCACATATCGGCCATGCTCCCGTCACTGTTATAGAAATCCCAGGCCCATTCCGCCTTCCCCGCTTTTGCAGGCACAAGCAGCAACAACCCATCCGCGCCAATGCCGAGCTGGCGATGGCACAGACGCGCCGCTTCCTTGGGCCCAATGGCGACCTTCCCCTCACGATTATCGATGAGGATAAAATCATTCCCCGCCCCGTTCATCTTGGTGAAATGCACCATCATGGCGGCGGGAAAGTACAGCTCAGAGCCCCTTCCACGCAAATCGATTCAGAGTTCTGGCAAATGAAAGCGCTTTTCCGGTTGAAATTGATTCTGCCGCCCATATGCTTTTAAGACGCTCTGGCGCAAGCCATGGCGTGTCGGGGCGTAGCGTAGCTTGGTAGCGCGTCTGAATGGGGTTCAGAAGGTCGTGAGTTCAAATCTCACCGCCCCGACCATCCCTCTCTCCTCTTCATACTCGTTTTTCCCCGTTGTTGAGCGCTACAACTTCGTGTGCTTCTCCCATGTGCGTTAAGCGCCGTTAGGCGCGACATATTTGTAGTAATCACGCTACGAAAACCGCTGAGCTCCGGTAGGAGCGACAACAATGCTTCTACACCAATCAATGCAGCGATCCCGCCCGTAGTTAAACCCCACTTGCTTTAAATCTTCGGCTCCATTGATGCTTCCGCCGCATCTCCCCTCACCGGCGGAAACTCCCCTTCCCATCTCCCCACCACTGCTGTCGCCAGGCAATTCCCCACCAGATTCACCGTCGTCCGCGCCATATCCATCAGTTCATCCACACCCATGATGATCACCACCCCTTCCAGCGGCAGCCCAAACGAAGCCAAAGTTCCCGCCAGCACCACCTGCGACGCCCGCGGCACCCCCGCCATCCCTTTGCTCGTCAGCATCAAAGTCAGCATGATCGCCAATTGCTGACCCAAACTCAGATCCACTCCCGCAGCCTGGCTCACAAAAATCGACGCCACCGCGAGGTGCAGCGTGGAACCATCCAGATTGAACGAATACCCCAGCGGCATCACAAACGACACAATCCGCTTCGGAACTCCCAACTCCTGCATCTTCTCAATCGCCTGGGGCATCGCTGCGTCCGAGGAAGTCGTGCTAAACGCCAGCACGATCGGCGCGCGCAGCGCCTTCAGGAACGTGCCCACCGGCATTCGCGCCCAAATCGCCGCAGGCCAAAGCACCACAACACAGAAAACAATAAGCCCGATATAAAGCGTCAGCACCAGCTTTCCCAGATTCACAAGGATCCCCAACCCGCTATCCCCAACTGTGTAGGCCATCGCCGCCCCAATACCAAACGGCGCAAACAACATCACGATCCCGACGAACTTGAACATGATCTCGGTGACCCCTTCAAAAAAACGGAGCACAACTTTCTTGCCCGGCCCGCGCGCCTGCGTCATGGAGACCCCAAACAAAATCGCGAACACCACCACCTGCAAAACATCATTCGCTGCCGCTGCCGCGAAAAAACTCTGTGGCGCCAAATGCTCAATGATGCCCGAGAACGTCACCTTCTGCGCCACCGGCTTGTCCACATTTGGATCTGGAGCAGGCAGCTGCACACCCTTTCCAGGCTCCATCACATTGACAGCTGCAAGCCCGATTACCAGCGCCAGCGTCGTGACAATCTCGAAGTAAATAATCGATTTGAGAGCCAGCCGCCCCACGCTCTTTAAATCATCCCCATGCCCGGCGATGCCCACCACCAGCGTTGAAAAGATCAGCGGCACCAGCAGGCATTTAATAAGCCGCAGGAACACATTCGAGATGACCCGCAGATCCTGCGACCCTTCCGGGAACAAAACCCCAATGAAAATCCCGACAACCATCGAAATGATGATCCATCGCGTCAGACCCACCCGCCGAATAAAATTCATAACGTCAGAGCACGGCTAAATCGGCGGTAAATACGCTCATGCTTCCGGCTCCGCGTCAAACCCTGCTGCAGGCCCCACACTCGCCGCTACGTCGTGCGGTTGTAGCCTCAACCTTTAGGTTGAGCCTTATCCGGATCACTCATCCAGCGCGTTCAGCAGGAGCAGCTCAACCTGTATCCTCAACTTTAGAAGCCGGCTCATAAATAACCAGCAAGTGGATTGCGAGGGATTTTGGCCGGAGGCGAGGCGCGACGAAGGAGCATATCCGCATGGATCTGCGACTGAGGAGCAACGAAGCATCCGGCCGAAAGACCCGCAAGACGCTGCTTGGGTATTTGTGAGACGGCATCTAGGTTGAGCCTGAACTCGATTCAGCGCCCCATGGAGAGACCATACAGGCACGAGTACCCGCTCCCAAACCCTGCGCCCGCCTTGGCCTCGTAGAGGCCAAGCATGCTAGCCCACAGGCAAGCGCCAGCGCAGCAGCCTGTGGGTTACACAGCAATCATCCCAGCCTTCGTGGAAGGCGAACAACGCAACCCTCCGCCCTCTCTGGCCTCAACCATTGCGTTGCCGCCCTGCTCAACTCACGCCTCCGCGCTCATTGGCGCCCCTGAAGCCAGCTCCCGCACATGCCGCACAAGCTCCCGCAACGTGAACGGCTTCGTCAGAAATCCGCTCGCCCCCGCGTTTTCGGCGATCTCGCGAATCTGCGGTGTCGCGCACGCTGTCAGCATCAAGATCGGAGTGCTCGCCGTCGCTGGGTTTCGGCGAAACATCTCGCACAAAGAAAGCCCATCAAGATCTGGCAGAAGAACATCTAGAATGATCAC
>Ga0196963_10000637_pt1 | contig 29604 bp, 26 predicted proteins | sample S1_5metaG_FD_148600 | JGI IMG/M metagenome (GOLD analysis project Ga0196963, IMG submission 148600) | Soil microbial communities from Anza Borrego desert, Southern California, United States - S1_5 | ecosystem: Environmental > Terrestrial > Soil > Desert | place: USA: California | collected...
GGATTCCAGGGGCGTCAAGTCGTGCGGCCTGTGCCGGGCGTGCCGGGTGTGAGGGGCCGATAGCCTGTCGCGCACCGCCCTGGGCATGTCAAGGCCGTGTTCAACCCGCCCTCCCACCCCTGCGAAGGGGTCAAACACCCTCGGAATGGGCGCAAGTGGCTTCCTATACTTCGCCCCCCACAGGGGTGGAATGCCCCTGGAATCCCTCCCACGATCCATAGAGCCAGCACCTCGCCGCCGAGCCCGCTGAACGGACCCGACGTGACCCTTATGAGCACCGCCGCCGCACCGACCATGACCCAGACCACCCCCTCCATCAAGCCGGTCGACACCACCCCCCGCAACCAGGGCATCCGCAACGTCGCGATCATCGCGCACGTCGACCATGGCAAGACGACCCTGGTGGACAACCTGCTCAAGCAGTCGGGCAACTTCCGCTCCGGCGAGCTCGAGAAGCTCGAGGGCGGGCAGCACGGCCTCATCATGGACAGCAACCCGCTCGAGCGCGAGCGCGGCATTACCATCCTGGCCAAGAACTGCGCGGTGAACTACACCGCGCTGGACGGCAAGACCTACCGCATCAACATCCTGGACACGCCGGGCCACGCCGACTTCGGCGGCGAGGTCGAGCGCGTGCTGCGCATGGCCGACGGCTGCTGCCTGTTGGTGGACAGCTCCGAGGGCGTGATGCCCCAGACCAAGTTCGTGCTGGGCAAGGCGCTGGAGCAGGGCCTCAAGCCGGTCGTGATCGTCAACAAGATCGACCGCCAGGACCAGCGCGTGCAGGAGGTGGTGAACGAGGTGTTCGACCTGCTCTTCGAGCTGGGGGCCGAGGAGTACGCGATGGAGTTCCCGGTGGTGTACGCCGTGGGACGTGACGGCTGGGCGAGCAAGGAGTTCCCGATCGCGACGGGCGAGAACGCGCCCAAGGACCTTCGGCCGGTGTTCGAGGCGATCGTCAACGAGGTGCCCGCGCCGCCGGCCGACACCACCAAGCCGCTGCAGGTGCTGATCACCAACATCGACTACAACGAGTACGTCGGCCGCATCGGCATCGGGCGCGTGGTGAACGGCGTGATCAAGACCGGCCAGCCGGTCGCGGTCATCAAGCGCGACGGCAAGATCGTGCAGACCAAGCCCACGCAGCTGCTCCAGTTTCAGGGGCTCAAGCGCGGCGAGGTCGACAGCGTAGACGCCGGCGACCTGTGCGCCATCGTGGGCCTTGAGTCCATCGACATCGGCGACACGGTCGCGGACGTTGAGAACCCCCGGCAGCTCCCCCCGGTTCGCGTCGACGAGCCGACGATGACCATGCTCTTCAAGATCAACGACTCGCCCTTCGCGGGGCTGGAGGGTGAGTACGTCACCAGCCGCCAGATCCGCGAGCGGCTGATGCGGGAGCTGGAGCGCAACGTAGCCATGCGGGTGGAGCCCGGCCGCACCAGCGACGAGTTCATGGTCTCCGGGCGCGGCACGCTGTCGCTCGGCATTCTGATTGAGACCATGCGCCGCGAGGGCTTCGAGCTCGCCGTGGGCAAGCCCGAGGTGATCATCAAGGACATCGACGGCGTGGCGCACGAGCCCGTCGAGGAGCTGGTGATCGACTGCCCGACGGACGTCGTAGGCTCGGTGATGGAGCTGGTGGGCGCCCGCAAGGGCGAGCTCAAGAAGATGGAGCCTCGCGGCACCAACCAGTCGCACCTGCTGTTCGAGATCCCCTCGCGCTCTCTGATCGGCATGCGTAACCGCATCCTGACCGCCAGCCAGGGCCAGGCCATCATGCACCACTCGTTCCTGCGGTTTGACCCCGTGAGCGGGGCGATCCCCCACCGGGCCGCGGGCGTGCTGATCAGCCTGGAGACGGGCGCGGTGACGACCTACGCCCTGAAGGAGCTGGCGGAGCGCGGCGTGATGTTCGTCACCCCCGGCGAGAAGGTCTACGGCGGGCAGATCGTGGGCGAGCACAACCGCGATAACGACCTGACCGTGAACGCCACCCGCCTCAAGCACCTGGACAACATGCGTGCGGCCAGCAAGGAAGCCACCGTGGTGCTCAAGGCGCCCCGCAAGATGAGCCTCGAGGCCGCGATGGAATACATCGAGGATGATGAGCTGGTGGAGCTCACGCCCAAGAGCATCCGCATCCGCAAGAAGATCCTGGACGAGAGCCTCCGCAAGCGGGCCGAGCGCCAGGCGCGGGACAAGGAATCGGCTGAATGACCCTCTGTCGGCGTGGTTCGCATTGAACCGCAGAGCACGCAGAGAGCACAGAGAAAGACAAAGACGGCGGGTTGGACCAGCAAAGTCCGATCCGCCTTTTTTTTGTTTTCCACCTTCGGCGCCTGGATGGCTTACCTGCCCTGCCTCGAATCCAAGCGCCTTCCTCTGTGCTCTCTGTGTGCTCTGTGGTTCAATCCGAGTGGGGCGCCGGAGCACAGCGAGCATAGGTTTTTACAGAGACGGCGCTGGCTCCTGGCCCAGGCGGCGGGTGGCGCGACGTCGTGCGGTCAGGATGGCCGCGAGGATCAGGGCCCCCGCGATCCAGAACACCGCCCCGCCGATGATGATGTGCACGAGCAGCGCGATGGAGTCGGCCAGGAAGGTCAGCGAGCCCTGCCACGCACTCCGCAGTTGCTTCACGAAGTAGCGGCCCAGCCCGTCGGGTATCGGCGGCGGCTTGGTGCTGTCGGGCCGGATGATCACCAGCACGGTGGCCAGCGACACCAGGCGCGACAGCCGCTCGCGCTGCGCGGTCATGCGCTCGATCGACTCCCGCACGCGGCTGATCGAGTCCCGCAGCTCCAGCACCTCGCGGAGTGGGGCGTCCTTACGCGAGGCGAGCAGCTCCAGCAGCTCGGTCTCGATCCGCTGCTCGTTCCGCAGGCGGGCATCGAGGTCGACGAACTGGTCGGTGATGTCCTCGCCGGTGCTGTTCTCACTGGTCACCTCCGCCAGGCCCCGCAGCTGGTTGAGCACCGTCGACAGTCGCGTCGCGGCCACCCGCAGCGTCATCGTGGCCTGCATCTCGTCGCCCTCGCCGGTGAGCGAGGAGCTCTCGATGTACTCGCCTTGGGCCTCGCTCGTCACCTGCGCGGCCTTGGCAAACGCCGCCCGCACATCTGGCGTCTTGAGCTCGACGGTGGCCTTCCGAATCACCATGCGGTCGGCAGGCGCGTCGATCGCGGGCTGGGGCGGCGGGGGTGGGCTGGCTGGGGCTGCGGAGGCTGGAGGCGGCGGCCCCCCTGCCATCGCATAGTTCGTGCTTTCACCGCCGCGGGCACGGGCGGCCGTCTTGGCCGCGGGCGGCGGGCCTGAAGCCACGGACATCTCACTCGCCACTCTGCGGGACGACCGCGCCTTGCCCAGCGAGGGCAGCATGATCCCCACTGCCAGCCCCACCAGCACCAGCACGGCCAGCACACTCACCAGCTTCGACGGGCGCGACAGCCGCTGCCGCCGCACCGGCCGCGTCGCCGCGAGCGCAGTCTGCCACACCCCTTGCGCTGGGTCGTTCCACGCGGTCATCGATGTCAAGGTGGCCTCCAGACTGCTCTGATCGATGCTCATGCGACCACCTCCGCGCCGAGCTTGGCGCGCAGAGCCGTGAGCGCGGCGTGCAGGCGCGACTTCAGCGTGCCCAGCGGGATGCCCAGCACGTCGGCCGCGGCCTCGTGCGTGAGGCCCTCGTGGTACGCGAGCAGCAGGATGAGCTGCTGGTTCTCAGGCAGCTCGCGCACGGCCGTGCGGATGCGTTCCGCCTCTTCGCCCGCGTGCACCGCAGTAGCCGCGTCGGCCTCGGGGAAGGTGGTAGACACCGGCTTCCGGGCCGCGGCCTGCCGCAGGGTGATCGCTCGGTTGATCAGGATCCGGTACATCCACGTCCTCACGCTGCTCTGGGCCTGGAAACTCGCGGCCGCGCGGATGACCCGCACCCACATGTCCTGCACGGCGTCGCGGGCCAGCTCGCGGTTGTTGACGATGCCCAGCGCCAGCCCGAGCAGCGGCTGCTCGTAGCGGCGCGCCAGCTCGCCCAGGGCGGCGTTGTCACCCTTGGCGAACCGTTGCAGCAGTGGCAGGTCGGGGTCGTCGGGCATTGTCACTGGATTAGACCGGGCCGGGCCGCCCTTGGTTCTTGCCTCAGCGAAGAAATCTGTCAGGTCTCGAGCAGGGCCTCGGGCCGGTGCTCGGGCTCCCGCGGCGGCGTGCGGCCGGTAAGGTGGGCCGCGATCTTGAGAGCATGGTCGTGGCAGTTCTCGATGAACACGCGGAAGCGGGACTGGGTGCCGGCGGTGGCGGTGCCCGCGACGTACAGGCGGGGCACGTTGGTCTCCATGGTTCGGCGGTCGAAGGTGGGCGCGTGCTGGAGGCCATGGAGCGTGACGCCCGCCGCGGCCAGGAGCGAGCCGTCCATCTCGTAGCCGGTGAGGAGGAGGATGTCGTCGGCCTCATGCGTGAGCGTGCCCGGGGTGGGCTGCCCGTTGGCGTCGGTCCGGGCGAGCTCCACACGCGTGGCATTGATGGCGGTCGGCAGCGTCTGCGGCAGGAAGGCGATGTGCCCATCCTTGATCAGCCCCTTCAGCTCGGGCAGCAGCCAGTACTTCACGCGCTTGTCGTCGAACTCGGCACCCCGGTAGCTGATGGTCACGCGAGCGCCCGCGCGGTAACAGCGGATCGCCGCCTCCACCGCCGAGTTCTTCCCGCCGACGATCAAAATGCGCCGCCCGAAGTACACGTGCGGGTCCTGGAAGTAGTGGCTGACGTTGGGCTGGTCCTCACCGGGAATGTTCAGCAGTCGCGGGCGGTGCATGTCGCCGATGGTGGCGATCACGTGCGAGGCCTCGTAGGTGTGCTCACCCGCGGCGGTGAGGGTGTGTAGGTGGAACGGAGCGCCCTCGCCCGCGGGCGGCTCAATTCGCTCGACGCGCTCAAAGGTCCGAACATGGAGGCCGAACTGCGCCGCCACGCCACGGAGGTACGTGAGGTATTCCTCGCGTGTCGCCTTGTCCTGGTGGGGTGTCAGCAGCGGCACGCCGCAGATGGCGATCCGCTCCGGGCTGGAGAAGAACCGCGTGCCCGGCGCCCACCAGCCCATCGTGGCGCCAATCGCTTCGGCGTCAAAGTGCAGCGGGTCGAGCCCCTCGCGCCGCAGCGCCCACGCTACCTCCAATCCAATGGGGCCGGCGCCGATGATCGCCGGGCGGATACTGCCATGCATGCGGGAGGGTATGTGGAAGACGCGGCCCCCACACCGCCGCCACAAGCGCCCCCTACTCACCCTCGACAGCGAACCGCTGGCGTGTTATACCCGGGCCATGAGCGAGCTCAACAGGCGTCACTTCATCGCGGCGGCAGGGGCGATTGCGGGCAGCGCAGGCGTGCTGGGGCCGGCGGCCCTTGCCCGCCAGCCCGGCACGGAGAATGCACAGCCCGCGAAGGCCCCGAAGAACACCGGCGACGACCACCGCGGCCCCTGCTCGATCGCCTCGCTTAACGGCCTGCGGGCGACCGTCCGCGCGATGGAGTTGGTGAAGGAGGGCTACGACCCTGCCGACGCCGTGGTGCAGGGCGTGCGGATCATCGAGGACGACCCCAGCGACACCAGTGTGGGCCTGGGCGGGCTGCCTAACGAGGACGGTATCGTCGAGCTCGACGCCTCGGTGATGTACGGCCCCACGCACAAGGCCGGCGCCGTGGCCGGACTGCGCAACATCAAGAACCCTGCGATGGTCGCCCTGCTAGTGCTCCGCCGCACCGACCACTGCCTCATCGTCGGCGATGGAGCGCTGCGGTTCGCCAAGCAGATGGGCTTCAAGGAGGAGGACCTGCTCACCGAGGAGTCGCGCCTGGAGTGGCAGAAGTGGCGCGAGAACCTCGGCAAGGACGACGACCGCCTCAACGACGACGAGCGCGACGAGCCCGTGGGGAAGCACTGGCAGGACGGCACGCCCGAGCAGCAGAAGCGCCGCGCCGCGATCGAACGCGCGGCCCTCGCCTACACCACCGGCACCGTGCACTGCTCGGTCGTGACGCCCAAGGGCGACATCGCCTCGTGCACCTCAACGAGCGGGCTGTCGTGGAAGATCCCCGGGCGCGTGGGCGATTCGCCCATCATCGGCGCGGGCAACTACTGCGATAACGCGATCGGCGCGGCGGGCAGCACCGGGCGCGGCGAGGCCAACCTCGCCAATCTCTCGAGCTTCTACATCGTCGAGTGCATGGGGCGCGGGATGACGCCGACCGAGGCGTGCCTCGCGGCGGCCAAGCGCGTGGCGGACCACACGAAGGAGAAGCGGCTGCTCCGCGCCGGCGGCAAGCCCGACTTTGATCTGAAGTTCTACGCCCTGCGCAAGGACGGGGCGTACGGCGGCTGCTCGCTCTACCCGGGCGGCAAGTTCGCGGTCGCGACGGCCGAGGGCGGGCGCGAGGTCGATGCGCCGAGCCTCTTTGAGAGCAGATGAGAGAGGCCGCCCGGGAGCCTTGCACCCCAGCTGAACGCGTGCAGCGCCAGCTGGAGTCACTTGGCTTTTCAAGCTGGGTGTCAGACGGGCCACCGGGCTTTGATCCTGCGCTCACCGGGGACTGGACCGCGCAGGCATCTTCGGGCAGAAGCACGGCCGACCGCCAATAGGAACGGCGGGGCCGCGCTGAGTCCGCGGGCGACGGCCCGATCCAACGAGGTGCATGCACATGGCGGAGAACCAGAACCGTAACCAGAACAACCAGAACGACCGCAACCAGAACAATCAGAACAACCAGAACCGCAACCAGCAGGGCGGCGGCAGCCAGGGCGGCATGAACCAGGGCGGCAGCCAGAACCTCAACCGCGGCGGCAGCCAGGGCAACATCGGCGGCCAGGGCGGCATGGGCAGCCAGGGCAACATCGGCGGGCAGAACCAGGGCCAGAACCAGGGCTTCGGCCAGCAGCAGAAGGATCAGGACCTCGGCGGCACCGATGTGCAGAACCGCAACCAGGGCAACGTCCCCGGTCGCGACAGCAGCGGCGGCGGCGGCCAGGGCGGCGGGCGCTCGGGCGGCGGCTCCGGCGGCGGGCGCGGCAACGAGTAAACCTTCTCCCTGAAGGTCTGAGTGATCGCGGGTTCCGGGCGCTCACGCGCCCGGGTTGAGTGAAACACCGGTGTGCTGGCAGGTACGGCCAGTGCTCCGGTGTTTCTGTTTCTACTGAGCGGGCCTCGCGGATGACAGCGCCGGCGTGAGCGGTGACTGGCCCATGAGGGCGCGGGCGTCGTTGATCACCTTCTCCCATTGAAACGCCGGCCCGGGGTCGATTTTGTTCTGCTGGATGTGGTAGTGGCCGAGGAGGCCGGTGTAGGTGTCGAGCTGTTCCTGCGGCAGCGTGGTCGTGATCAGCTGGCCCGCGCCGTCGCGGGGGTAGTCGCAACGGATGGCGGGGAGCGCGGTGCAGAGCGTCGCGGTGAGCTTTACAAGCGAGTCGTACTGCTGCGGTGTCAGGTCGTGCATGTAGAGGGTCTGGCCCTGCACCGTCCCTTGGACTGGCCCCGGGCGGGCGGGTGAGAAGGGGCCAGCGGTTCGCACTTCTTCAGGGAGCACCTTCACCGTGTGCTGCCCGTTGTCCGCCGGCGCGTACCAGCGCGTCAGGGGCGCGGCGTCGGGCGTGGGGTAGGCGCCGATGTTGGCGATCTCGATGCCGACGCTGCGGTCATTGCTCGTGGTCGCATGCCAGGCCTTCTCTTTGACATCAAGCGTCTGGTAGATGGTGCCGTCGACATCGAGCATGAAGTGGACCGACAGGCCGCGGGCGTCGTGCAGCACGCGGAAGCAGCGACGGCTGGTGCCCGCGACATCGTAGTGGATGACGAACTGGTCCACGGCCTTCTGGAGCGTGGCACGGTCCCAGCCGCCGGCGCGGATGCGCTCGAACTCCTCGTCGTTGAGGTTGTGGCGGCGGACGCCGTAGCGGTTGGGCGTGTCGATTCCGCCCTTCTTGGCCGTGGCCTCCCACGAGGCCTCCTCCCACGGCACGAAGCGCCGCTCGACGCGGTAGGCGTCGTAGCCCCCGGGGTCGGTCCAGAGGATCACGGGCGCGCCGGTGTGGAAAAGCTGTCCGGCGATCATGATCTCGTCACCCAGGCGGGCGGCGGGGGTGCCGGGGACGGGGCGCGGGGGGGACGGGGCGCTGAGTGCGGAGGACGGAGGGTTGGGCTGCGGGGCTGCGGTCGGGGCGGAGCTCTTGCAGCCGGCCAGGAACGCGAGCACGCCCGCGCCGAGCAGTGCGGGCGCGAGGCCCGATCGCCGGTATTCTGCAGCGCGTTGGGCAGGAACACCGACGAGGGATGTGCGGGTGCCAGGGAGGGACATGACGCCGATGCTACTGATTGCCGAGTCGAGCCCGGAGTTGAGCCTGTCGCGTCTGGATTGGGTGGTGGTCGGCGGCTACCTGCTGCTGATGCTGGTCTCGGGCATCTGGTTCGCCCGGCGCGAGCCCTCGGGCGCCGGCGAGTACTTCCTCGCCAACCGCCGCATGCCCGCGTGGGCCGTCGCGTTCTCGGTCATCGCCTCCAGCCTCTCGGTGGCCACGTTCATCGGCGTGCCCGAGTCGGTGTACAAGGGCAACATGACCTTCATGTCCACCACGCTCGGCTCGGTGATCGCGGTGGCGGTGGTCGCGGCGTTCTTCATCCCCGCCTTCTACCGGGCCAACGTGACCACGGTGTACGGCCTGCTGGAGCAGCGCTTTGGGCCGGGGACGAAGAGGGCCGCGAGCGGGGCGTTCATGGTGGGCCGGCTGTTCGCCAGCGGGGCACGGGTGTACATCGCCGCGATCCCGCTTTCGATGGTGCTGTTCGGAGCCCACGCGGCCAGCAGCCCTATGCACCTGATCGCGTCCATCGCCTTGCTGAGCTTCGTCGCAGTGGCGTACACGCTCATCGGCGGCATTGCCAGCGTCATCTGGACCGACGTGCTGCAGACGCTCGTTCTTGTCGGCGCGGCCATCGGGGCGGTGCTGGTCCTGCTGCACAAGATCGACCTGCCGCTGGGCGAGGTCTGGGGGGTGCTCCAGCAGCCGCTGCCCGATGGCACCACCAAGACCACGCTCGCCCGCGCGGGGCTGGAGGCGGGCAAGCCCATGATGGGCTTCGACCCCTCGCAGACCTACACGCTGCTCACGGCCATCTTCGGGTTCTCGCTCATCAACATGGCGGCCTACGGGACCGACCACGACCTGGCGCAGCGGATGCTTACGTGCAAGTCTTCCCTGAAGGGCAGCCGCTCGGCTTGGAGCGCCATCCTGATGAGCCTGCCCATCACCATGATCTTCATGGCCATCGGAGCGCTGCTGTTCGTGTTCTACAAGACAGGCGCCTCCGCCCGCGGCGAGGCCCCGCTGGCGGAGTTCGCCGGCGGGCGGCAGGTGTTCCCCGCGTTCATCCTTGACGAGATGCCCGCGGGGCTCAAGGGGCTCATGCTGGCGGGGTTGTTCGCGGCGGGGCTGGGGAGCCTCAACTCGGCGATCAACGCCATGGCGGCGACGTTCGTGAGCGACTTCTACATCCCTTTCAAGTCGCGCTCGGTCAGGCCGGGCACATGCGGCCACTGCGGGTTCAACCGCGCTGGCCTCGACGCCGTGGCGATCTGCCCCGAGTGCGGTGGCGCGAGCGATGCCTCCGTTTCCGACCGGCACTACCTGGGCGTCAGCCGCCTTGCCACCGCCGCGTGGGGCGTCCTCATCGGCGGCTTCGCCGTGCTGTGCATCTATTGGCGAAAGGCCAACCCGCAGACCACGCTCATCGACTTCGCCCTGCAGGTGATGACCTTCGCCTACGCCGGGCTGCTGGCCGTGTTCCTGTGCGCCATCTTCACGCGGCGCGGGAGCAACCGCAGTGCGCTGGGGGCGCTGGTGACCGGCTTCGGCGCAATCGCCGCCATGCAGGCGTGGCCAGGCATCGCTCGACAGATCGGCGAGTGGCTCGACATCCCGGCCGACGAGGCCCCGCGCCTGCTCACGCTGAACCTTGCGTATCCGTGGCAGATGCTGATCGCGACCACGCTGGCATTCGCGGTCTGCTGCCTTGGGCGTGCGCGGGCGCCCGCCGCACCATCGAACATCGATGTCTGACTAGAGGTTGATCTGGCACTGGCCGCCGTTCATGCGGCGACGGATTTCCCCCAGGGCCATCGCGAACTCGTCCTCGGTGCGCAGGGTGTACGACTTGATGGGCTCGGCGTCAATGCAGCCGGGGTCGGAGATCATGACGTGCGCGATGTCAGGCATCTCGGGCGAGTCGAGCGTGATGTAGATCGCCAGGTCCATGTTGTCGCGACGCCGGATGGTCCAGCGGAAGATCGTCCCTTCCTTGACCTGGATATGGACGGGCTCGCCCAGCTCGCGGATGAAGTACTCGGTCGCCTTTTCGCGGAACGACCCGGGCGGCAACCCGTCGTCTCTGACTTTCGGCTCGCTCATAGGTTCACCGTCGATGGGAGAGCGTAGTCGAGCCATCGAGGTCCGGGGCCGCCCGCATCCTGCGGACGGGCGGCCCCACGGGGGCCCGGCCCCCGCCGCACTCGTGTACCCCTTCAACTCGCCCCAAACGTACAGCCCCGCCCTTTGCGTCCGTAAAGGAGGCGGTGAAAACCCAGTCACCGAGTTGGTGGTGGCTACGCCGGGGGAACTTCAGGGCGCGGCCGTCGATGCGGACGCGGGGGCGTCCTTGAGCCCTTCCCACGTGCCGCGCTTCTCGAGCTTGAACATGAACTGCTGGGAGGCACGCAGGAAGCGCACGCCGATCGCGAAGTCGTACGCCTGCGGGATGAACCGCAGCAGCTTCGGGAAGTACTGCTTCCACTGCGTCACCGGGTGGTAGTGGAACTCGGCGGCTTCGAACTCCAGCCCCTCCGCCGCCCTCATCACGTCGCGCCGGCAGTTGAGCCGGTAGTACGCGGGGTAGCGGTTGATGTTGTGCTCACCCTCGGCCCGGTCCGCGGCCATCTCCTTGAGCTTCAGCGCTTCTACCAGCAGCACCGCGTACGAAAAGGGGTGCAGGCGGTGCGGCGTCACCGAGTAGTACACGCCCCCGGGCTTGAGGGCGCGGCAGATGGCCGCGAGAAAGGTGGGCGGGTTTTTCACGTGCTCGACGACGTTGATCGAGATCATCGCGTCGTAGGCGTTCTCCGGGATCGGCGCGGTGTCGAACTCACCGCACCACTTCTCTGTCAGCCACGGGTGGTTGAGCACGCCCGGGAAGGGGTCGACGCCGTCGAGCTGGCGCGCCATCTTGTAGGCGGGGTGGAACCAGGGCACGCCGCAGGGCTCTTCGCCGCAGCCCACGTCGAGCACCCGCCCCTTGAGGCGCGGGTCGCGCATCATCAGGCTGCACAGGTAGTGCGAAGACGCAGGGATGTCGCGGTTGAGCGCGAAGAACTTGCCGGCGAGCGGGGGCCTTGGACCAACTGTCACTCGCATCGGCACGCGTCCTGCTGCAAAGGAATGGGGCTCCCCGCCCCGTGCTGATTCTTCGGACGTTTCCCGCCCTTGCTTTGCCGGCGCGGGTGGGCGTGGCGCGGTTATCGCACCCGATCCCAGACTACCTTCAGGCCAACGGAATAAGCCGGCTGCCGGATTTGAACCCGCGACCTGCGCTTTACAAAAGCGCTGCTCTACCGCTGAGCTAAGCCGGCCTGAGTGCTGATTCTAGCGGGCAGGCTCCTCACTGGGCTTCCAGGCCTTCACCGGATGCGGTGGGGCCTTGGGCTCGGGGATGGGCTCGTCCTTGATCCGCTGCTGGAGGTGCTTCACCGCCGCCTCCAGCTGGGCGTCCTTCCCCTTGAACGTCGCGTGGGGCAGGTTGTCCACCACGATGTCGGGGTCGACGCCGTGCCCCTCGATCAGCCACTGCCCCTCGGGGCCGAAAACGCCAATCTCCGCGGCCGTGGCGATGCCGCCGTCCACCAGGAAGTTGCTGCTGGAGAGCCAGATCTCCCCACCCCACGTGCGGGTGCCGATAACCTTGCCGATGTTGAGCCGCTTGATGCCCTCGGCGAAGGCCTCACCGTCGCTGGCCGTGCTCTCGTTGCACAGTACCGCGACGTGCCCCCTGAACGCGTATTGCATGTTCCAGTAGGGCTCGCCCACGCGCGGCTGCCAGAAGAACCACGCCTTGCGGAGCAGTCGCGAGAGGATCCAGCTGTCGATGTTGCCGCCGCGGTTGTTGCGGACATCGATGATCAGGCCTTTGCGGTTGAAGACGGGGTAGTAGCCGCGGGCGAACTCGGCGATGTTCTCGCTGCCCATCGCCCGCAGGTGGATGTAGCCGATGTCGCCCTTGCCCATGTCCTCCACCATCATGCGGCGGCTGTGCTGCCAGTCGTGGTAGCGGAGGTCGTTCTCGCTCTGGGGGGTGATTGGTACGATGACGGCGAGGCGCGTGCCGTCGGCGGTGTCAGTGGCGTCGGGCTTGTCCTTCTCCTCGCCGGAGTCCTTGTCGGCCTTGTCCGACGTGTCCGCCTTCTCGCCCGTGTCCTCATCGGCCGCCCGCACCGGGCGCGGGTTCTTTGGCTTCACCTTCAGCAACACCTGCTTCCCCGCCTGGTTCCGCAGCAGCAGGGCGCAGTCCTGCACCGACAGCGTCGGGCGCCCGTTGATCTCCAAGATCACGTCACCCTGCTCGATGTCAACGCCCGGCGCCAGCAACGGCGACCGCCGCTCGGGCATATCCGGGTCGCACTGGTAGATCCGCTCAACCCGATACCCCCCCGCGGCCTCGTCCCGCACCAGCAGCCCGCCCAGCGAGCCCGCTGTCACAGTGTCCGAGCCCTGACGAACGTCACCGCCCCGAACGAAGATGTGCAGCGCCGACAGCTCCCCCACCATCTGCGCGATGAGATCGCTCAGTTCCTCGCGGCTGCTGATGCGGTCCACCAGGGGCAGGTAGCGGTCGCGCATCGCGCCCCAGTCCAGGCCGTGCATCTTGGTGTCGTAGAAGTAGTCGCGCTCCAGACGCCACGCCTCCACGAACATCTGCCGCCACTCCTCACGCGGCGTGACCGGGAAGGTCCAGCCGCTGAGCTTGACGATGTTCTTGTCGTCCAGCCCCACGTTGGCCGCGGCCGCCGCGTCGACGATGTGGATCGCGTTGCCCTTGCGGAGCATGATCGACTTGCGGTCCAGCGTCAGCTCGTACTGCGTGACGTCCTTGGCGAGCGTCTTGACCTCGTGGTCCTTGTTGCTGATCTCCAGGAACGCGAGGTTCGCCTTATCGTCGTCGCGGTCGAAGAAGTACAGTCGCTTGTCTGTCACGCTCAGGCCGCTGTAGCGGCCGGGAGGAACCGGGATCTCGGCGAGGCGGTTGGAGAGGCCGTCGAGGTCGATCTTGACGGGCTTGGGCTTCTTGTCGGCCTTGCCCTTCTTCTCGGCGTCGGCCTTCTTCTCGGCGTCGCCCTTCTTCTCCGAGGATGACCCCTTCTCGGCCGCGTCGGACTTCTCGTCCTTCGTCTCGGGCTTCTCTTCAGAGGGCTTCTCCTCCTTCGTCTTCTCCTCTTTCTTCTCGTCCTTCTTCTCAGCCGAGAGCTCATCCGCCGGCGTGAAGGGCGAGCGCACGCCCTTTCGCAGCGCCACCTGGTACACCTTCGTCTTCTTGTCGAAGTACGGCTCCGGCGCCATCTGGCCCCACGGCGAGCCCACCACGCTCTTGAGGTTGCGGTCGCTCAGCAGGTACAGCCAGTTCCCATCCGGGCTCCACGAGCACGCGAAGCTGTCATAGCGGTCGGTCGTCACGGGCGTGAGCGCCCCCGTCTCCACGCTGTACAGCCGCACGATGCGGTTGAGGTTCGACGCGTGCGTTACGTATGTGAACCAGCGGCTGTCGGGCGACCACTCGATGCCGCCCACATCATCCCACTTGTTCTCGTCGACCTGCTTCTGCTCCTTGGTCTCCAGGTTCATGATCCACAGCCGCTGGTTCTTGTCGGTATGGACCAGCCACTTGCCGTCAGGGCTGGGCTCGCTCTCCCACCGCAGCACCGTGCCGTCGGTGGTCAACTGCTCGGGCTTGCCGATTCCGTTGGCCGGCAGCGTCCATACTTCGACCTCACCCGACTCATCCGACAGCGCCACGAGCGACTTGCCGTCGGGCATGAACCGCGCTTGCCGATACCGCACCCCGCCCTTGCGCGTGACCTCCGCCAGCCGCCCCTGCCCCTTGGGCGCCACGAACACCTGCCCGCGCGCCGTCAGCACGACCCGGTCCCCATCCGGCGAGACGTGCGCGGCGGACAGATACTGGAACGGGTTCTTCACCCAGCTCTCCCGCATCTGATCGAAGTCCGAGTCCAGCGTCACCGCGATCTTGGTGTCCGTGTTCTTAGCGATGTCGTACGCCCACAGGTCGGCGCCGAGCTGATAGACAATGCGGCCCTCAGACAGGCTCGGGCTCTTGACGTCAAAGCCCACCGTCGCGCCGCGGTCGTGGTTCGTGTGCCGCTTGAGCTCCTTGCCCTCCGGCGTCATCGACCACAGCTCCATCATGCCGCCGCGGTCGCTGAGGAAGTACACCCGCCCCTTCCACCACATGGGCGTGGCGCTCGTGCCCTTGTAATCGGCGGTCAGCGGCACGGCCTCGTTGTCGCCGCGGTCCCACCGCCATAGGTTCTGGGCCGTGCCGCCCTGGTAGCGCTTGGTCTGGCTGCCCTGGAAAGCAAGCCGCGTGAAGTACAGCCGGCCCTTGTCGTCAAAGCACCCGTCGCTCGCCTGCGCCAGCGGGATCACATCGCGCCCGCCGCTCCTGGGATCAATCAGCGTGAGCTGCGTCGCGGGAAGTGTCGAGAACCGCGTCGTGCTCGCCAGGATGCGGTCGCCATGCCACCCCACCGCCGCCGCGCGCTCAGAATCGAAGGTCAGCCGCTTGGGCACGCCGCCGCTCACGGGCATCACGTACACCTCAGTCGGCCCCTCGTAAGTCCCGACGAACGCCACCTGCGTGCCGTCGGGCGAGATACGCGGCGAGCCCTCCGCGCCGGCGTGGGTCGTCATGCGCGAGGCCACCCCGCCGCGCAGGGGCACCTTCCACAGGTCCCCCTCGGAGACGAACACGATCAACTCGCCGTGGATTGCGGGCTGGCGGTAATACCCCTGCACGCCCGCGGCCGCCTGTGGCTGGGCATCCGGCCGCGGCTGGGGCTGGGCGAGAACGGTCGTGGGCAGCGCGCCGAGAACCGACGCGACGGCGAGAACACAGGCCTTGAGCATTCCGGCGAACCTCCGCTGAGAAGGGGCGGAGTGTACCGCAAGCCCCGGGACAACGCCCCCGGGCTACACCGTGTGGCCGCCCTCCATCTGCAGAAGGATGCGCGAACCGACCCGGGCCGTCGCAGACGTGGTCCTTACGGCGCGCCCAAGGTGCGGACGAAGATCGCGTTGTTCGCGGTGTTTACCACCCGCCCGTTGATCCGGGCCCGCTGCGGGATAGTCTCGCCAACGAACTTGCTGTTGGTGACCTGCCGGCGGACATTGATGGCGCTGAAGAAGCCGCCCTGAATCACGCGGTCGTCCTCGTCCAGCAGCGTAGCGTCGGTCGTCTGAAGCCCGGCCGCGATCACCGAGTTGCTCACGCCGCCGCGGATTTCCAGGATGCCGACAGCGCCGGCCTGGAACGTGTCCTGGTTCGCGCCGGTGCCGCCGAGGCGACCATCGGCGCCGAGATTGGCTCCCACCAGAATGTTGGCGTTCGTCACGTTGCCGCCGATGATGAGCCGGCGAACGCTGCCGATCGCGAGGGTGCCGGACAGGTTGCGGCCGACGTTGAACTGGTTCACCTCGCCGCGGATGCTGCCGCCCCAGTCGGCGGCGATGGCGCCGACGTTGATGGTCTCGACCGAGCTGTTGATCTGCCAGGCGCCAGCGCGGAGGGTGCCCTGAATGTCCACCTTCTCGATCGCGAAGCCCTTGTTGTTCGAAAGGATCCGCGGGCTGGCGGCGAAGTCGCCGTTGCTGGCAAGGGTGCCGATGTAGGGCACGGCGATCACGTCGCGCACGCCGTCGCTGTCCACCCACTGGTTCACGTGCAGCCCACGCAGGGGGCTGAGGTTGGAGGTGATCGTGGTGTTCGTCACGTTGCCGAGGGTCGCGCCCCAGTTGCCGAAGCCGCGGACCACGAAGTTCGAGTTGCTGACATTGCCGAGGGTGACGCTGCCAACCGAGCCGGCGATATCGATGTCGCCGTCGATGTGCACACGGTCAGCGATGATGTCCTTGATCGTGCCGTTAATGTCCAGGCCGTTGAGGGTCGGGTCGCCCCTGACCGGCGTCATCGAAAGGATGGACTGGTGGTTGGTGCCGTTGACGACCACCACCAGGCGGTTGCCAACGTTGACGACGCGACCCGTGCCGGGCCCATTGAGGCCGATGCGGACGATGTCGCCGTCAGGCAGGGTGAGGTTCAGGAAGACATCCGAGCGCCCGTTGACAGTACCGAAGTCGTAGGACACGTTCGCCGTCGTCGTGCTCGCGGCCACATTGTTGGCGGTGCGGGTGTCGGCGTTGGCACGCGTCGGCACCACCCGAGCAATCACGAAGTAGTTGCCCGCAGCCAGCGGGCGGCCCACCGCCGGGGCCAGGTTGGCCGGCAGCGGGGCATCCAGCGTGAAGCGCGAGGCGCTGCCGGGCCGGCCGAGGCGCGGCAGCGGGCGCGACTCGAACAGGAAGTCGTTCTCGTCCAGCGTGCGGTTGCTCGACAGGTAGAACTCGACTCGCCCGCCGCCCACGAGCGGTGTGTTGCCCACGTTTGACACCGTCACCGGCATCCGCAGGTTCGTTGCGCCGTTCGCGTTCACGGTCTGCAGGCCGCCGACCGAGACGGTCAGGTCCGCCGCCATCAGCGTGCGCTGCTCGAGGTTCTCGAAGGGAGCAGGGTTGCCGGAGCGGGAACGGAGAAGTCGGCTCAGCATGGGCACCTCGTAGGGATCACGCCACGGACAGGGGACAGGTCCTCCATCGGCACAGCGGCCCCCGCGCGTTCAGGCACGGGCTGGAAGACGCACACTGTACGATGCACTCTGGGCAGGGGGTCGGCCAGTGTTATTGGAAGGTCAGTCTACCGTGCTGCACTTTCGGCGCGAAGCTGTAACTCCGTGCAGAGGCTGTGTTTCAGGCGCGTTTCCCGGACATAGGGGATGCCTCGAAGCGGCGTGCCCCTCAGACCAGTTTCTTGAGTTCCCGCCGCATCACCTTCCCCGTGGGGTTCCGCGGCAACGCCGGCAGCACCCGCACCTCCGCCGGAACCTTGTACCCCGCCAGCTTCTCGCGGCAGAGAAAGATCAGCTCTCGGGGCTCCAGGGTCATGCCCTCGCGGGCCTCCACGAAGGCGATCGGCACTTCGCCGCGCATCGGATCCTGCTTGCCTACAACCCCGCACCCCCCCACCGCGGGGTGCAGGCTCAGCACCTCCTCGATCTCGCGTGGGAAGACGTTCTCGCCGCCGATGATGAGCATCTCCTTCAGCCGCCCGGTGATGTAGAGGTGCCCGTCATCATCGAAGCGGCCAATGTCGCCAGTGCGGAAGAACCCGTCGGCAGTGAACGCCTTGGCGGTCTCCTCTGGCAGGTGGTAGTAGCCGCGCATCACGTTGGGCCCGGCGATCTGGATCTCGCCCTCGTGCGTGGGGTCCAGCACGGCCCCGGTGTTGATGTCTGCGATCCGCTCCACCACCCGCGGCAGCGGCCTGCCGACCGAGTGCGGGCGGAACTCGTAGGGGCGGCACCAGTTCGTCACCGGCGCGGTCTCCGTCAGCCCGTAGCCCTCGTTGATTGTGACCCCGAAGCGCTCGCGGAACTTGTCGGCCACCGCATCGGGCAGTGGCTCGCCGCCGCTCACCACCAGCCGCAGCGAGGTGAAGTCCTCGGCCTTGGCGTCCTTGACGCTCAGCAGCGCGTTGTACATGCTCGGAATGGCCACGAAGATCGTCGGCCGGTGCTCGCGGATGAGTCGGATCAGCTTCTGTGGCACGAACCGGGCCGTGTACACCGCCTTCACGCCCGCGAGCATCGGCAGCAGCGTGAGCACCGTCAGCCCGAAGGTGTGGAACTGCGGCAGCACGCCAAGAATGACGTCGTTGCGCGGCGTGATGCTGATCCACTCAAGGATCTGCTGCAGGTTCGCCGAGATGTTGCCGTGCGTCAGCATCACGCCCTTGGGGCGGCCGCTGGTGCCGGAGGTGTAGAGCAGTACGCCGAGATCATCGTCCTCCGCGCCCGCAGGCCAGATCGGCTCGGGCACGCCGGCGAAGGACACATCCTCGAGGCACAGGATGTTCCTGGCGTTCGGCGCGGCAATGTGCTCGAGCATGAGCCGCGACGAGATCACCGTGTCGGTCCCGCAGTCGTCAACGACGTACTGGAGCTCCTCCTTCTTGAGGAGGTAGTTCAGCGGCACGATCGTCTTGCCGAGCATCCAGCCCGCCAGCGTCGCGATCGGGAAGGCCCCGCTGGTGGGCAGCATGATGCCCAGGGTCTGCGTGCCGCACTTGGCCCGCACCGCCGCGGCGACGTGCAGGGCCCCGACCAGCAGCTCCACTGCCTTGTAGGTGCGGCGGTCGTCAACCATGGCCGCTCGCGTTGGGGACGCGGCCAGACGCTTGATGATGGGCCAGTGGATGCTCACAGAGGCTCCGGAAAGGCGTTCACGCCCCGGTTGTCATGCTGCAGGGGCCGGAATTCCGAGAAAAGTATGCTAACGGATGGCGTTCGCACCTGCCGAGTTCGGGTTTGTTTGGGGTGCACGACTTCCCGCGATTCCGGACATGACCATGCCACGCCTGACCCTCCTCCGCACCATCCTGCCGCTCATCATCCTCGCGTTCACGCTGCTGCTGGGTGGTTGCGCGAACCCCAAGGCGGAGGCCGCCGACTACAACGCGCTCTTCGCCCAGCACAAGTACGCCGAGAGCTACGACGCCGCGAGCAAGATCGCCGGGTCCATGCACGCCATCGACCGTGATCAGGCGGCGCTGGTGGCCGGGCTTTCCGCCCGCTCACTGGACCGCACAGCGGACGCCAAGCACTACCTTGTCCCCGTCGCCACGAACGCCAACCCCAGCATCGCCGGCCAGGCCTCCGCGGCCCTCGGCGCCATCGCCTACGAGGAAAAGCGGTACCGCGAGGCTTCACGCCACTTCCTGCATGCGGGCAGCAAACTCCGCGGCGACGACGCCGCGAGCGCCTTCATGTACGCGGGCGACGCCCTGCGTGCCGAGGGCCGCGCCGCCGAGGCGAAGGCGGCGTTCGAGAAGGCCGGCAATCTCGTCACCGATCAATCGACGCTGAAGGCGGAGATCGCGGATCGGCTGGCAGGCGGCGGGCCGCTGCTCAACGAGAAGCCCGGCCAGCAGTTCCCCAGAGGCAAGTACACGGTCCAGACCGGCGCGTTCTCCACCGTGGCAAAGGCCAAGCGCGAAGCCCAGAAGTTCGCTGCCAAGGCGGCCACCCGCACCGTGCCCATCCGCGACCGCAAGGGACGGACGCTGTATGCGGTGCAGGTCGGCCGCTTCGCCACCCGGGCCCAGGCCGACCAGTTCCGGCAGGGGGTCAGCAGGACCGCGGTTGTGACCACGGTCGAATAACCCGAACGCCTGCCGCACGCCCCGCTCAAGGGAACTGACCGGTAGGCTGGGCGTATAAACCAGAACACCGGGCTGTCGGCACGCCCACGCGGCGTGCACACTCGGGGATGATTGAGCCCGCACCGCGGGCCACCCCCCCACCCCCACCACCGCTCGCCCCGGCACAAGGAAACGACCAATGACCGGTTACTCGGGTCACCCCCTCCGCGGCCGTGCTGCTCGCATCGCTTTCTGCTCGGTTGTGGCGCTGTGCGGGCTGGCGGGGCCGGCGCTGGCGCAGGAGGGCGTCACCACCGGCGCGGGCGTGCCCGAGTGGGTGAAGAAGCTCGCCATCGATCCCGAGAGCTCGCAGGCAAAGAAGTACGCGGCCCAGCAGAAGGTCCGCAAGGAGAAGGAGAAGGAGCTCCGCAAGCTCCGCGTCAAGCACTTCGGCGACATAAAGAAGACCGACATCCGCCAGGAGGGCATCCTCAAGCTCCGCGAGTACACCGACCCCGCGCTGTTCCCGGTGCTGGTCGAGGTCTTCGAGCGCGAGGACTACGACGTCCGCTCGGCCGTGCTCGATATCTTCGCCGACTCCGCCACGCCCGAGGGCGACACCACGCTCACGTGGATCGGCATCTTCGACAAGAGCCCGGAAGTGCGGAGTGCGGCCATCCAGCGGCTGAACAAGCGCATCAAGCAGGAGGGTGGCACGCCCGACGGCGTGCGCCTCGTTACCTTCGAGGGCATCCGCTCGGGCGAGACTGCGGCGATGGCGTCGGCCGCCAACCTCGCCGTGCAACTCAATATGTTCGAGGCGATCCCGTGGATGATCGCCGGGCAGGTGCAGTTCGGCGGCAGCGGCGCGGGCCAGGGCGGCGGCGGCGGGGGTGGTGACGGCAACCGTAACGGCGCCCTCGCATGGATCCTCGTCGGCACGCAGACCGCGTACGTGAGCGACCTTACGCCGGTGGTCGGCCCCAACGCGGTCGCGTTCGACCCGCAGCTGGCGGTGGTGACCGAGGGCGTGATCCTGCGGGTGCTCGACGCCGCCGTGGTGTCGTACAACTTGGACCTGAACAACGGCCTCAAGCGGCTGGCCTCGCAGGGCATGGACGGCAAGACCGTCGACTTCGGCTGGGACGTGCTGGCGTGGCAGGACTGGTACGCCAAGGAGTTCAAGCCATACCGGGCGCAGAAGGACGCGGAGGCGAAGGCGCTCGCGGCCGCCCGGCCGCAGGCCGCGGCTCCGGCGACTCCTCCGACGAAGCGGCCGGACTGAGCGCGGCTATTCGCCCAAGGCGATCACTGAGGCACACGCGAGCTGCTCAGTGTGCGTGATTGAGATCAGCCACTCGGAAATGCCGCGGTCTTGCGCGAGGGATGCCGCGCGGCCTGTCAGGCGCAGCGTGGGGCGGCCCGAGGGCTCGCGGCAGACCTCGATCTCCGTCCATGCGACGCCGTTGCTCCAGCCAGTGCCGAGCGCCTTGAGCACGGCCTCCTTCGCAGCGAAGCGGGCCGCGAGGTGCTCGGGGCGACGCTGGTGGTCCGCCGCGTACGCGGCCTCGTCCTTCGTGAACACCCGCTCCAGAAAGCGTTCCGCGTGCCGCTCCAGCATGGCGCGGATGCGCGCGACTTCGACCATATCGATGCCGTGGGCGAGGGTGCGCGGGCCGCTCGACATCAGGCCTCGCTCTTGGCCTTCTTGGCCTTCTTCTCGGCCTTCGCGGGCTTGTCGGCCTTGGCCTTGGGTTCGGACACCGGCTTGCTCTCGGCCTTGGTCTGAGGATTGGCGTCGGTCTTCGCTTCGGTCTTGCTGTCGGCCTTTGCATCACTCGACGTCGACTCGGCAGGCTTGTCCGCCTCCGCGGCCTTCTTGTACGACTCGGAGCGGTAGTCGGTCTGGTAAAAGCCCGAGCCCTTGAAGATGATCGCGCCGCCCGTGCCGATCAGCCGCTCCAGCGCGTTCTTGCCGCACTCAGGGCACTTGCGCTTGGGGTCTTCTTTGATCGACTGGAAAATCTCCATCTTCTTCTTGCATGCGTTGCACTTGTACTCGTAGGTGGGCATCCGTGCTCCTCCGCGTTATTCAGTCGGCGCGACCACGACCTTCGCAGGCCGTAGCACGCGCTCGGGCACGCCGCCGCTTCCCGCGAGGGCATAACCGGCCTGGAAGGTGGTAACCACGTGCCCGGGCTCGACACCCTCGGCCTTCTGCTGCATCACGGCCTCGTGCCGCCCGGGCTCGAAGAGCTCGTTCGGCGCGGGGTTGATGATCGAGACGCCGTGCTGCGAAAGCCCCTTGACGAGTTCATCGCGGATGAGCCTGAGACCCGCGATAATCTGCTCGGGGCTGGTGCTCGCGCTGGTCTGCGTCAGAGCCGTGTCGAAGTGGTCGACCACCGTCGTGAGCGTCGTCGCCACAGCGGCCACGCCCATCTGCTTGGCGACCACCTCGTTCTGCAGTGCCCGGCGCTGGTAGTTCTGGAAGTCGGCCATCAGCCGCAGCGTGCGGCTCTTCGCCTCCTCCAGCTCGGCCTCCAGCTGCGCGATCCGCTGATCATGCTCACCCCCGCCGTCCATGTGCTCGCCGCCCATTTCCGGCTGACCCTCGTGATCGGTCATGTCTGAATGCTGTGTGTCTTCAGGCATGTCGTTGCTCCCGTCCGTATTCTGCGGGCCCGGGCCCGGCTGGCCGGGTGAGTCGCCCGACTTCTTCCATGGCCACATTGTTCGCCCTCGGTCAGTGTGTCATCGGTCCAGCTTGGAACGCCCGCTCAGAACGTTTGCCGCTCACTTCTTGCCCAGGAAGTCCGCCATGCGCTTGAGGAACCCCTGGCTCTCGGGCAGCACGGCCGCGTCCTCGGTGGACGCGAACTGCCGCAGCAGGTCCTCCTGCTTCTTGGTCAGCTTCTTGGGGATTTCGATCTTCACCACCACGACCAGGTCGCCCTTGCGCCCGCTGCGCAGGTTGGGCAGCCCCTTGCCGCTGATCTTGAACGTCGCGCCGAACTGCGTGCCCTTGGGGATGGTCAGCGGCGCGGGCCCCTCCAGCGTCGGCACCTGGAGCTCCGCGCCGAGCGAGGCCTGCGAGAAGCCGATGGGCATCTCGAGTACAAGGTGGTCGCCCTCGCGGTGGTACATCTCGTGCTGCTCGACGCGCACGACCACGTGCAGGTCGCCGCGCTGGCCCTCGCCCGTCTGCGACATCTCCGGCGGCGGCGGCTCGCCCTCGGCCTGAACGCGCACGGCCTGGCCGTCCTGGATACCCGCGGGAATCTTGACCGTCAGCTCGCGCTTGCGCGGCACGCGGCCCTTCCCGCGGCAGCCCTCGCAGAAGTCCTTGATGATCTGCCCGCGCCCGTGGCACGCGGGGCACGCGGTGACCATGCGGAACATCCCGCCCATGCCCGACTGCTGCACCCTGCCCTGCCCGCCGCACGTGGGGCACTTCATCGGCTTGCTGCCGGGCTTGGCCCCAGTACCCGTGCACTTGTCGCACACGTCGAGGCGCGTGAACTCGACGTCACGGGTCGCGCCGCTCGCGACTTCCTCGAGCGAGAGCGTCACCTCGGTCTCAAGGTCGTAGCCCCGCGGCACGCCGCCGCGCCGGCCCTGACCCTGGAACCCGCCGAACCCGCCGCCCCCAGAGAAGATGTCGTTGAACATCGAGAAGATGTCGGTGACATCCATCCGCGAGAAGTCATGGGCCGCGGCCCCGCGCCCGCGCACCCCCTCGTGCCCGTACTGGTCGTACAGCTTGCGCTTCTCAGGGTCCGAGAGCACCTCGTACGCCTCGGCGCACTCCTTGAACTTCACCTCCGCCTCGGCATCACCCGGGTTCCGGTCCGGATGGTACTTCATCGCCAGGCGGCGGTAGGAGCGCTTGATCTCCTCGCCGTCGGCGGTTTTCTCGACGGAGAGGATCTCGTAGTAGTCGCGGGTCGTTGGCATGTGATTCAACCACAAAGACACAGAGACACAGAGAAGAGACCATCAACGGACACGCCGCACGATTCCATCCTTCAGCACGGGCACGTGGAAGTTGAGGAGGAGGCCAACTCTCTTGTTCATGAGCTTCAAGTAGCTCATGAGCTGTGCCTCGTGAACCGGAAGCACCTTGTCGACTGTCTTCAACTCGACGATAACGCTTTCGTTCACGAGGAGGTCTAACCGGTACCCCAACTCGAGACGCCGTCCCTTGTACACGACCGGAACGCCGATCTGACGCTGGACCTGCAGCCCACGGTCTGACAACTCAGACGCGAGACACTCTTCATACGCTGATTCGAGCAGGCCAGGCCCAAGCACCCGATGCACTTCGATCGCGCCCCCGATGATCTCTCGGGTCAGCGGATCCTCTTGCTCGAATGCCCCTTCCATGCCTTCCTTTGTGTCTCTGTGTCTTTGTGGTTGCCTTCTCTTCCACTTCGGAAAGCGAGCCCACGGTCTCTCGACTCGTGGGCCCGTTGCGTTCTACTCAACTCCGGAGCCGTCCGCCCCGGCTGAAGCGACCTCAGGCCACCGCACCGGCCTCGGTCCTGCTCTCGTCCTTGAGCTCCGTGATCAGCACGTCCGTGGTGAGCATCAGGCCCGCCACGCTGGCCGCGTTGATCAGGGCGGTCTTGGCCACCAGAGCCGCGTCGATAATCCCGGCCTTCACGAGGTCGGTGTACTCGCCGGTCGCAGCGTTGAAGCCGCTGTTGCCCTTAGAGTCCTTTACCTTGTCGACCACGAGGTCGCCGTCGAAGCCGGCGTTCTCGGCGATCTGCTTGATGGGGGCCTCCACCGCCTTGGCGACGATGTCGAAGCCGAGCTTCTCGTCGTCGCTCTTGGCCTTCTTGCCCGCGGCCTGGATAGCCGCCTGCGTGCGGAGCAGGGCCACGCCGCCGCCGGGGACATACCCCTCCTTCGCGGCCGCGCGGGTGGACTTGAGAGCGTCGTCCACGAGGTCCTTGGTCGCCTTCATGGCGATCTCGGTGGCGCCGCCGACGCTGATCATCGCCACGCCGCTGGTCAGCTTGGCGAGGCGCTCCATCAGCTTCTCCTTGTCGTAGTCGCTGGTGGACTTCTCCCACTGGCTGCGGATCTGGTCGGCCCGGGCCTTGATCTCGTTCTTCTTGCCCGCGCCCTCGATGATCGTCGTGTCGTCCTTGGTGATGACGATCCGCTTCGCGCGACCGAGCTCGCTCAGCTCAACGCCGTCGAGGCTGCGGCCCAGGTCCTCGGCAATAAACGTGCCGCCGGTGAGCGTCGCGATGTCGCCCAGCATGGCCTTGCGGCGGTCGCCGAAACCCGGGGCCTTCACCGCGCACACCTTCAGCATGCCGCGGATGCGGTTGACGACGAGGGCCGCAAGGGCCTCGCTCTCCACATCCTCGGCGATGAGCAGCAGCGGCTTGTTCGCCACCACCACCTTGTTGAGCAGCGGCAGCAGGTCGGGCAGGTTGCTGATCTTCTTCTCATAGATCAGGATGTACGCGTCCTCCAGCACGGCCTCGCCGGTCTTGAGGTCGGTCATGAAGTAGGGCGACAGGTAGCCCTTGTCGAACTGCATGCCCTCGACGTAATCCAGCGTCGTGTTGGCGGCCTTGCCGTCCTCGATCTCGACGACGCCGTCGGCGCCGACCTTCGAGATCGCCTCGGCGATCAGCTCGCCAACGTTGGCATCGTGGTTGGCGGAGACCGTCGCGACCTTCTTGTAGTCCTCCTTGCCCTTGCACTTGGTGGCCATCGCGTCGATCTCCTTCGACGCGGCTTCCGCGGCGGCGTTGATGCCGCGCTGGAGCAGAACGGGGTTCGCGCCCGCCGTCACGTGCCGCAGGCCCTCGGTGAAGATCGCCTGGGCGAGCACGGTCGCCGCGGTGGTGCCGTCGCCGGCCTTGTCGGCGGTGCGCTTGGCGACCTCGTTCACCATCTTCGCGCCCATTGCCTGGAAAGGCTCGGGGAGCGAGACCTCCTTGGCGACTGAAACGCCGTCCTTGGTGACGTGCGGACCGCCGTAGGACTTCTCGATAACGACGTGGCGCCCGCTGGGGCCCATGGTGCACTTGACTGCATCAGCGAGGCGATCGACACCCTTCTTCATTTCCAGAAGGGCCGCGTCCTCGAACATGATCTGCTTCGTAGCCATTGTCTTCTGTCCCTTTCTAGAGCTCGCGACGCGAACTCAATCACTCACCCGCCGATCACACCGAGAAGCTCAGACTCGCGGATGATCAGGTGCTTGACACCCTTGATCTCCACCTCGGTGCCCGCGTACTTGCCGTACACCACGGTGTCGCCGTTCTTGACGGACATCTCCGCCCGCTTGCCGTTCTCCAGCCGCTTGCCCGGGCCGGTCGCGACGACCTGGCCCTTGACCGGCTTCTCCTTCGCGCTCTCGGGCAGGTAGATCCCGCTCGCGGTCTTGGTTTCCGCCTCGATGGGCTTCACGAGCACACGATCCTCAGTTGGCATGACGGCCATGACTCACTCCTTCTGTGTTGAAACGGTTCCAGCTGCGAGCGCCGCGGCCTTCCGCCGGCGCTTCTCGATCACAAACTCAATCGCGATGGGCAGCACGCTCACGACGATGATGCCGATCACCACCGCCTCGAAGTTGCGCTTCACCCACTCGATATTCCCGAAGAAGTACCCCGCTCCGGTGCACACCCCGATCCACAGGACGGCCCCGAGCACGTTGTACGCGAAGAACTTTGAGTACGTCATCGCCCCCGCGCCGGCGACGAACGGCACGAACGTCCGCACGATGGGCACGAAGCGGCCCAGGATCACCGCCTTGCCGCCATACTTCTCGAAGAACGCGTGGGCCCGGTCCAGGTGCTGCTTGTTGAGGGCCCGCCCGATGAACCCAACGTTGCTCTCGCCGCGGAAGACGCGCGGGCCGATCACCTTGCCGAGGTGGTAGTTGACGGAGTCGCCCAGCACGCCCGCGACCACCAGCAGGCCGCTGATCGCCCACACCCCGCCCCACTCGTCCATCGAGCCGCGGGCCGCCAGGGCGCCGACGGTGAACAGCAGCGAGTCGCCGGGCAGGAAGGGCATGATGACCAGCCCGGTCTCCACGAAGATGATCGCGAAGAGCAGGGCGTAGACCCACACGCCGTGGTTGCGGATGAAGGCGTCAAGGAACCCGGGCAGGTCCTTGAAGAACTCCTGGGCCTGGGTGAGGAACTCCTGCATCAGGCGTGCTCCTCACTCGTGCCGCCGCTGGCCGCCGTGTTGATATCAGCAGTGCTGACGCCGGGCAGCGGCCAGGGCTCGATCACCGACCCCGACGCGCCCTCGCGCGCCTCGTCGGGCCGGTCGTAGTACGCCGCGACCTCCTCGGCCGAGGCCTGGCGCGCCTCGCCCTTGCGGCGGCGGACCTCCATCACCTGCACATCGCGGAGCAGGATGACTTGCGCCTCGCCCGTGGCCTCGTCGGTGCCGTGCAGCGCCCCGCGCCCATTGAAAACCTCGATCCGCCCGCTGTACGGGATGCCCGCGTGCGAGAGGTCGAACACGTCGGCGTCCGCGGGCGAGGGTTTGGGCATTGGCCCCAGCCCACCCGCCGGCGCGTTGGCCCCGCGCCGGGTGAGGCGGTCGACATTCTGGGCCCGCAGGTCAACCGGCGCACGCACGCCGCCCTTGTCCTGGATGAGCCGGAACCGCCCGTGCTGCATGGGCGTGACCTCGGTGGCGAAGCGGTTGCCCGCGAGTTTCACCTGCTCCCCGAAGAGCACCTCGCGCAGCACCACGCGCGTGCCGCTGATCAGCACGATCTTCGCGTGGTAGTTGCGGCTGGTGATGGGGAGGTCGGAGCTCATCTGTTGTGGCTGGGTCGCTGCGGGCTCGTCGTCAAAGGCTGAACAAGTGGCAAAGTGGCTGAGTGGCAAAGTGGGGTCAGGAAGCGAAGGGCCTTTTCACTTTGCCACTTCGCCACTTTGCCACTCCGCCACTTTCTCTTAGAAGCCCATGCCCCCCATGCCACCCATCCCGCCCATGCCGCCCATGCCCGGCATGCCGCCACCGCCGCCGTGGGAATGACCCGCGTCCTTCTCCTCGGGCTTGCTGGTGATGATGCAGTCCGCGGCGAGCAGCACCGTCGCCACGCTGGCCGCGTTCTGGAGGGCCATGCGGTCCACCTTCGCGGGCGTGATCACGCCCATCGCCACCAGGTCGCCGTACTCGCCGGTGAGCGCGTTGTAGCCGAAGTTGGCCGAGTTCTTGCCCGTGCCGCCCTCCATCACCTTGTTAACGACCACGCTGCCCTTGGCCCCCGCGTTCTCCGCAATGGTGTGCAGCGGCACGCTCAGGGCCGTCACCACAGTGCGGATGCCCGCGGCGTAGTCGAACTTGTTCCGCCCGACCTCGTCAGAGCTCTTGTCATCGCCCGTGCCCTCCTTGCCGAACACGCGCGAGTAGTCCTTCAGGTTCTCCAGCGCCTTCCGCGCCCGGATGAACGACACACCGCCGCCGGGCACAATCCCCTCGGCCACGGCCGCCCGCGTCGCGTGCAACGCATCCTCGATGCGGGCCTTCTTTTCCTTGAGCTCCGCCTCGCTGGCCGCGCCGACCTTGACGACGGCCACGCCGCCGGCGAGCTTCGCCAGCCGCTCCTGCAGCTTCTCGCGGTCGTAGTCGCTGGTCGCGCCCTCGATCTCATTGCGGATCTGCTGGATCCGCGCCTGGATGGCCTTGGTGTCGCCCGCGCCCTCGATCACCGTCGTGTTCTCGGCGTCCACCTCGATCCGCTTGGCCAAGCCCAGGTGGCTGATCTCGACCTTGTCGAGCTCCAGGCCCAGGTCCTTCATCACGGCCGTCGCGCCGGTCAGGATCGCGATGTCCTCCAGCATGGCCTTGCGGCGGTCGCCGTAGCCCGGGGCCTTCACCGCGCACACCTGCAGCGTGCCGCGAAGCTTGTTGATCACCAGCGTCGCCAGCGCCTCACCGCTCACCTCTTCCGCGATAATGAGCAGCGGCTTCTTTGTCGCCATCACCTTCTCGAGCACGGGCACGAGCTTGGTGATGGAATCGATCTTGTCCTCGTGCACCAGCACCAGGCACTTCTCGAACACGCACTTCATCGCGTCGGGGTCGGTCACGAAGTTGGGCGACAGGTAGCCGCGGTCGAACTGCATGCCCTCCACGACGTCCACGATGGTGTCCAGGCTCTTGCCCTCCTCCACCGTGATCACGCCGTCCTTGCCCACCTTCTCGAACGCGTCGGCCATGATCTTGCCGATCGCGGCGTCGTTGTTGGCCGAGATGGTCGCCACGTTCTGGATGTCCGCCTTGCCCTTGACCGGCGTCGCCAGCGAGTCGATCGTCGCGGCCGCGGTCTCCACCGCCGCTTTCATCCCGCGGATCAGGGCGTTGGCGTCCACGCCCGCCGCGATGTGCCGCAGCCCCTCGCGGAACAGCGCCTCGGCCAGCACCGTCGCCGTCGTGGTCCCGTCGCCCGCGGCGTCACTCGTCTTGCTGGCGGCCTCCTTGACGAGGAGCGCCCCCATGTTCTCCGCCTTGTTCTTGAGCTCGATCTCCTCGGCGACGCTCACCCCGTCCTTGGTCACCGTCGGCCCGCCCCAGCTCTTATCCAGCACCGCGTTCCGCCCCCGCGGCCCCAGCGTCGCCTTCACCGCCCGGGCCAGCTTCTCCACGCCCGCGAGAAGGGACTGACGCGCATCGACATCAAACACGAGTTCTTTGGCTGCCATGGGATCGAAGCTCCTCGAAAAACCAGTCCTGGGTCCTGGGTCCTAAGTCCTGCCTTTGGTGGCACCGGTCTCCCGACCGGTGTTCTTGGTCCCACCGGTCTCCCGACCGGTATTCCCCGCGTCCAGCCGGTCGGCACCGACAGCCCACGGGTCTGGCCAACCCTATGGCAACCGGAGTGCCACTCACGCCCCCCACCCCAACCACCCCGCCCGCAACCACTTAGAACCCCCCACCCCGCCGCCCATCCCCCCCGCCCCTGCCAGCCGAACGCCGGGCAGGGGATGAGGCTGCCGATGTGGCAGGTGTTTTCCGAATCCAAGTGGACTTTGCC
>Ga0196963_10000638_pt1 | contig 29555 bp, 33 predicted proteins | sample S1_5metaG_FD_148600 | JGI IMG/M metagenome (GOLD analysis project Ga0196963, IMG submission 148600) | Soil microbial communities from Anza Borrego desert, Southern California, United States - S1_5 | ecosystem: Environmental > Terrestrial > Soil > Desert | place: USA: California | collected...
AGATGCTGCCGGATGGCTTCGGCCAAGCCAACCACGACAACCACATGCGTCTAGTCAACCCGGCCAACGACGCGGTGATATCGGGGGAGGGCGGCAAGAACATGGGCCGGGGCGGCCGCTCCACCGTCTACTGCGTGGACGAGGCGGCCTTCGTCGAAAACGCCGAGGCCGTAGAGGCGGCGCTGTCGGGCAACACCGACTGCGTGCTGTGGGTCTCGTCGGTCAACGGGATGGGCAACCTGTTCGCCCGCAAGCGCCATAGCATCCTGAAGCCGCATCAGATCTTCCGCATGCACTGGCGGGACGACCCTCGAAAGACGGAGGCGTGGGCCGAGGCCAAGAAGGCGAGCTTCTCCGACCCGACGACCTGGGCGAGCGAGTACGACATCGACTACAGCGCCTCGGTCGAGGGCATCTGCATCCCGGCCGCCTGGGTCGAGAGCGCCAAGAGGGTCGCCAAGCTGGAGCCCCGGCTGCTGGCGTCCAACCGCAGCGTCACCGGCTTGGACGTGGGCGCCGGCAAGTCCAAGTCCGTGGCGATCACCAAGGCCGGGCCAGTGGTCACGCCGCCCAGGTCCCGAGGCGAGCCGGACACCACCGGCACCGCGCACTGGGCCCTCGACATCGCGAAGGCGCATGGCTCGGTGGTGCTGAACTTCGATGCGCCAGGCGTGGGCGCCGGCGTCTCGTCCACCCTGATGCACAATGAGGTGGACGGGCTCGAGGTGACCGCGGTCAACACCGGCGTGCCGCCTACGGAGCGCAAATGGCCCGACGGCCGGTCGTCCAAGGAGATGTTCGGCAACCTGAAGGCCGAGCTGTGGTGGTTGTGCCGAACCGACCTTCAGCGAACCCACGAGCACGTGCTGTTCTTGGAGGGCAAGGAGAACGGCAAGGAGCACCCGGTCACTGATCTGCTGGCGCTTCCATCGGGGGACAAGGAGAGCGCCGCGCTCTGCCTGCAGCTGTCGCTGGTGAAGTGGGGCCGAAACGAGCGGGGCAAGATCGTCATCGAGACCAAGGACGCCTTGAAGCGGCGCGGGATCTCCAGCCCCGACCACGCCGACTCCCTGATGCTGACCTACGTCGAACCCGAGCCGGCCCCGACCGTGGCCATGTTCCTTCAGAAGAGGCACCGCAAATGAACCGCCTCACCCTGATGGCGAATGCCGCTCTGCGCCGCCTGGACGTCATGTTCCCGGGCTTCTTCGCCCAGGCCAAGCACAACCACTATGCCGACTTCGGCTATCCCACCGAGCTGGCCTTCCCCCAGTTCTACGCGATGTACATGCGTAACGGCATGGCCCGGGCCGGGGTGGACAAGACGGTCGCCAAGACCTGGCAGGACACGCCCTTCTTACAGGATCACCAGCGCGATGGGAGCGCGGGGCCGGCCGCCGAGACGCCGCTGGAGAAGGAAATCCGGGAGCGGTTCGCCGACCTGCGGGTCTGGCAGCACCTGGCCGAGGCCGACCGGCGCTCGCTGGTGGGCTCCTATGCCGGCGTCATCCTGCGCCTGGCCGACAGCAAGACCTTTGACCAGCCGGTTGACCGGGTGCCGGGCGGTCTCGACGGCCTGGTCGAAGTCATCCCGGCCTGGGAAGGCCAGCTGACCGTGGCCGAGTGGGACAGCGTGCAGACCTCGGCCACCTACGGCCAGCCGAAGATGTACCAATTCACCGAGTCCGCGGTCGGCGGCGCGACGGGTCAGCCTCGGCAGTTCCGCCTGCATCCGGACCGCGTCATCATCTGGTCCAAGGACGGCACCGTGCATGGCCGCTCCCTGCTGGAGGCCGGCTACAACGACTTGCTGACCCTGGAGAAGGTCAGCGGCGCCGGCGGCGAAGGGTTCTGGAAGAACGCCAAGTCGGCCCCGGTCCTCGAGGTCGACCAGAACGCCAAGCTCGCCGACATGGCCAGGGCGATGGGCGTGGCGCCCGAAGAGGTCGCCGACAAGATGAACGAGCAGGTGGAGGCCTGGCAGGCGGGCTTCGACAAGCTGCTCATGCTCCAGGGCATGAAGGCCACTTCGCTGGGCATCACGCTGCCCTCGCCCGAGCACTTCTTCAATATCGCCCTGCAGTCCTACGCGGCCTCGATCTCCTGCCCGCTGAAGATCCTGGTGGGTTCCCAGACCGGCGAGCGCGCCAGCACCGAGGACGCCCGCGAGTGGGCCCAGACCAACATGGCCCGGCGCCTAGATCAGGCGGTTCCGAACACCCTAGCCATAGTCCGCCGGCTGGAGCGCTTCGGCATCCTGCCCGAGCGGGACTGGTTCCTCAGCTGGACCGACCTGACGGAAAGCAGCATCGGCGAGAAGATCGACCGGGCCGCCAAGATGGCCACGGTCAACCAGACCATGAAGGACACCGGCGAGTTCATCTTCACGCCCGAGGAGATTCGGGCCGTGGTCGACTTCGAGCCGCTGTCCGACGCCGACAAGTTCCGGCAGGACCCCGACGCCGGCGACGCCGCCGATGCGCTGGGCGACCTGCCATCGCGCACCACCGAAGCCCAGGCGGCCTAGCCGCACCCGACCACCAAGGAGGCCGGCCATGCCACCCCGCGATCCGGGCGTGCGCCCGCCCCGCCGTCCTATGCCACTGCCCCCGCCGCCGCCGCAGCAGTGGTCGTCCCGTCCCACCGAACCCAGCATCGCCTGGAAGGTCCTCAGCCACGGCCCGGTCCTTCTGGTCGGGATCGGAATCGGCTCGGCCCTCGCCAACCTCCCTCAGGGGTGACCCCATGAACCAGCTGCCCGCCGCCCGCGCCTTCATCGTCAACCGCGAGGCGGGCGACCAGGTGCGCGTCAACATCCGCACCCTGGCCAACACCGCCGCCGTGCGCCGCGAGAAGCGCAACGGCCGAGACGTGGTCATCGTGCCCAGCGCCACTCTGCCCGACGACGTGGTGATGAACGGCATCCTCTATCCGGCTGCCGAGATCGCGAAGGGCTTCAAGACCCTGGAGCGCTCGCCGGCTCCGCTCGGTCACCCGACCATCAACGGCAAGTTCGTCTCGGCCCGCGACCCCGAGGGCATCAACCTCGGCTGGATCGGCGCTTGGAACGAGAACGTCCGGCAGGAGAAGGGCCGGGTCCTGCTGGACAAGGTAATCGACGTCGAGATGGCCAACCGCTCCGAGGGCGGCAGGGCGGTCCTGGCCGCGGTCGACAAAGGGGGTCCGATCCACACCTCCACGGGCCTGCTCTGCATGCTCGAAGCCGCCAACGGCGAGGTGGATTACAAGCATATCGCCCGCGAACTGGAGTTCGACCACGACGCGATCCTGTTGGCGGAGGATGGCGCGGCCACCCCAGAGCAGGGCGTCGGGATGATGGTCAACTCGGCGGGCAACGAGATCGAGGTCATCAACAGCACCCTCACCGAGGACGCTGAGCGTGGCGTCGACTGGGCGGTCGACTACCTCGCCCAGGCTCTGGAGCGGCGCCAACGCGCGTCCGTGCTGGAGCGCTTCAAAGCCGCTGTCATCGAGGCCTTCAGGGGCTCCGGGCGGGAAACCTCACCCAAAGACGAAAAGGAAGACGCCATGACTGTCTCCAAGGAGCAGTTTGACGCGCTTTCCCAGAAGGTTGACGCCCTCTCGGAAAGCCTAAAGCCCGATGCGCTGGCTACCGCCATCGGCAACGCCGTCGCCACGGCCGTGAAGCCGCTGACCGACGCCAACGAGGCCCTGGTCCAGAACCAGCAGGCCAAGGACGAGGAAGAGCTGACCGGTCTCCGGCAGACGATCGCCAAGGCGAACCTCATGGACGAGGCAGCCGCCGGCGAACTGACCCTGAACGCCGCCCGCGCCCTCGCCAAGTCGGCCAAGCCCGGCTCCGCTGCGCCCCTCAACGGCGCTTTCAAGGGGGGCGGCGAGAAGCCCACCTATCAACTGCCGAAGGGGGAGGAATAACCCATGGCGCGCATCAACAAGATCTTCCTCGGCCCCGCCGAGCAGAACAAGCCGCAGGTCCGCGAACTGCTCGCGTCCGTGGCCCTCAAGCCCGGCCGCCTGGCCGTCATCACGGCCGGCAAGTTCGCGCTGGCCGGCGCCACCACCGTCGGCAAGGTCTACCTGATCCAGGACAACTACCTGGCGCAGAAGGGCGTGGACGATGACTGGGCGCAGGACAGCGTGGCCATCGGCCTGGAGCTGTTCGACGACCAGCTTTACGCTGCGCGGATCGCCAACGGCGTCAATGTGGCCGCGATCGGCACCGCGCTGACCCCCGGCGCCAACGGCACGCTGGCCATCGCCAGCACGTCCGACCTCGTCGTCGCCTACAGCGAAGAGGTCTTCAACAACAACACCGGCAGCGAACAGCTGATCCGCATCCGCCCTGCGGGTAGCGCGTCGCACCTGTCGGCCGCGTCCTAAGGAGGGGCGACCATGCGTTACTTCGATCAACAGCTCGTCGCCAACTCCCGGCCGCACGCGGCTTGGTGGGGCGAGGTCTCGGTGGTGCGCGAGCACTTCCACCGGACCGAGGAGGCCCATGCCGGCCTGATGAATGAACTGCTCGGCAACGCCGCTGCGGTTCTGCCGCGCGACGCCTGGCTCGACCTCGACGGGATCACCCGACGGGTCATGCGGAACGATGAAGGCCAGGTGTTCATGGCCGACCTCATGCCGCTGGCCAAGGCCGTCCACATCGGCAAGCTGGTTCACCTGTCGCGCGTCTCCTCGGACGCCGGCACGGTCCAGCGCTCGATGAGCGGCCAAGTCGCCAACCCGCTGGACAAGGTGGCATACGACTACCGGGGCGCCCCGGTCCCGATCTTCTCGACCGCGTACGGCCGGGAATGGCGGGAGTGGAACACCCTGCAGTCGGAGAACTTCGACGCCCTGTCGGACGACCAGGAGGCGCACACCGCCAAGCTGCGTCGCGACATGGCGCAGTATGTCCTCGACGGCGACCCCAAGCTGACCTTCCAGGGCTACACGGCCAGCGGCATCCGCACCTCGACCCTGTCCAAGGCCATCAACCTGGGCACGGCTGGCGGCGGCGCCAACATCGACCTGACTTCCGCGTCCACCACCTCGGACGCCATCGACGCCTTCTTCACCCAGACCCTCGGCGCCATGCTTGACGCCAACCTGATCACGGGCAAGGTCAACTTGTACGTCTCGCCCGAGATCGGCCGGAACCTGGACCGCTCCTACTCCGGCTCGTCCGGCTTCAAGGGCGGGACGCTGATGAGCTATCTTCTGACCAACCGGCGCATCAACAAGATCGCGGTCACCTACGAACTCAGCGGCAACCAGTTCTTCGGCTTTGTCCCGAACGCCGAGTACATCCGCCCGCTGGTTGGCATGGCAGTCAACACCACGGCCATCACCCGCCTCAACCCGACCGACAATTACCAGTTCCTGGTGATGGGCGCGCTCGGGATCGAGATTCGGGCCGACTTCTCCGGCAAGTCCGGGGTCTTCTACTCCACCGACATCGACAGCTAAGGCGGCGGGGTCCCGGCTACGGCCGGGGCCTCCCTGCGGGGAGAGGCAACATGAAAATCCAGATCACCGCCGGTGGCATCTACAACGCCAAGGGCGAGGAAATCCCGGTCGGCACGGAACTGACCGTCAAGGGCGAACCCACCGCCTGGGCCGGCCGCTACACGGTCGTGTCGGGCGGGAAGTCCGAGGGCAAGACCGCCGTCACCAACCCGGCGCCCAGCCTCAAGGCCGAGCATCACGGCGGCGGCAAGTTCAACATCACCGAGGGCGAAAAGGTCCTGAAGGAAGGCCTCACCAAGGCCGATGCGGACGCCTTCAACGCCCTGTCCGACGAGGACAAGGCCGCCTTCATCGCGGCCCAATCGAAGGACTAACCCGATGGCCGGCTACGGTGACGACGCGACATTCGACGCATGGCTGGCCTCCAACGGCTACAGCCTGCCCCCTGGCGCACCGGCTACGGCCGTCTTGCGCCAGCGGGGCAGCACTTATCTCGATGGCCTGTACGGCAGCCGCTATACCGGCGCCCCGACCGGCGGCTATGCCCAGGAGCGCGCATGGCCGCGCACCGGCGCCACCGCCTACAGCATGGCCATCCCCGACAACGTCATCCCGACCCCCATCATCCATGCCAGCTACGCGGCGGCGCTCCAGGAGGCCAAGACCCCCGGCAGCCTCGCGCCCGTTGTGACCGCCGGCCGGCAGATCAAGCGCGAGAAGGTCGAGGGCGCCGTGGAGCGTGAGTACTTCCAGGGAGGCGATGACGCGACCGCCAACGCCGTCCCGGTCCTGGCCGAGGTCGCTGGGCTGGTCGCCCCCTACCTGCTGCCCGAGGACAACGGCGGCGTCGGTCTCTGGGCAGTTGGACAGCCCGCTGGCCTGTGACATGGTGGCACCGTGGCAGATCATGAAGACCGCATCTCCCTGATCGGGGCGCACAGGAAGCCGGCGCTCCTCGCGACCGCGGCGCTCCAGGACATCATCGGCCAGGCCAGGGCCCTTGAGGCCGCCGCCTTGCGCAATCGAGCCCCGAGGATCAGGCCGCCATCCGGCAGCGCGGCCATGATCTGCTCGACGCCTATTTCGACCACACCGCCGCCGCCGCGACGGCCGTCCGATTGCTGATCGACCCGTAGGTCTCCATGCCCCGCACCCCGACGCAGCAACAGCTCTTCGCGGAGCTGATGGATCGGTATGGCCCGGAGATCGCCGAAGCATTTCTTGAGGCGATCCGCGATCTGCGCTCGAACGTCAACCTGCAAGCCTTCCAGGGGGCCCTGGAGCGAGGAGACATCGAGGGGGCTATCACAGCCCTCAATCTCGAAACGGCCGCCTACGAGCCTCTGGAGACGGTTATACGCGACGCCTACTTGGCGGGGGGTCGGGCCGGCGTCCGCACCATGCCAGGCATCGGGCGCCTGATCGTCGGCTTCAGGTTCGACGTGCGGAACTTCCGGGCCGAGGCCTGGCTGCGGGATCACTCATCGAGACTGATCACCAGCATCTTGGAAGAGCAGCGCGCGGCAGTGCGCGAAGCCCTCGGGGCCGCCATGGTAGTGAGCCAGCATCCGCGCACCACGGCACTGGAGATCGTCGGCCGGGTCAACCGGGCTACCGGGGCCCGTGAGGGCGGCATCCTGGGCCTGTCTGACCCTCAGCGGGCGGCTCTGGCCAAGGCGAAAGCCGAACTGGCCTCGGGCGACCCTGAGCAGCTGCAGAACTACCTGACCCGCGAGCGGCGCGACCGGCGCTTCGATCGGTCGATCACCAAGGCCATCCGCGAGGGCCAGCCCGTACCCGCCGACGTCGCGGCCATGGCGGCCGAGCGGTACGGCGCCAGGCTCGAGCAGCTGCGGGGCGAAACCATTGGCCGCACCGAGGCTTTGACCAGCCTGCGGGCGGCCAAGCTGGAGTCCTACGAGCAATTGGTCCAGGCGGGCCACGTCACCGCCGACCAGGTGCAGAAGGTCTGGAAGGCTAGCGCCGACCGCCGCACGCGAGACACCCACGCCAACCTCCACGGCAAAGTGGTCGGCCTTCGCGAGCCGTTCCGCAGCATCAGCGGGGCCCAGATGATGTTCCCGGGCGACACCAGCCTGGGCGCCCCGGCTGCGGAGATCGTTGCCTGCCGCTGCGATTTCGCGGCGCGCATCAACTGGCGGGCGCTGGCCGGCGTCAGCTGAGCAGCCGAGCCGACGGAGGATCCTGGTGAGCCAGTTCTACGAGGACATGGCCGGCATGGCCAACGAGATGATCGCCGAGTTTGGCCAGGCCGTCACCCTGAGCGTCACGACGCCCGGCAGGTACGACACCAAGACCGGCAGGAGTTGGGGCCCCACGACCTCCACCACCCACTGCCGAGGCATCGACCGGGCTTACAAGGCCGACGAGATCGACGACACGCTGGTCAAGCGAGGCGACAAGCGCCTCATCGTCAGCCCCCGGGACGCCTCGGGCGCCGCCTTGGATCAGCCTACCGCGAACGGCCGTGCAACCCTGGCCGACGGATCGAGCTGGACCATCATGGCGGTCGAGCCGATCCGTCCGGGTGGGTCGGCGATCATCTACATCGTGCAACTTAGGAACTAGGCAGTGGGCACGTTCACGCTGACGTTCGAGAGGTTCGCGGAAGAGACCAAGGCGAAGTTCCACATCATCGGCCTGGGCATCATCCTGGAGGTCGGCGAGCGGCTTGTCGACCGATCACCTTGGGACACCGGGTTCTTCCGGGCCAACTGGCGCTTTTCGCTGGACACGCCAGACCGGACCGTCATCGACCCAGGCGGCACGAGCGAGAACCCCGCGCCCAAGCCGGGTCTGCCCGACTTCTCGGGGCAGATCGCCGGGCGGGTGGCCTACTGGACCAACGCGGTGCCCTACGGCCCGGTGCTGGAGGAAGGCCACAGCAAGAAGGCCCCCCTCGGCTTCGTCCGGATCACGGTCATGGAATACCTGGCCATCGTCGACGACGTGGTCGGCCGCAGCATCGGCGTCGGAGGTAGCGAATGAGCGAAGCTGCCATGCGCGCCGCGGTCGAAACCGCCTTGATGACGCTGGGCTGGGAAGACCAGACCGCCTGGGAGAACCGGGCCTTCAATCCGACCGCCGGTGTGCCGTACCAGCGTGTCACCTGCGGCTTCGGCAGGCCCAACCACCAAGAGAACCGGGCGTCCTACACCCAGCAGGGCTGGATGCAGGTCGACCTGTTCTATCCCTCCGGCGATGACCCCGACGCCCCGCCATCGGGCCCGGGCGAAGCGACCGCTCGGGCAGAGTCGTTGAGGACCATCTTCTGGCGCGGCCGGACCCTCGTCCACGCCGGCATCAAGACCACCATCTGGGAAGCCCCCGAGATCATGACGGGCCGCAGAGACGGCGACCGCTACATCGTCCCGGTCGTGGTCCGCTTCTACGCCCAAATCGAAGTTCAGCCGGCCTAGGCCTGCCGATCCCCGGGCCGGTCTCCGGTCCACCCACCACCCCTGACATCTTAGGAGACCATCATGGCCGCTCAGGGCATCGCGAAGACTGTCGCCTACAAGAAGCAAGCCGGCCTAGGGACCGCCGCCAGCGGCGCCGGTGGCCAGTACCTGCGCACCCGCACCGCCAGCCTCAGCATGCCGGCGGACAAGTACATCAACGACGAGCGGACCTCGCACCGCCAGTCCACCGGCGACACCGCCGGGATCCGGCGTGGGACCGGCAAGATTTCCGCGCTGCTGTCCCCCGGCACCTACGCCGACTGGTTCGCCTCGCTGATCAAGAAGGCCTGGGCGGTCCCCTATGCGCCCATCGCGCTGGCCGCCACCACCCTGGCCGTCGCGGTCTCGGGTTCGAACTACACCCTGACTCGGTCGGCGGGCAGCTGGCTTACCGACGGCGTCAAGGTCGGCGACGTCATCCGCCTCACCGGCGCCGGCCTCAACGCCGACGCCATCAACAAGAACTTGGTCGTCCTGTCGATGACCGCGACGGTGCTGACGGTTCGCCCGGTCAACCTCTCCACGATCACCGCCTCGGCCGCGTCGGCCAACGCCACCATCACCTTCCCTGGCAAGAAGACCTTCGCGCCGCTGACCGGCCACACCGACGACTGGTACACCCTCGAAGAGTTCTACACCGACCTCGCCCGCTCCGAGCTGTGGCCAGACACCCGGATCCAGCAGGCCGCCGTCGGCATCTCCGCCACGGGCAACGTCTCCCTGGACTGGGATGTGATCCCGCTGCGTCGCGTGCGCGGCGCCTCCCAGGTGCTGACCACGCCGGCAGCGGAATCGTCCTCGACCGTCGTCGCCGCCATCAACCTGTTCCTGATGGTCGGATCCACCCTGACCCCGGTCACCGGACTGCAGCTGACGATCGCCAGCGGCGACAGCCCCGGCGAGCCGGAGACGGGCGGCAACGGCATATCCGACGTCGCCAAGGGCGTGCTGGCCGTCAGCGGGCAGTTCACCGCCAAGTTCAACCACACCACCTTCCAGGACGCCTACGACGACCAGACGCCGGTCTCGCTGTTCGGGGTGATCGCCACCGACGCCACCGGCCTGGCCGACTTCGTCACCTTCGTACTGCCGCGCGTGAAGCTGTTCAACGACGCTCCCGACGACGGCAAGAAGGAGATCATCCGCACCTACCCCTTCACCGCGGAAATCCCGCCCACGGGCGGCGCCGGCGTGGCCAACGAGCGGGCCATCGTCAGCATCCAAGACAGCCTGGCCCCGTAGGCCAGCTGAACAAGACCAACCCTCCTCAACTCTACGCCTCGAGTCGCGCCCGGGGTGCTTTTTCAGGAAGCAGAACCATGACCAAGCCCACCGCTACCACCACCACGGCCGAGTTCTCGGTCGACGACATCCTGCGGAAGGTTGCCGGCGATGAAGCCGCCGAACTGCCGATCTACAACAACAAGGGCGATCCGACCGGCATCGTGTTCCTGGTCAAGAGCGACCAGGCGCCGGGCGTGAAGGAGGCGCTCACCGCCCTCGGGGACGGCCGCCGTCGGAAGGAGAACATGCTGGCTGCCCAGGCGCAGAAGGCCCGGCCCGGCCACGAGCCCTTCATCACCGTGGAGGAAGATGCCGAGTTCGTGCGGCAGGCGGCTGTGGTCCGGCTCGCTGGCTGGCGCGGGATCAAGGACGAGTTCTCGCCCGCCACCGCCCTGAAGCTGCTCGCGGGCGTTCCGGCCTGGGCAACCCAGATTAACCAGAAGGCCCAGGAACTGGCGGGTTTTACGACGGACTCGGCGAAGCTGTAGTCACCTTCGCCGAGGCCCAGTTCGCGCTGGAAAAGCAGATCGACGACGGAGCCGGTGGGAAATGCGCCCGTCGGGTCCACCTCGAGCGCATGTTCGAACAGGGCGACCCCGAGGCCGAACTGGAGCTGTTCCATGGGCCGCGCCTTCCTGCCGAGGGGGCGCACCTGTGGACCTGGTGGCTGGACCTCCACAGCACCCGAGGAAGTGGGGGCTTCGGCCCAGCTTCCATCACCCGCCACGACATCCAGGCCTTCGAGCGGGATGAGGGCCACCGGCTCCTGTCGTGGGAGCGCAAGGCGATCTTCCGCATCGATCGGGCCTACCTGATCTCCATCGTCCCCGATAAGCCCAGCAAGGAGGGCCCATGAGCGCACCGCCCACCGTTGCCGAGCTGATCGTCGAGTACAACGCCACCTCCGCCGACACCGCCGCCGAGAAGATGGACCGGGGCACAGCCTCGGCCGGGCGCCTTGAGACGGCGAACGAGCAGCTATCGTCCTCGTCCCGCGAGGCGTCTGCGGCGCTGGGGGGCCTTGGCCAGTCGGCCGCCAGTAGCGGGTCTGCGCTCGGCAGCATGGCCTCGGGCCCCCAAGCCGCCGCCGCAGCGCTGGGCAACCTCGACGCCCGGACCCAGGCGCTGCGAGCCGCCATCAACCCGCTCCAGGCGACCCAGCAGCGGCTCAACGCCGAGTTGGCGGAGGCCCGCACCCTGTATGCCTCCGGGGCCATCGGCGCCGAAGAGTACGGCCGGGCGGTCGCTATGCTGGAGGGGCGGCTTGCTATCGCGAGCAAGGCGCAGGCGAACATGGAGACCGCCGCGCTGCGGGCGACCGGCGCCACCCGGCTGCAGACCCACGAGGCGGCCAACCTGGGCCGCCAGTTCGCGGACGTCGGGGTGATGCTGGCCAGTGGCCAGAACCCCTTCATGACACTTCTGCAGCAGGGTCCGCAGATCGCGGACATCATGTTCACCTCTGGCCTGAGCATCCGGGGTGTCGCCCGCGAGCTGGGCCTGATGACCGGCGTGCTGAAGCTCGTCGAAGTCGCCAACGACGCCAACGCCGTCAGCAATGTGGCTGTGGCGGCCTCAACGGGAGCTGTCGCGGTCGCATCGGGCGCCGCCGCCGCCGCGCACGGGGCCCAGGCGGTCGCCGCCCAGGCCGGTGCGGTCGCCGAGGCTGAACTCGCTGCGGCCACCAGCGCCGCCGCCTCTGCCTCGGGTGCAGGCGCGGCCGCCAGCTCCGCGGTTGCGGCCGCCCACGGTGCTCAGGCGGTCGCGGCTCAGGCCGCGACGGTGGCCGAGACCGGCTTGGCAGTCGCGACACGGGGGGCTGCCGGAGGCGCAACGGCGGCAGGGATTGCGGCAGCGGGTGGGGCTGCTGCTACGGCGGGATTGGGGACGGCAGCAACCGGCGCCACCGTCGCCCTCGGCCCTCTGGCGCTGGTTCTGGGCGTCGTCGCGGGCGTCGCTGCGCTCTTCGCCGGCGGCCTGGCCATCACGGCCCAGCAGATTGACAAGACCGGTCACTCCGCTGCGGACCTGGAGCGCCGCCTCGGGCTGAACGAAGCCCAGATGAAGCGGCTGAAAAAGGAAGGCCACGACATGGGGGTCACCATGGGTGATGTCCTTGGCGGCACCTTCGACTTCATCGGCAAGAAGGCGGCCGAGGCCTTCCATTGGGACGACATCAAGAAGTCGATCGCGGAGTTCTACCAGTCCGCCGTCGATTGGACCGTGAAGGCCATCCGGGACATGGTCGGCATCTGGGCAGGCTTCCATGGCGGTCTGCTCATGGCCTTCATGGCGATGCCCGCCACAATCGGCGAGTTCACCATCAACGCGGTCAACGCCGCCATCCGGGTCATCAACAAGGCCTTGGAATGGATCACAGACAAGGTGAACAGCGTCGTGGGCTTCGTGAACGCGGCTGCTGCCCTGGTCGGCCTGGATATCGAAATCCCGCGCTTCGACGTTGCGCAGTTGAAGGAACTCGACAACCAGTTCGCCGGCGCCGGCAAGGCCATGGGGGAGGCCTGGGAGCGCGGCTTCAAGGACAGTCAGGCCAAGGCCCTGACCCAGTTCGACAAGGACGTGGCCGAGTGGCTGGCCGCCATCGACGCCAGATGGCTGGAGCGCAACAAGAAGGCCGCCGGCGACGCGGGTGCGGACAAGAAGCCGAAGCAGGAAGCCGAATCCGACTTCAGCAAGACCATGCGCCAGATCGCTGAGCAGGCGGTGACCACCAACGACGCCACCAAGGCCCAGCTGGACTGGAACGCGGCCGTGGCATCGGGGACGATGACCGCCGAAGAGGCGAACCGGGCCCGGGATTGGGCGATCACCCGCGCCGGCCTGGAAGCCGCCGCTGACGCCAAGTCGGCCGAGGAGAAGCAGGCCCTGAAGCAGGCCCTGGACGCCCTGTCGGTGTCGTATGAGCGGAACAACGCCGCCAAGCTGGTCGGCGCCACCATCGAGCGGAACGCCGCCCAAGCGCAGGAGATCGCGTACCTGCAGGAGCAAGTCAGGCTTACCGGCGAGCTGGCGGGCGCGCGAGACGTGGCCTTGGCCCGGTTCAAGGCCGAGCAGGACGCGCGGGCTTCGGGCCTGTGGAAGGCTGCCCAGGATCCGGGCGCCGAAGGTCAATCGGCCAGGGAGGTGATGGAGGCCAACATCGAGGGGGCCGTGAAGCTGGCTGCCCTGCAGAACCAGCTGGCAATGGGGCAGGAGCTTTACAACGAGGCGCTCGGCGCGACGCTCGACCGGCTCCAGCAGATCGATGACCTAGTTTCGAAGTCCAGCCGGGGCCTTGAGGACGCCTTCAACGGCGTGGGCGACGGGATCGAGCGGGTGGTCGGGGGGATCGGCGCACTGCTGCGGGCCTACACCCAGTACGGCGTGCGCCGGGAGCAGATCGACAGGGGTCTCATCATCTCTCAGCAGCGGGTCGACAAAGCCTATGCTGACGCCGAAATCACCGGCCTGTGGGACGCCTGGGAGGCCGCATTTGAGGCCAACATCAGGACGATGGACGGGGCGGCCCGGGAAAGCGCCGACCTCCAGATCGGGCTCTACGGCGACATTGCCGGGGCGGCGAAAACCTTCTTCAAGGAAGGCAGCGAGGGCTATGAGCTCCTTAAGGCCGCGGAGATCGGCTTCCGCACGATCCAGTTCGCGATGTCGGTCGCCGCGATGGCGCAGAACGCTGCGGAGTCCGAGAGCGCCATTGTGGCCTCCACGGGCAAGGCCGTGTCCAGCACGATCGCCGGGGTCGCGAAGGCCTTCGAGCAGATGGGCGTCTGGGGCTTCGTCGGCGCCGGCGCGATCCTGGCCTTCATGGCGGCGGTAGGCGTCAACGCCGGTGGTGGCGGGGGAGGCCCGGCCTACGATCTCGAAGCGATCCAGGAGCAGCAGGGAACCGGCTCGGTGCTGGGCAGCGTTGACGCCAAGTCCGACAGCATTCGCCGCTCCCTCCAACTGGTCGCCGACCACACCAACGACCAGCTGGAATACAGCAACGCCATGCTCCGCGCCCTTCGCGGGATCGAGAGCAACATCGAGAACCTGGCCGCTGCTGTCGCCCGCTCGCTGACGCTGGGCACGATGTCGGAGTTTGACGGCTATTCCTACAACCCGATCACCGGCCGGGACGCCTCGGGCGAGATCAACAAGGTGCTGCTCGGGGCCGGCGGCGCGGCGGACTGGGGCAAGCTCGCCAAGGCCTTCAGCGAACCGTTCGGCAGCGGCAACATTCTGCGGGACATCTTCAACCCGGGGCCCATTGATCCCCTCGGCCTGTTCGATAGTAAGATCACCAAGAAGCTGGTCGATGCCGGCGTCGAGATCGCTGGCCAGAAGCTGAGCGACATCCTCTCGAATGGCCTTCAGGCCAGCTACTTCCAGGTCCTGCGCACGACCCGCGAGGACAAGGCGTTCGGCTTCACCTACTCCACCAGCACCAAGGACAGGACGGCCAAGACCCCTGTCGAGGAAGAGCTTGAGCGTCAGTTCGGCTTGGTGATCGGCAGCCTACGGACTGGCGTTCTCGAAGCCGCCAAGGTGCTCGGCATCGACGGCGCCCAGGCCGTGCTCGACGCCTTCCAGGTCAACATCGGCAAAATCTCCTTCAAGGACATGGACGCCGACGAAATCCAGAAGACGCTGGAGGCTGTGTTCTCGAAGGTGGGCGACGAGATGGCCGGCGCCGTCCTGCCGGGCCTGACCGCCTTCCAGAAGGCCGGGGAGGGCCTGTTCGAGACCCTGATGCGTGTGGCCCGGCAATATCAGGTGATCGACGTCACCCTACAGTCGGTCGGCATGACCTTCGGCCAGGTGGGCCTATCCTCCCTGGCCGCGCGTGAGCGGCTGGTCGACCTGTTCGGCGACTTGGACAGCTTCACCGAGGCGGTCGGCTTTTACGGTCAGACCTTCCTAACTGAGGCCGAGCGCCTGGCTCCGATCCGCGCCGCGGTCACGGCCGAGTTCACCCGCCTCGGCATCGCCGGGCTGGATACGCGGGACGAGTTCAAGCAGTTGGTCCAGGGTCTGGACGTCTCCACGGCGGCCGGCGCTGAGCTTTTCGCCGCCTTGATGGCCATCGCGCCCGCCTTCGCCGCCATCACCGAGGAGACGCAGGAGATCGCGGATGCCCGCGACGTGCTGAGCGACGCCTATGCCCGCGAGCGGGACGCGCTGATGGAAACCCGAGACACCGCCCGGCGGGTGTTCAGCGGCCTCGGCGACTACCTGGGCACGCTCTATCGAGGCCCCACGGCCGCTCTGACGCCCGAACAGCAGTACATGGCCGACAAGGCCGAGTTCGAGCGTGTGCGGGCCCTGGCCCTCGGCGGCGACACTCAGGCGCTGGCGGACCTCCAGGGCGTCTCTGAGGCCTATCTGGCCGCCAGCCGAGACTACTTCGCCTCCAGCGCCGGCTACTTCGCTGATCTGGAGGCCGTGCGGGACGCCGTGACCGCCGCCAAGGGCATTGCTGGCCAGCAGGTGGACACGGCCGAGGCGCAGCTGGATCAGCTGAAAGCCATGGTCGCGGGCGTGCTCGACCTCAACGAGACCCAGTTGTCGGTCGTGCAGGCTCTAGCTAACCTCAACGCCCTGCTGGCCGACGCCCTCGGCTATGACCCGACGCCGGTGACGGTGACCCCGGCGGGCACTTTGGCGCCGACGGCGGGACAGACGACCAGCCCGCCCCCCACCACCGACGTGACCCCGGCTCCCGGCAGCGGGACCGGTCCGGGAGCCAACGACAACTCCGATGTCGTTGCGGAGCTTCAGGCCATGAACCAGGCGCTGACCGAACGCTTGGCGCGCTTGGAGGCCCAGCTCCAGGAGGGCATGAACCACCAAGGTCTGATCGCCACCGAGCAAGCGGCCCGCGATGCTGAAACGCTTGAGGCCCTGGACAAGACCGTCACCGCCCTGCGGGCCAAGCCCTAGCCAAGGTCCGGCCGCTTCGGATAGCGTTCTGATCTCCGGGCAAGGAGTCAGCGATGCGTGGTTGGATTTTGGCCGTGACTGCAGCGGCAATCCTCGGTAGCGCCGCCCCGGCGGCGGCGCACTGGGAATGGACGCGCTGGGGGATGACCCAGCAAGAGGTTGTCGCGGGCAGCGGCGGCAAGGCCGTGCAGGGGATGAACGGCACGCTCAAGGTCGAAGAACCGCTCAAGTTCGCCGGCTTCGACTTTGACGGCGTCTACTTCGGCTTCGCCGACGGGAAACTGGATACCGTCACACTGGGCGCATCGAAGCCACTCGCGTTCGAGCATCTTGAGCAGGCGCTGGCCGCGCAGTTCGGCCAGCCGCTGGCGGTCCAGGAGGGTCGCTACAGAGCACGTGTCTTCGTGGATAAGCCCAAGGGCAACACGATCACCCTGCGGTCGTCGGAGGGCCGCGTCAGTCTGAGCTACACCCGGCTGGAGCAGCGCTTCTAGGTCGTTCCAGCGAACAGCGCCGCCCCTGAAATTTCGCAAGGCCCGCCCCACCGGCGGGCCTTTTCATTGGAGACCGCCGTTGACCCTCGTCACGCGCAACGGGCCTGCCTTCAGGGAAGGCGGCTCGGCCATCATCTATGCCGGCGAGACAGTCTCGGTTGGCTTCCGCCTTTGGCAGCCGGACGGCGCCGGCGGCTGGGAGCTGCAGGACCTGGCAGGACGCTCCTTCGGCCTGCAGCTTTACGCCGACGGTGGGGAAGTCCGGCTCAGCGTCCTGGGCGCGGAGACCGCGCACACCGGCGGCGCCTATATCGGGTGCGTCCTGTCGGGCGATGACACCAAGAATCTGACTGACAGGATCCTGGGCTGGGAGTTCGTAGAGTTCGTCGACGACGGCCGGCTCGTGATCAGATCCGGCCGAGCCCAGGTAGCGATCGGCGCCGTAACCACCGTGCCGCCGAGCGCGCCTGGGGCGGGCGCCTCGCCCATCACGCTGTACGACCTCGGAACCGACGGCGGGATCATCGAGATCCAGTTCACGGGCCCGCCTGGTCCTCAGGGGGCGCAGGGCATCCAGGGTCTCACCGGCGACATGGGGCCGCAAGGTCCCGCCGGCCCTCAAGGCGCTCAGGGTCCAATCGGCCCGCAAGGCGAGCAGGGGCCGCAGGGCGTTCAGGGCCCGCAGGGTATCCAGGGCCCGGCCGGCGGTCTGACCGGCGGCGACGCAAGCGGGAACATCGGGTTCCTGCCTGGCCTCGTCGGCACCCCGGGTCTCTATGTGGTCGGCGACACCAACACGGGCATCTGGTCCCCGGGTGCGGACACCTTGGCCATCTCCACCGGCGGGGTGGAGCGCCAGCGCTGGGACTCGGCTGGCCTGGTCGGCATCGGGATGACCAGCCTGTCGGCCCAACTGAACGTCCAGTCGGGCAGCAGCGGCCGGGTGGTCGAGATCATCAAAGGGGCGGCCGGCCAGAGCGCCCTGATGACGCACTGGCAGACCAGCACCGGCGTGACGATGGCCGAGATGAGCGCCAAGGGCCATCTCGGGCTGAATATGGCGACGTCGTCGGACACCGTGATCATCAACTTCTCTGGCGCCTCCAACGAGCGGGTCGACACCACCACCACGGCGATCGGCATCTCCGGCACCGTCATCAACGCCCAGTCGGGCAATATCCAGGGCGCGAACCTCACCGTCGAGAGCCGGTTCGTCGGCGCGACGGGGACGGCCACCGGCGTTCAGGCGACCGTTCGCGCCAACACCGCGAGCAGCACCATCACCGCCGGGGCCTGCTTCATGGCGACAGCCCCTGCCGGGAGCGGCTTTGTGACCAGCGCCTACGGGCTCCGGGTCGCTGCTCAGAAGACCGCAAACGTCACCAACGCCTGGGCGATCTACGCCGAAGGTGCGAACGACAACAGCTATTTCGCCGGCAACGTGCTGATCGGGGACACGGCGGTACCGGCGTCGATGTCTGGCGGAATCGCCTTGAAGAACGCCGCTGCCGTCCCGACCGGCAACATCACCGGCGGCTCGCTCTACGCCGAGGGCGGCGCGCTGAAGTGGCGCGGGTCCGCGGGCACCATCACCACCATTGCCGCCGCATAACCTGAAGGAGCCCCATGAAAGCCGATCTCTCGACCCCATTCCTCGACCGCAGCGGCAAGCCCATCCCCGATGGCGCCGAGAATCTGACCCTCCGCTCGGTCATGTTCCAGGTCCTCGATGTGCCGCTGCCCGACGACATCCACGCCGCCCCTGGCGCCCGGCTGAAGCTGGCGCAGATCGGGCACAAGGTGCAGGCCGATCAGCATATCGACCTCCCCGCCGCCGATACGGCCCTGTTCCTCGAGCGGGCCGCGCGAGTGGCGAACGCCAACCTTTTCGGCCAGCTGGTCAAGCTGCTCGACCCGGCCCAACTGGAGGCTTGATCATGGTGGCGTTCGAGTGGACGGCTGACCTGGAATGCGAGCCCAGCGACCTGGGCCCAGTTGTCCGTGTCGTCCATTGGCGCTGCACCGGCCGAGAGGGAGGCCGCGACGCGGCGGTTTACGGGTCGCAGCGTCTCGGCGAACCTGACCCGAGCAACTTTCTTGACGCGCCAGACGAGATCACCAGCGAGGTGATCCGCGCCTGGGTCGGCGACGGAGCTGCGGCTGCTGAAGAGGCGGTCACCGTCCAACTGTCGGTGATCGCCGAGCGGGCGGCCCAACAGCTCCTCGCCGCCCCCGTCGAGTAGCGCCATGATCACCGCCGAGATCACCGCCGCGGTCGACGGGGCCGGAACCCTGCGCACCTTCTACGCGGCCGACGCCGGCTTCGTGACGGAACCGACCGACACGCCAGCGAACACCGCGTTCGCCGCAAGCCTGACGGACCCTGGAAGCATCGCGGTGACGGCCTTCGGTGACGGGAGAACGGGCGGCGCCACCCGCCTAGCGCTTGGCGAGATGCGCCTGGCCAACGTGGACGGGCAGTACGATGGCTGGCTCGACTTCGCGTTCGATGGCCGCCCCGTTGTGCTGCGGCGAGGGGCCACGGCTGGAGCCTATCCGGGCAGCATGCAGGCCGTGTTCACCGGCACCATCGAGGCGCTTACGGTCACCACCAAGGCTGTCGTCGTACGGCTGCGGGACAAGCAGTTGATCTTCGACCGCAAGGCCCTGCCGAATACCTACGCCGGTAGCAACATCGCTGGGAACGGCATCGAGGGAGGACCGGACGACATCAAGGGCCAGTCGAAGCCTCGGCTGTTCGGCTACGGCTTCTACCTGCCGGCGCCCTGCGTCAGTCCCCAGAAGGCCGTCTATCAACCGAACGACGGGCCGCTGTTCAGCATCGACGCCGTCTATGTGGCCGGGGACGCCCTCACCAACGCTGGCGACTATCCAGACAGTCCGTCGCTGCTCGCCGCGACGCTGACTCCCGGGCCCACCTTCGTCACCTGTCTGGCCGAGGGCCTGTTCCGGCTTGCCGCCGACCCCGGGGGCAAGTCCGTTCGCTGCGATGCGGTCCAGGGCGGCACCCCCGATGTCCGGACAGCCGGCCAGATCCTGAAGGCCCTAGCGCTGATGGCCGGCCTGGACCCCGCCGAGATTTCTACCGAGGACATCGCGGCGCTAGACGCCGCCAATTCGTCGGGCATCGGGCTCTGGATCACAGGCGACCAGACCTTCACCGCAGCAATGGATGCGGTCAGCGGCAGCGTGGGGGCGTACTACGGCTTCGACGGTCCCGGTCACCTGCGGATGGCGAGGCTGGAGGCTCCGGTTGGCTCACCGGTGCTAGAGATCGCCGAGAACAAGATCCTCGGCAACTTCGAGCGGCGCCCTGCGTCCGACGGTGACATTCCAACCTGGTCTTACACCATCCGTCACAGCCGCATCTGGAGCATCGACACCGACATCGCCGGTTCAGTCCCGCCGGGTCGGCGAGCCTATCTGGCCAACGAATACCGGGCCGAGCGCGCAGAGGACCCGCTGATCCGCGCCAAGCACCTGCTCGCCACCGAGGGGTCAGCTGACACGCTCCTGGTGTCTGGCGCCGCCGAGGAAGCTGCACGCCGCCTTGAGCTTCACAAGGTGCGCCGCGACTTCTTCGACGTCGTAGTGCCGGACGAGGTGCTTAACGGCGTGGCCCTGAAAATCATGGACCTGGTCCTCCTTCGGGCACGGCGGTTCGGCTTGGCCGGAGGGCGGCTCTTCCGGGTCCTGGGCATCACGCCCCAGCTGTCCAAGGGCCGCACCACCCTCACGCTCTGGGGCTGAAGATGTCCAACATGATCTTGGCCTACGGCAACCTGGCCGAGGCCGCGACCCTGACCGGCGGCTCCTGGGTCGACACCCTGCCGCTGACCAACCTGCAGAACCGGCAGCTGGACGACGTGGCGCGCTCGGTCTCGCTCGACCCGGCGGCTACCCAGTTCACCGCAGCCTTCAGCACCCCGCGCCTGGTGCGGGTCCTGGCCTTGGTCAAGCACAATGCCGGGGTGCTGGGTCGGCGACGCTTCGTCCTCAGTTCGACCGCGGACTTCTCGACCATCGTTCACGATAGCGGCTGGGAAGATATCTGGCCCACCGTCTACCCATTCGGCTCTCTGCCTTGGGGGTCCCCGAGCTTCTGGACCGGCAAGTACTCGGCCGAACAGATCGCCGCGTTCGGCGGGGCGCCTATGGTCTACATCCTGCCGCAGTCGATGAACGCCCAGTATCTGCGGGTCGAGATCGACGACCAGACCAACCCCGCCGGCTATTTCCAGGCCGGCCGGCTTTTCGTCGCCGATGGCTGGCAGCCGATCCGGAATTTCCGGTGGGGGTCGTCGCTCAGCTGGGAAAACCGGACTGAAGTGCAGGAGGCCCTGTCCGGGGCCGAGTACTTCAACGCGCGGCAGGCGCGGCGCATCGCCCGCTTCGATCTACCCTCGATGAGCGAGAGCGAGGGGATGGCCCAGGCTTTCGACCTTCAGCAGTCCGTGGGGGTGTCGAAGGAGGTCCTCTTCATCTTCGACCCCGAGGACACCGTCCACGCCATCCGCCGCCGATTCCTGGGGCGACTGCGCACCCTCAACCCCATCGAGAACCCCGGCGTCGACCGCTGGCGATCCCCCTTCGAAATCTCGGAGCTGCTCTGATGACCACTGTCAACATTCCGGTCGACCGCGGTGGCGACGGGGAGACATATTCCGACGACGCCAACCCGACCACGGGCATGATCGGGGCCGACGGCTACGGCTACGTCACTCGCTTCATGAAGCTGATCTCGGCGATGATGGGCGTCGCCAACTGGATCAAAGACCAGGCTGATGCGATCGCGCTGCAGGTCTCGGCCGCCGCATCCTCGGCCGCGTCGGCCCTCAACGCCCCAGGCACGAACGCGACCAGCACCACCAGCCTGACGGTCGGCACCGGGACCAAGAACCTGACCTTGGCCCAGACCGGCAAGGCTTACTCGGCCGGCCAAACGGTGGTCATCGCCTCGACGGCGTCGCCGAACAACCAGATGACGGGGGTGATCACCTCCTTCACCTCGGGCACCGGGGCGATGGTTGTCGACGCCCAGCAGGTCCTGGGCTCTGGCACCTTCGCGGCTTGGACCATCTCCCTGGGCGCCCTGGTCTCCTCGACCCTGCCGAGCCAGACCAGCCAGGGCGGGAAGTTCCTGACCACGAACGGCACCTCGGCCAGCTGGGCCGCCGCCGTCATCCCGTCCAACAACGGCAGCGACTTCACGAACACCGCCACGGTGCGCCAGAACCTGGGCCTGATCATTGGCACGAACGTGCAGGCCCAGAACGCGAACCTGAATGCCTTCGGCGGCCTGACCCTGATCGCCGACCGGCTCCCTTACGCCAATGGCAGCGGCACGCTGGCCCTGACGACCTTCACCGCCTTCGCTCGGACCATCCTTGACGACGTCGACGGCCCTGCGGTGCGGACGACCATCGGCGCCCAGGCCTCCCACGCCAACCTGACGGCCTTCGCTGGTCTGACGGGCGCGGCCGACAGGCTGCCGTACTTCACCGGCTCCGCTGCCCTCGGCCTGGCCACCCTCTCGGCCTTCGCGAGGACCATCCTCGATGACGTCGACGGCGATGCGGTGCGGAACACCATCAACGCCGCGAAGAAGGGTGAGAACAACGACATCACCAAGATCCTGGGCCTGACCGATCCGCTGTCGATCGCACAGGGCGGAACCGGGGCTGTCGATGCGGCCGGAGCCAGGACCGCCCTGGGCATCGGGTTCACGGCTTCCGGCATGGCCCTCTGCACCGTATCCGGGAGCACCCTCACCGTCGCCTGGATCAGCGGCAACATCGCCGGCATCACGCGAAGCACCACGGGGGTCTTCGTCGTCCAGCGGTCCGTCGCCGCCGGCGCCGCTGCCGACTGGGGCGTCATCGCCATCCCGTTCGGATCGACGAACCAGTGGGCGATCCAGGAGAACTACGCCTCGCGCGACGGGACCTACGCCTTCCTCTATGAGCGCAACAACGCCAGCAACGCCGAGGACGGCGCCGGCTTCTTCCTGCTCATGTTCGACCGTCCCGCCTAGGCGGCGTCCACCGCGCAGCTCAGCAGACCAGTGCCCGCGCCTCCGGAGTTCCCTATGCCCGATGAAGAGATCATGACGGCCGTCTCGCGTCCGGAGGCTGTGGCCATGGCTGAGATCCACGCGATGCGGCAGCTCGCCGACGCTGTTCAAGGCCAGACCAAACTGTTCGGCGAGTCCATGGCGGCGAGCGTTCGGGCCATGGAGAAGATCGGGGCGAAGATGGATAGCCTCAGCGACGAGGTCCGCCAGGTTGATCGCCGGCTTCTCCAGATGGAGGCCAAGGAACACAGCGCAGCGATCGACAAGCTGAACGGCCAGATCGAGGCGCTCAAGACCAAGATCGACGGGCTGGAAGCGACCCGCGACCAGCAAAAGGGCGCCCTAAACCTGGTCGGCTGGCTGAGGCAGACCACCCCCTGGCTGCTGGCGATCGGCGCCGGCATCGCGGCCGCGCTCGGCTGGAAGGACGGAACACCATGACCGACACACCGCCGATCACCACCCCGCCCTCGAGGTTGGATCAGATCAAGGCCTTCATCGGCGACCTGGCGCGGCCCTTCGCCATCATCATCAGCTCTGCCGGCGGCGCCTGGGCCAGCGTGGTGGCTGCGTACAGGGTCGACAACGGCAATGACGGCGCTCTTTTGCTCGGCGCGATCTTCGCCGGCATCAGCGCCATTTACATCGGCAAAGCCTGGGAGGTCGCCAAGACTGGCAAGCACTCCGCTCAGGTCGAGATAGCGAAGGTCGGGGGACCCGCCGCTGGGAACACTGGCTAGGGTTGGTGGGTCAGGCCCCAGTAGACGGCGTAGGCGACATGTGCCCAGGCGACCACCGCCGCGACAAGGGGTGGCCAAGTCCGTATCCCGTCGAGAAAGCGTTCGATCGGCAAGAATAGGGGCCTAGCCGCCGGATCGGAATGTACCACGCGGAGATAGTCAGCGGAGGCGAGCTCCAGACGTTCCAATTCGGCGATGTGTTTATTCCGCTCAGCAAGATATCGCCGATACGCTGCGCCCGCTTGCCGCGAAAAGTTGATTAAAGACTTTAGAAGATCGCCAGGTATTTCAATGGAAACTACGTTTTGTTTAGGAGGAGGATGAACCCTGCTCAGATAATTGAATATTCGCTTTCTCAGCTCTTCATCGGTTTCGTGTGCAATCTCCAACGCTTGCATTTCCGATGCGGCAGAGTCGGGGGCTTTGAACGCAGTCGCCTGAGCGACGTAAGACACTAGGTCCTGGTATTCGTATGGCACCGCCTTGACAGCCTGATCGTAGTGATCTTCGAGCAATCTAATCTGGCCTAAGATAGGGGTGAGTTCCTTTTGGATCCTCTCGTGCTCCAGCTGGGCGGCGATCATATCCTGACGGCGTTTACTCGCGATACGGTCTTCAAGAACGATGTCGTACGTACCGCGGAGCTGCAGAAGAAGGGCCGCATATTGGATTGTCGTGAGGGAGAGACCCGCCAGTATCGCGGTAGTCGCGATTTCCGGAGTGACCGCGATGAGCCCCTTCAATAGAGGGCCAACCGCCTTCGGCTGAAGCAGCCCAGCCGCGTTGAAACCCGCCAAGGCGCTGGAGAAATACAGCCACTTTCGCAGCTTCAGCAGCCGCTTGTATGGCCCCTCTGCGGCTGTTCCCTCGTCGTCGCCGAAGTAGCTGCTGATCATCTCGCCCCCGGTCTGAGCAAGATCGGACCACAACTCGCAGTCGTCAAGGCGGGCCACTTTTCACTAGAATGGAAGGCACCAAAAATGAGCAAGGCTCTATTCGACGCCGTGCGCGCCATCGTCGGCCGCGGTCTAACCCAGCCCGAGGTCGACCAGATCAACCGGGCGCTGATGGGCGACCTGGCGACCACGGCCCGCGAAGGCATGCGGATCAGCCAGCGCGGGATCGACCTGATCCACAGCTTCGAGCAGCTGCGGCTCACCTCGTACCCGGACTCTGGCAGCAAGAACGGCCTGCCCGTCACCTGCGGCTGGGGCACCACCCGCGACGAGGACGGCTCGCCGATCAAGCTGGGCGCCGTGTGGACGAAGGAGAAGGCCGACCGGCTCTTCGCTCGCGACATCGCCACCTTCGAGCAGGGGGTCAACCTGCTGTTGGCCGGAGCGCCGACCACCCAGGCGCAGTTCGATGCGCTGGTCAGCTTCGCCTACAACGTCGGCCTCGACATCGACGACGACACTGTCGCCGAGGGACTGGGCGACTCCTCGCTGCTGCGGAAGCACAAGGCCGGTGACTACGCCGGCGCCCAGGCCGCGTTCGGCAGCTGGATCTACAACGACGGCAAGAAGCTGAACGGCCTGATCCGGCGCCGGGCGGCCGAGGCGGCGCTGTACGGGAGCGCCGGCTGATGCCCAGGCTCACCGACCTCATCCCCGCGCCCTATCGCTGGCTCGCCTGGCTGGCCGGCGCCGTGCTGCTGATCATCGTCATCATGGTGATCGGCTCCCGCTTCGGCGGCTGGCTCAGCGACCCGTTCGGGATCGGTGCCGCCAACCGCGCCCAGGACCGCGCGGACGCCCGGGCCGCACCGCATGCCAAGGCCGCCAGCGACGCCGCCGCCCAGGCTGCAGGAGAGCAGGCCGCCCGCGAACTTGAAAGCCGAACCACAGAACAGGAGAACCGAAATGCGATCCTCAACGCCCCGAATGCTGGCGACGGCGCTGGCGCTGCTGGGGCCATCGGCCTTGAGCGCCTGTGCCGGCGGGCCTCCTATCGAAACCATCCCGATTGCGCTGGACTGCGCCGGCCGGATCCCGCCCCAGCTCCGCGCTGAGGTCGCCCCGGCGGCGCCGCCGGCCGACAACAGCGTCGGCGCCTGGGTGGCGTTCGGCGACGCCCAGACCGGGCGGCTGGAGAGCGCCAACGAACGGAAGGCAACGGTGATCTGGATCCTCGACCGCTGCAAGGCGGAGGAGCGGGCGGCGGGCAAGGCCGTCGATACCCGGCCCTGGTGGCAGAAGATGCTCAGGCCGCTGAAGCCGGGCTAGTCGAGCCGTCTACTGGGCGAAATAGTTGGCGTCGGCCACTGGTGACCAGGTGAGGCTCCGGACGGGGCGCACGTGAGCCACTTGGCGGACGCCCTTTACCGGCTTGACGCGCTTGACCCCTTTGACCGGTTTGACCTTCCTGACCGGCTTAATCGGCCCGCCTGCGGCACTTTCGGAGAAGAGTGCAGGCTTGTTTTTGCGATCGTAGAGCCAACCATCCTCAAACCAGCCCAGCAGGCGGCCTGAAAACGCCCAGACCTTGCCCTCAGCAATGTAGCCGGCCGGTCGACCGTCCCACAAATAGATGTGTTCGCCATCGTCGAGGTAGCAGACCGCCGCCCCTGTTCGTGAATAGAATTCCATGGGTTCGTCTCCATGTCTTGATGAACCACGGACCACACCGGCCAACCGTTAATCTGGCACTCGATGCTGTTGCCTGCCAACGAGAACACGGAATAAGAACAGGAAGCGTTGCGGTTCGCCGTGATGTGAAAGAGCGGGGGAGGGCGGCTTTCAGGCGCCAACCAAAGGGCCGGCCTCTCCCCAGTTTCCCTAAACGACTGCGTCACGCCTTCCGCCCAGAGCCATGTTTTTCGCGCCTAGCGGCGCTTCTTGGGCTTGCCGCCGCTCGGCTTCACCGTTTCCACCACGTGGGTGTTCGGGCGAGCTTTCGCGGTGCTGACCGGGGTGAAGCGTCCTGTGCGGGCGCTGCGTCCGATCTTCATGACCGTACCTTTCGCTATGTCCGAGCGGCCGCCCCGCCCTGGCCTCCCGGTGGTCATCACCGAATTTCTGCTGAGCCTCTTGGCTCAGGCCGCCGCGCTTGCGGCAGCTATCCTTTCGACCGTGGGAATCGGGGTTCCCGACCAGGTGATCCTGTAGATTTCGCCCTGGGCGACCGATTGCACCACGTGAGGCCAGAGAGCCGCGAAGCAGACGCCGCCCTCATGCCGGACCGACGGATAGATGATCCCGTTGAGACCCGCCGCCCGCGCGTTCTTCGCCAAGGCGTTGCCGGCAGGGTAGCCAATGGCCGGGTCGGGGTGGAGACAATCGTGTCCTTGTGCCCTCAAGTCCAGAAACACGCCCGACATGCTGGAGAACATCTCGGCGTAGTCGATCACCGCCTCATAGCGGCCCGTCCGGCCGATGGCCTCGGTCATGTGGAAGACCACTTCCCGCAGGCAGGTCTCGACTTCCAACGCGGCGTACCAGGCCCCACGATCCGGGCCGTTGAACCGGTTCATCTCCATGGGTTTGGCGTAGGAGAAGGACGCGTTGATGAAAGCGGCATGGGGGACGCCGTAGACGAACTCTTCGGGGTTCACCGCCCCGGTACCGCGATCCTGGGCGACCAGTCGATTGCTGGTCGCCCCCTCGATCTCCGCGATGGCAGCCAAGTCGGCGGGCTCGACGAGCTTCAGCAGCACCGGGTCGCGCAGACGTGCGGACGTGACCAGCCGGACGGTCCTGGAAAACGCTTCACGAACTACAGGAATACCGTCCATCGTGGTCCACTCAGATCCCGCCTCTGATGGCGTCAATATAGCGGCGCGCGTCGAGCATTGCGGGGATGCCACCCTCGATCATCGCGTCGACCGGGGACCGCCGGTCAAACAGCGGCCCCTTGTTTGGCAGCTTGACCCAGTCGTCGGCCATGCTGTCGGCGAATAGAAGATGCAAACCCTTGAAGATTCCGATGGCCGCCGAGATGCGGGTCAGCTGGTCTTGGTTGAGCGCGGGCTCCTGGCCGCGTTTGATCCGGTCCCAGCTGCTTTCAGACATGGCCAGGAGGGCGGCGGCCTCGGCATTAGTCAGCTTCCAGTGCTTGACCAAGTTGCGATAAGCGCGAAGGGCGGGTCCGCTCAGGCGGGCGCGATCACCCTCAGCCGAAAACGACTGGGGTTCGGTAGGCGTGAGAGGCGCGTGCTTTCCGGTGTGGGCGAGGTTGGTCACGGGGTATCTCCTGACGGCAATGTGCGCGTCACCTGACGGAAAGTCCATAGGGACGGTTTAGGTTTCGTTACTACAGCGGTCTGGGCCATCACATCGCACCCCCCGCCGGGTGCCGCTCCCGATCCGAGCCGGGCCAGCTGGCGCTCTCTAAAGCAGGCGGGAGCCCTCACTCCTCGCCTTGAAGGCCCCTCGGTTCGCCGGGGGCTTTTGCTTTTGGCATGCAGTGTTTGGCGGGATCGCGGGCACCAAACAACCAAACGACAGTTCGCGCGGGGCCGGGTAACAGGGGTACATGGATTCGCCGACTGCCCGCGTCGAAGAGTTCCGCCGACGCGCCGCCGAGGCCGAAGAGAAGGCGTCAAAAGCTCCCAGGCGAAATGGCGGACCAGTTCAGGCAGTTCGCCATCCAGTGGCGCACCCTCGCGGACGAGCTCGAGACTCCGCCCCCCAATTGGCGCTGGTAGGCGACCGCGGGCGCGGTGGGCCCCACCCGATCGATCTTGATCCGCCAAGCCGGGGCCTTATCCGCTCAGCCTCCGGCTGATGGTATGGACCTGAGGTGGCTTTTGCGCTGGTGGGCGCGGGATCCGAACTGGCCACCACCGATGATCGGCGACCACCCGCGCGATCAGCAACGCTCCTCCCCGGGCAATCGGAGCACGGTGCGGCCGGAGCGAACTTCAGGCCCCCGGCTCCGGCCGGGGGGCCTTTCGTCGCGTCGGCCCGGCTCAGGTCGCCGAAGTCACCGACAAAATCCCAAGCGTGAAGCCATCGACAGAAGCAAGTTTCCCGCGCCAGAGCAGGCCTTCGTCGTGGGGCAACTGCCCGTCATGGGAAACGAACTTGGCATCCTTGAGATGGATATACCGGCGCTCATCCAATTCGTTTGCCGCCGCAGCACGATCGCGGTGGTCCGCCTCAGCAGTGAAAAACTCTACGCTGGATTGCTCGTTGCCAAAGCTTTTCGACATCTGCGTCGCGAAGGCGCGAAGGTAGTCACCTTCCCCGATCAGCCAGCCGGACAGAACCTGCCCCCCCATCAAGAGGGTGATGTTCACCGAGGCCCCGGGCGCGCTGTTTACGATGCTGATGAGCAGCTGGAGCATCCGGTCCGTGCCCTTTGCGCGCGCCCGGACCCTTTCCTCTTGGCTCTCGTCCGGCTCGTTGTGGGAGTCGGTCGTGGGTTCAACATCGTCTGCCATTGTTTCCTCCAACGGATAACCTATCGCAAGATTCGGCTTGCGGGCCATCTCGCGGACTTTGTCGGCTCCGCCTGGGTCTTTTCTGCGTTAGCGCATCACCGGGTCGGAATCGAAGATGCCGGCGTGGTCACCACTCCCGACGGCGCCATGCAGATCGTCAGCGAAGGCGCGCATGTCGCCTGACGCCATCCGGATAGCCCGGGCCGCGATTCGAGCCTCTGGCTCCTCGCGACTGCACCGCAGCTCAACCCGCGCCGTGATCACCCGTTCGTACGGCGCATCTGCCTCCACAGCCCGGAATTCACTCGTCGACCACCAGGTCGCCTTTCCCTCTCGTCGGCTGACCTCGGGCGGCAACTCGCCGCTGGCGAATTTGGCCGCGGCCCTGCGCAGCATCGGCACCATGATCCGGGCGGTTCGTTTTCGCAGCGAATTTAGGTCCTGAAAGATGGTCGCCTCAAAGGTGGCCGCCAAAGCCAATCGAGTACCTTCGCTGTTGAGGCCGCCGCCCGTCCCAGTGGCGATCGTCTGGGTGATCACCCGCGGACCCCCGGCGCCGAAGATGGTGACGATCGTCGGCTCGTTGCACGCGACGAAGAAGCCATTGCGCGTTCTGAATGCGACCATCTCAGGCCTCCCTCGGTGACTGGTTTTTCGCGGCAGCGGCTAGAAATC
>Ga0196963_10000640_pt1 | contig 29511 bp, 35 predicted proteins | sample S1_5metaG_FD_148600 | JGI IMG/M metagenome (GOLD analysis project Ga0196963, IMG submission 148600) | Soil microbial communities from Anza Borrego desert, Southern California, United States - S1_5 | ecosystem: Environmental > Terrestrial > Soil > Desert | place: USA: California | collected...
CGAGGCTGGTCTGGTATCCTTCGACCCTAGAGCACCGGGAAGCGGTTGGCGTCGGCTTGACCGTGTCGGCCGCAGTCGGCCAAGGTACGCACAGTTTGGCTTGACCCATGATCCCCGTTTGCTGTTTTGCCGCTACGGTTGGCCGGGGTTTCACCGTTGTTGGCGTGCCATCGTTAGCTGCAGCTAGGCTTGGGGCTGCGACCATGGCGGCTAGTCCTAACACTACGAAAAGCCTACTCATTTTTGTTATAAAGCTCATCGCTTTCTCCTTTCTTGCTACCTACCATAGGCCGAGCACTCAACGATGAAATTAGAAAATAATCCAAACTTTCCGAGCGTTAATAGTTATCGGAAAAGCCCCGATTTAGTAGCTGCCGAATAGCTGAACCGCAATCCAACTGCCTTCGGAATTTTTTCCAATGGCAACGCCAATGTGAGTGAAGCCACTGGTTAAAATGTTAGCTTTGTGACCCGGACTATTCATCCAAGCGTCAACTAATTCTTCGGCGCTGGAGAATGGGCCCATAGCGATATTCTCGCCGAAACTCCGGCCGGTAAAGCCAGCCGCTTGAGCAACTTGGAACGGAGTTACCCCGCTCGGTGAGACGTGGGCAAAATAGTTGTTAGCCACCATGTCTTGAAGGCGGTTTTGAGCGGCTTTGGTTAGGGTACTGTCGCTCGCGAGCAGTCCGAGCTGATGCTGGCTACGATAGTGGTTAGTCCAGCTGATTACCCCGGCTGGGCTGAGGGTACTGATGAGATTAACACTCTGGGTGCTGGTAGTGGATGAAGCGGTTTTGGGGCTAGTTTTTTTGGTGGTTCTTTTAGCGGTACTCGCTAACCGCTTAGCTTCTTCGGCCTTAGCGTTTTCTGCCGCTAATCGGGCTTCTTCGGCTAGGCGGAGCTCTTCACGAACTCGGGACTCCTCATCTTGGATCACCTCCTGGTGTTTTTGAAGGATCAGTTCTTCGAGCAACGTTCGGTGATCAAGTAACAAGTAGGCGGCCGTCGCGTAATCACCGGCGCGGAAAGCAAATTTGACCTTCTCCTCGCCTTGTTCGGCGGTGGCAACATCAACACCAAAGTCTTTAGCGGCGATCAGGAGTTCGCGATATGACTGTTGTCGCTTTGCCAGGTTGTTAATCTGAATCGACTGATACTCTTGCTGGTCACCACCAAAAAACTGGTCGACGGCGCCGGACTGGAAAAAAACTACCTGTAAGGTAGCGGCAGTAGCAACGATAAAAACGAGCGGATAAATTAGCGACCGAAACAGACGACGAGCGTGCCCCCTCATACTTCCGCCCTATGATAAGGTGAGAGGAGGTAAAAGTCCACTCGACAGTACGATCTTATTTTTGCTTGTAGTGGATCTCGATCTTTTGCTGGTCTTGCAGAACCAGATTCTCAAACTCGGTGCTTGGTTGGCCATCGACCAACATTTCGATGATATGCTTATCGTCCACAGCCTTATCTAGAATTTGACTCCGGTTGAAAGTTTGGCCCCAGACAGCGAAAAAGTCACCGAGTTTAAAGTCGAACGGTTCAAGATACTCGACGTGGAGCTTGCCGGTATCGTCGTGGGTGTGAAGGCCTCTCATACAGTCGTCGGTGACGCCTACATTAGTGGGGATAGCGACCGGCTGACCTTCGATAAAGATTTTGAGTTCGGGATGGATATGGAGCTGGATGTTAGTGTGCTGAATGCAGGTATTCCGGGCTTGTTCGTTACTGATCGGTTTGGCCGATTCTTTAGAGGAAAAAAGGATGATCCCCCCGATAGCTAGGATTATGAGGACGATAATACCAATGGTGAAACCTTTGTCGTTCATGACTTTACTCTAGTAGTTTTTTTCTAAAAGAAAAGCCTTGGGATTTTTTCACTTGTAATACTGACCAGATCCGACATTACTGGTGCTATGGCTGAAGAAGAAAAGAACAAATGTCTTTGTGGCCAAGAGTGTGATGCTCACAGCGGTAGCAATCACTGTACCTGTGGTGATGGCTGCGACTGTTGGCATTGTGAGGCGTTGAAAGCCATTGAACAGCCAGAAACCTAAGTTTAGATTTCGTAAAAGGAGATGATGGAAGATAAGGGACAGTGTGAGTGCGGGACGATGTGTGCTTGTCACGGGACCGACGTCGATAACTGTGTTTGCGAGTGTGACAAAACCCAGTGCGAATGTCAGCACTGCGCCGCTCACCGCGATATTCTAACCTAAACTACTTGCAGTAGTCGCTGGCTTTGCCGCTGAGTGGATCACCGGCGGGCAGATTCTTGGTTCGAGTGGCATCGTTACTGGGTAACATGTCATACCAGCAAACCGCGTGCCAGGCCAGTTCTTTATTGTCAGCGTGAGCTTGTTGGTAGGCTGGGGTTTGGGAAATCTCATTCTTTTTGCGCAGATCGAGCACGCCTAGGTCGAAGAAAACATTGGGCCCCTTTTCGAAACCGGCCGCTGTGGCCACGAGATCGCCGGCCTTAACCTCGGGGAAGCCGCTAATTCGTTCCGTCCGGGAGTCACCCTCAACTGGTTGAGGGAAGGCAGCCGCCATCTGCTTGAAAGGTTCGCTCAGTTCTCGGAGGTGGCCGAGTCGGACCATCATCCCGCACGGATGGATGATGTCGAATGTATACTGAATCTCGCCTTCAATTAAGTAGTTGCCACCCCGATAAACGTAACCGCTGATTGGCGAAACAACTTTAACGTCCGAAGGCCGGAGGCCGTCGAACCGAAAACCGCCGTGGATTTTGTAGTTACCACCTTGACCTTCAAAACTACCGCGTCGTTCTTGCCCCGGTGGGAACATAGCAGTCGCTTTGGTTAGGTCGCTCGGACTTTTGATAGTAAATGGTTCAGGACAGGCAGGAGGGGTGCCCTCGACTGCCAGCCAACCACCCTCAGTGGTGTTTTCCCAGCGGACCGCGCCGTTAGCAGCGGGTGTTTCTTGGGCAGGCGGTGGCTGGGTTTGCCGGTCGTTACTGTCTGTCTTCTGCTCGGTTTGGTTGCCGAGCAGAGAAGAGCCGGCGATGAGCAGGAAGATTATCACCAGCGGCAGGCCGATAAAGAGAAACAACTTACGCGTGCTCGACATACGTTTATCGTAACATGCTCCACGATTTGGAAGAAATTCCGTCCCTATTTTGCCTCAATTCATTAGGCTAGAGCCATGGAAGTCAGCATTAAGACCATCCCTCACCAAACTCAACGCTACGAGACGACTGGTGATTGGATCATTCTTGATAACGGTCGGATTGAAATTTATGTTTCAGACGTAGGTAGCTGGAAGAGTGAGTATCTAGTAGCTCTTCATGAGCTGGTGGAAGCTGCCCTTTGTCGTGACCGAGGCATTGACCAGCAAGTGGTAGAAGATTTTGATCGTAGTCACCCCGAGTTGGAAGACCCTGGTCTCGATGAGCGGGCCCCCTATCACACCGAGCATATGGTTGCCGTTGAAGTCGAAAAGCGGCTGGCCGAGGAGCTGCAGGTCAATTGGGAAGAGCACTGCCTCTTGTTGGAGAGCTTTTATCAGCCACCTGAGTCGTAGCATCCTGGGCAATTATCGTCTGGCGAGAACAAGCGTGTTTTAATAAAGCAATGAAGGTGCTGAAATGGATCGGCTTTATCTTGCTCGGTATTGTCGGGCTGGGGCTAATTGTCGTCGTGACGTTTCAAGCATTGAAATGGGGCAGCTGGCCATGGCAGTTGGGAACGCTTCACCCCGATAAGCTGCCGACGTTTGTCGCCCATGACTATCTCGACCTCCATCAGGTCGAGGCCATCTCAAAATTCCGTTCAGGGATTGGTCACGACGCCCACGATTCCTTTGAAACCTGTCGCAGCATGAAGCACTACTTTATGTATAACCAGGACATCCAAGACCGGACAACCATTAAGATTTATTCGCCCGTCAACGGTACCATTATGTTCACTATTCCGGACGGGCAGGATAAACAAATTTGGATTCGGCCCGACAACTACCCTCAGTATTCAATCCGGATTTATCACACTAAGCCGCTACCCGGCGTTAGCCGCGGTACCAAGGTCACAGCTGGCCAACATATCGCTTACCACTCTCGCAATAACACCAACTCAGATATTCAGGTCGGAATAACCGGTCTATGGCGAAACCGGTTTGTTTCCTACTTCGAGGTAATGGCCGATGAGGTGTTTGCCGAATACCAAAAGCTTGGTTTCAAGGATCGGAGCGACTTTATCATTAGTAAGGAAGCCCGGGATGCTGATCCGCTGGCGTGTCGGTTTGGGTTTGGCGGCACCGGGTTATTTAAAACTGAACGGCCAAACGAAGTAGTCCGACTTCGACCAGCCGGGCAACCCGCTGGTCAGATCCCCGCTCAAGCCCAGCAACAAACTCAGTTTATTACGGCTAACCCGATCAAACTGGGACAAATTTCCGCGATCTCGAAGTTTCGGAGCTGTGTTGGCCACAACTACTCTGGCTACAATGTTCAAGGTGAGTTAGAAGCAGCTAACCGATCGATGAAGCATTACCTGAAGGTCAAAGATCCCAAACCTGAGGTGTTCGCGCCCTTTGACGGGACCATCATCAAAGTTGAAGCCGAACGAGCCGCTTACGGCAAGCAGGTTCACCTGGTTTCGCCGGCCCACCCCTGGATCTTCATTTTCTTTCATGTTGATCTTAATCCTGACTTGACGGTTAACTCGGCGGTAACAGCCGGGCAACAGCTTGGCCGGGCGGGCACCAAAGTCGCTAACGACAGCTTTGACTTTACGCTGGTCAAGTACGAGAACGACCAACCCACCTACGAGTCACCGTTTAACTGGATGGCGCCACCGGTTTTGGGCGAGTACGTGGCACGAGGGGTGACTAAAGAAGCTTTGGTTGTTCCTAAAGCCGAACGTGACGCGGCTCCGTGCCGGTTCGGTAGTCAGAGTCTTGACCCCAGTAACTGGATCAACGTCCGGTAGTTCGTTTGGCGTACTCTTAGATTAGTCGTCGTCTCCACCAGAACCGCTATTACCGGAGCCGGAACTCCCCGAGCCCGAGTTGCTGCCGGAAGACCCGGAACCGGAATTATCGCTGTCGCTATCGGTACGGACCCGAGTGACCGTGCCGTCAACCGTGCTGACATCCACCCGACTGTCGTCAGTAAAGCGGAAACTGTAGACGACAATCCCGTCTTCGACTTCAATCTCGACTTTGCGGATGGTTTTGCCAGGCATCCGACTGGTGGCGGTCGCCCGAGCCTGCTCTAGACTGACTGGTGGGTTGAAATTTGCCGGCAGGCGATCGTTGTCGATGTCGGTATCGTCAACCCGGAAGGTCCGGTTGGTAATTTGAGTGCCAGCCGCAGCGTCAAAGAAAAGAATTCGGCCATCGCTAAACTTGACCTTATAAATCAAGCCGACGTCCTCAGTTTCCAGCTCAATCTCGGTAATTGCCGCGCCGTTGGCTTGAGGCTCGGCCAGGGTGCGAATCTCCCCGACAGATTTAATGCCGGCGAGGGTGGTTGGCAGCTCCCTGCCGGACTGCTCGGGGTTGGTATCATTGCGGTTGGCCCAGAAGAGACCGCCTCCAATCAGTATGGCGAGCACTACTAGTCCAACAGCGACTGGTATAAATCCTGGTTGTTTCATCATGGGCCTAGCCTAGCAAATACAATCTGAAAGAAAACGGTTGTCTTTCCAATTAGCGTTGATGGTCTTCGTTCAATTTCGACCACTCCCAGACCCGGTCCTTGTTGTAGTCGAGTTTTTTTAAAATGACTGGCTCAAGGTCGATTCCGAGCGCTCCGCACAAATGCAGAATCCGCTGGACGGCATCGCCGAGCTCTTCTTCGAAACCATCTTTGCCGGTCATATTTTTGTGGCGGTAAGCCTCAAAGGCTTCTGAAATCTCCGAATGAATCAAGGCAATTTTTTCGGCCACGCTAATCTCGTCGGCTTTGGTGCCGAAGCCTTTGGCTTTGGCCTGTTCCATGACCAGTTCAGTCAGCTGCTTGAGCGTTAAACTTTTCATGCTATTTTCGTCCAGGTTTGTCTTTGGTGGTAATCTTTTTTGCCAGTAGCCAATCGGGTTCGGGGACAAAAGCAATTTCAGGCCAGCTATCGATCTCCCGCTCGGTGAAGTTGTAACGGGCTTGGTAGGCGGTTTCCACACTGCCGTGTAACGCTCGACTCCACTCGAGATCTAACGTTTCAGCCAGTTGCTTTAATTCGGCTTCGGTTGGGGCTTCGAGTTCGGCAAAGGTGGGAATCCACGGCCAGGTATCAATGGTAATTTCGCAGTCGCCAAGTTGCCATTTTTCCCGCTTGGTTTCTTGGTAGTTTTTCTTTTCGAGGCCAATGGCGGTCAGTAACTCGGCGGCCTTTTCGATATCACCGACAGTAGTCTCAACTTCTTTCGTGCCGTGCAGTGAGCGGTCGTTAAGCTGCTTATAGGAAAAAGTGACTTTGTCACCTTCGTCACGCAGCCGGACCCAGCCGCCGATTTCAAACAGCCGCGAATCGGGATAGTCAAAGTTATAGCGGCGCATCATGCGTTCGGGGTAAATTAACGTCGCGCCCGCGGCCTTGAGTTTGCGGCGCAAAGCCGACACGTCGATATCGAGAAACTTGGCCTCGATCTCCGTTTCCATTAGTCAACCTCTCCTAAATGAGCGTGGTCGTTCCAGGTGATCAGCTTCCAGCGATCGTGACGCTGTTCGCAGACGGTGATGCCGGTGTTGTCTAAATGAACAAACATGGCAAAGCCAATGAACGTGTCCCAATCGTAGGTATCACCGTAGGCCATCGTTACGAGCAGGTAGCGCAAAATCGTCCCGTGGAGAACGACCACCAGATTCTTTTCAGTCCGGGCTTCCAGGAACTCGAGCAACTGTTTAGCTCGCTTCTTCAGATCGAAAAAATTCTCTTCGTCAGAATGGCGGTAGTGAGGGTCGCGGATATTCTGCTCGATGGTGGCTTTAATGTCTTGAAGCGATGGGTCGTCAATTCGTTTGCCGTGAAAAACGCTCGGCTGATACCGTTCGCGGGCTAGCTCGGTAAAAACCAGTTCTTTGCCCGTGACTTGCTGGATGGTTTCGGCGGTTTGCTTGGCCCGCATGAGATCGCTGGAAACGATGACGTCGAAATCAATATCCTGAAAACGCTTGGCCACAAACTCGGCTTGCTTTAGTCCGCGCTCCGAAAGCTCGATGTCGAGCGGCTGATGAATATTGCCAGCGTTATGAACGCTCTCACCGTGGCGAACAAAGTAGATCCGCATAGTTGGATTGTACCGTTCAACCTGAAAATGTCGAGTTTATGAATGGGCGGTTGCCGGCTTGGCCTCCCAATCTTTGGTTTGCGTGTTCAGCAAGGCGAAGAGCGAGACGTTGCGAATGTCTTTCTCGCCAAAAATATATTGCATCACCCGATCGTTGCCGATCCCGTAGCCTGCGTGCGGATTCGTTTTCTGATGCTTCATGATATTGAGGTACCAGAGGAAATCCTCGTAGACCCCGCCCCGCTCAAGATGAAGTTTGAACATGGTCGAAGTCCGTAAGCGCTCGTCCAGTTTTTCAAATTCGTGTTCCCGGACGGCTGAGCCAGTGCCTTCGCCGGCGTAGGGGAAGATGAGATCGGCTGAAAGCGCTACTCTCGGATCCTTAGTGGACGTTTTCATGTTGAAGAACTTGATCTCTTTTGGATATTTCATAATGAAGACCGGCAGCTCTTCGTTTGGCTTATTAAGCAGCTCGACAATCTTGGCCTCTTCGGTTGAGCCCAAGTCGTGGCCAAAGGTGACCTCGGGAAAGCCGTTCTTCTGCAGTAATTTGACGGCCGCTTCGTACTCGATTCGCAAAAACGGCTTCTTGAGCGCTTGGTGAAGTCGTTTGGTATCGCGGCCGTAGAGCAGCAACGTCGGCTCGTAGCTATCGAGAACCGCTTTGATCATCGATCGAATCGCCGATTGGATATGCTCCAGCAAGGCTTCGTACATCACCTCTTCGTCGTAGGTACCTCGTTCCATTCCGGCCAGGGTGCAGTCAAATTCCTCCTCAATTAGGCGGAATTGGCGCAGATGTCGGGCGTCCTCTTCGATTTCGTCCCGACCTGAGTGGATGATGGTGCAAACGCCTGGCAGAGTTTGCAGGGCTTGCTCAAGCGCCAACTGCCCCGTCTGAGCAAAGAAAAGCGGGACGTCGACTCGGCTACCGACGCGAAAGAGCGTATCAATGTTTTCACAGGCGCCAGTAATGCCGACTATCGCCGGGACATCGACGTAGGTCAGGCCGCTTCGCTGATAGTGATCGAGGACCCCGCGGGTGAGGGCCTCGTTAATTTTAGCCAGTGATCGGAAGTGGTCGTTAAATTCTTTCTCTACTGTCTTGTCTTGGACGGTCAAACGGACTGTTTTCATGCGCCTCCTTTTAAAAATGGGTAAAAAAAAGAGGCCACTGGCCTCGTTTGGTTTCTACCCACTTGTTTTTATCCCTTTATATTTCATGACACCTTAATAGATGCTAAAGATTCCTGCTGAAGTGTCAATAGTGTCGAGTCTGAGTGCTACTGTCACGGAAAAGCCCACGTCGTCTTTGACGATAACGTGGGCTTTTGTTTAGTCGAGCGACGGCCGGGCCGTCGGGTCACCGATGGTGAACTCGCCGTTCTCGTAGACGGTCTGACCGTCGACGATGATCCGGCCGTCTTCCATCGGGATGATGATGTCCCAGTGGATGGCGCTTTGGTTGGTGTTGCCTGATTCCGGGTAACCCCGTCCCAGGGCAACATGAACGGTGCCACCCATCTTTTCGTCCAGGAGAATTGAACCCGTGGGAGTTGTATTTCCCTGGTGGGTACCAATGCCGAACTCGCCAACCGTCCGCGCTCCCTTATCGGTGTTGAGGGCGGCGTTAAGAAAGTCTTCGCCGCTCCTAGCAGTGGCTTTGACGACACGACCTTTCTTGAAATGAAGCTCGGCGCCCTCCACGGTGTTGCCGGCGTAGTTAGCTGGTAGGGTTGTCCGAAACCAGCCGTCAGCCGAAGTTTCAACCGGTCCGGTGAAGACCTCCCCGTCCGGGAAGTTGTGAGTGCCGGCGCAGTTGATCCACGTCCTCCCTTTGATTGAAAAGCGAAGATCAATATTCGGGCCCTCGATGTGGATCTGTTTATGCCCGTTGTTCAGTTCGTCAACGATTTCCTGCTGCCAAGCATGGAAGGCCTGCCAGTAGGCGGCCGGATCGTCGAGGTGCAGCATGCCGGCTCGGGCGATTAGCTCGTCGAGCTGAGCGAGGCTCATTTTCCCGGCTTGGGCGCGGGCATGAGTTGGCAGCTCGGTAATTACCCAGCGGTACTCACCTCGCCGCTCCCGTTCCATTTGCCGATCACCGATCACTTTGTTGAGGGCGATGCGTCGAGCGATTTTTCCCGGGTCGATTCCGGCCAGCGCCTGGATGTTGGTCGGCGCAGTGACGACGATATCAACGTTAACCGTGTCCGCGTACCAGAGGTAGAGCGGGTTGACGGTTTCTAGGACTTGGTCCGAGGCGAACTTCAGAAACGACTCTTCCGCCTCGGCCGGTTGCGTCCGGAAGATGACGTTAGCGCCAGCCCGTAACGCTTCCTGTTGGATCGCTGAAGCCAATTCAACCGCTAACGGATCGTAACGAACGCCCACGAGCTCCCCAGGTTTCACCCCAGTGCTGTGGCGGACCAGCACCTGAGCGAGTTTTTTAAGATTCAATGACATAATATTCCATTCCTCCACACAACGTTGAGCTAGGGTGCCTAGCCAATGTTGGGGTAATTTTAGGGAAAATGAACCCGGAAATCAAGGCTTTGGCTCCTGGAATTACGCGCGGATCTCGTCTAACACCGAAAGGTAGAACTCCCGGTCTTTGGGATGGGTCAGCAAGTCGGCAACGTCGTCGGGCTTGACCCACCGGGCTTCGGGATTCTCTGGGTCGATCGGCTTAAGGTCGGTTTCTTCAGTCCGGCACAGGTAAATATGGATATGTTTTTGGCCGGACCGGTCGTCACCGCCGTCTTTGTTCATCCGAAACCGTTCGTACTCGCCAAGCTTACGGATGATCCGGACATTCCGGAGTCCTGACTCCTCTTCAATTTCCCGCAGTGCTGCAGTTTCTTCGTCTTCACCTGGTTCAATAATGCCTTTGGGCAGCGACCAGCTGGTGCCGTGTTGACTGACAACTAGCACGTGGCCGTCAGGGTTCAGCACCACTCCGCCCGCACTGGTCGTCTTTTTCATCTACGAGTTTTGCCCAGCTGCTTCTTCCAAGGTTTTAATGTCGAATTTTTTCATTTGCAGAAACGCCTGGGTGACGCGATCGATCTGTTCGGGCGTGCCGGTGCTCATCATCTTGTCGAGCGCCGTTGGGACAACTTGCCACGAGAGGCCGAATTTGTCCTTGCACCAGCCGCACTGCTCCGACTCCGGTACAGCAGAAAGCTTTTCCCAGTAGTAATCAATTTCTTTTTGGTCCTCGCAGTAGACCATAAAGGAAACCGCTTCGTTAAACTTGAAAATTGGTCCGGCCGAAATTGCCATGAACGGCTGGCCGTTCAGTTCGAAGGAAACGATATCGCAATCGCCGCTCGGCGTGTCATGGAGTGTCTGAACGGAATTGATTTTGGAATTGGGGAAAACTGAAACGTAGTATTCGACCGCTTCTTTAGCTTCTTTGTCGAACCATAAGTGCGGAACTATTTTTTGCATTCAAGTCTCCTTTCGATATAAAAAATATTGTCCTAAAGTAATTCCCCACATGACAAAACCAACACTGAAGGCAATCAAGGGAAGGTACGTTTGGGAAAGAACGAAAAGCACGATAGACGAGGCGTAAAATCCCATTGCGATTAAGATCGTTATTAGCGGTTGGCCCGACCGACGCTCCTGATGGTTTTTAACAATCTGAGCGGGGATGCCAATGAGTGTTAAGCCCAGCGAAAAAATGGTTACCAGTAAACTAAAAAAGAGTTCGGTATTCATGCTGTCTATTTGTTAGCCTGTTCTTCGGTGTACTTTTTAAAGTTATCTAGGATCGCTTGCCAACCGTCTCGCTGTACTTCCTGGGTATTTTCATCCTCGGGGTCAAAGGTTTCGGTGACTGTAACGCCCTCCGGTGTTGCTTCAAACTCGACTTTGACGTGCCGGCCATCAGACATGTCGTACTCGATCAGCTCATGTTCTTTAACTGCGGTGTATGTACCTTCGAAATCAAAACCCGCAGAGCCGTCTTTGGCCTGCATTCTGGTTATGAATTTGCCGCCTACACGGACATCGTTTTCGGCGGAAGGAGACTCCCAATCATCCGAGGCGAAGGCCCACTTCGTGATGTGCTCCGGTTGGTTCCAGCATTCCCAAACTTTCTTTAGCGGAGCGTTAACGGTGGTTTGGATAGTAATTGGGCTCATCCTTCCTTTTTTCGGCAATCGTCTTTAGCCGCTCGAGGGCATCCGGCCACATTTTATTAAACATCTCGACGTACTCGTCTTCGATATCTTGGTCGATAATCACTTCCGTGCCGCCGTCTTTCTCGACAAATGTGTAGTTCTCGTAGGCCGGTGCCCACTTCTTAGCCTCCTCGCTCTCAGTATCCTCAACACCATCTTTGTAAATGCCCAGGTGTTCAATTGAAAGGTATTCGTACGGTCGATTTTCGGCGACCCGACTAACCATACCTTCTTCCCTGCCGGTTTCTGGATCCGGGCCGATAAACAGAATCTTTGAGCCCTTCTCCCAGCTACCCTTGTAGTACGACCCCTCGTTAAAGGCGGCCGTCCACTGGCGGTACGTCTCATCATCGAGCATTGTGTGCCAAACTTTTTCTTTTGGGGCGTTAATGAAAATTGATTGATGTAGTTTTTGCATGAGCTTATTGTACCCCTGAACCTGGAATTGTCGAGGTAAAGCGACTATACTAGCGCTCATGAGTCAAACCAAAGAAGCCAAGATCTTTTTTTACGTCCTTTTTGCTCTAATAACCATTGGCGTTTTTCTGTTTGTCCGCCCGTATCTCCCGGCAGCCTTACTATCGTTTCTGGTTGGCTTGGTGCTTTACCCGCTCTACCGGCGCTTATTGAAGGTGAGTGGCAACCGGACCTGGCTGGCTCTTCTCCTCAGTTATCTCGGCTTGGTCCTTCTCCTGCTGATTCCTTTGTCATTAGTGGCTTTATTGACGATAAATGTTGTTAGAGACTTCGCCAGCCAAGCCAATACGGCGACGTTTGCCAACGGTTTATCGGTGCCCTGGTTAGTCGATCAGGTTAACCACTTTTTAGGCCGCTTCCCGGGTGTTGAGGCAACACTAACTGCTAGCCAGGTTACCGATCGTCTCCAGGCCGTGGCTCAAAATTTGGGCAGTAAAATCTTTCAGGGCAGTCAATCGCCGCTAGAGTTTATTCCGATCATCTTTATTAGCGCTTCAATTATCAGCGCGGTGCTGGTCCATCACCAAAGAATTATGGAGTTCATTTTTAAACTCAGTCCGTTGGGCGATACGATCGATCGCATTTACATCGGCCGAATGAAGGCGATGACCCTATCGATGATTCGCGGGACGTTTATTGTCGCTTTGGTGCAAGGAGCCATTACCGGGATTCTGCTATGGATCGCCGGTGTTCAGTACGCCGCGTTTTTGGGATTGCTGGCGACGATCCTTTCCGTTATTCCCCTAGGGGCTGGCATTATTGCCATCCCGATTGGTATCGCCTTGATCCTGACCGGAAACATCTGGCAGGGCATCCTTCAAATAGCCGGTAACTTGATTGTGGTAGCTAACGTCGACAATGTTTTGCGGCCGCGATTGGTTGATAAAACCGCTAGTCTCCACCCGGCCTTAGTGCTGATCGGGCTGTTTGCTGGACTGGCCCAGTTCGGAATTCTCGGGGTGGTCTTTGGCCCAGTCATTATGATTGCCTTTGTGACCACAGTTGAAGTTTACGTCCGCCACTTTCGTTCTGCAGCCAGCTAACCGACCTTATCCTAGGGCCGGTTCAAGGGTCACGCAGCCGGGGAGTTTGTAACTGGCTTCATCGTAGATCGTCGTGTCGTTCATGAATTTCTCCCAAGCGGCGTAAAAGGCGGTGATCTTTTTGGACAATTCGTCTTTCACCGTGGGGTCGAGATGTTCGACCGGGCACCAGTGGGCCGGCTGGTTGTTCTGGGGCTTGAACAGGCCAAACTCGTAGACGCCAAAACCCGGATGATGCTGGGAGTCGTGGGTACTGACCTCGGCGATCACCTGTCCAGCCTTGACGGTGTCGCCGGCTTTAACGCTCGGTTTAATGACGTGCTCAGTTTCGTACTGCCAACTGGAGTCCTGGCTACTGGCGAGCCAAATTGTGTAGTCGTTGGAATACAGCGTTTCGATTTTGGTCACAACGCCGTCAATCGGCGAGAGAATTTTTGTCCCCAGCGGCAGACGGAAAATTAACTGGACGTTTTTCTTCGATGGATCGTTAGGGCTGCGGACGTCTTGTAGGCCGAAATCGGTCCAGATCATTTTTTGATAGGTCGGCTCGTTTTTGACGGCCTGGGCAAGTGATTCGGCAAAGTGAAGATCGCCCGCCCGTTTTGTGGTCTCATTATAGTAGTCCAGGTTGAAACCGAGGTTTTTAACGTTCGCTGGCTGGTCGCCGGTGGGTGTAGCCTGAGTGTTCTGTGACGGTTCTTGGCGGGTGGGTTGTGAGGTAGTTTCGGTAGTAGCCGGCGCAAACTTCGCCTGCCAGACCAGGGCACCGGCAAAGATGACGATTAATGGTAGAGCAATAAATAAGAAAATCTTGCGCGTACTAGACATGTATTCAGCGTAGGCAAATTGCTAATTATTGTCGAGCGCTTTCAGAGAAGATGAAGCCCGCATCTATGCATGAGGTTTAAAGCAACGCTAGCTCGGCTAACCTCAAAGTTTATCGGTATACTGATGCAGCTGATGAAACCGTTCCAACTGGCCTCCTGGCTCCAAAATTCTCACTTGCAAACGCTCGGCAGTGTCGTGGTGCCTCGCTTTATGCGGTTCTTCCCTTCGAAAGATCGTTTGTTCGAGCTGCCCGACGGTAGCCGACTGGTCGCCGAATGTTCTTGGCAAAAGGCCGCCTCTTCGTCGCCGACTGTCATCATCGTTCCGGGTTTGAACGGCTCAACGATTAGCTCGTATGTGCGAGGGACCGCTGCCAAAGCCTATGCCCGAGGCTTTAACGTCATCCGTCTTAATCTGCGGAACGGCGGCAACAGCGAAAAGTACAGTCAGACATTACTCCACGCTGGGCAAAGCGCCGACGTCCAAGCAGTCGTCAAAGAGCTGCTGACCGCTGACCAACTCCCGTGGGTTGGAATAATTAGTTTTTCTTTTGGCGGTAATGTTTGTTTGAAAGCCGTGGCCGAGTGGGGGACCGCCGTGCCTAAGGGTTTTGGTGGGGTAGTGGGTATCTCCCCCATGATTGATCTGACCTCAGCCGTTAATAAAGTTGATCACCACGCGCCGGGCATTTATCGCTGGCAGCTCCTCCGGGGGCTTAAGTCGTCTTATCGGACGCGGAACCGACTATTTCCGGGCAAGATGGATCCTCGGGCGATGGTTGGCGTGGAAACCTTACGCGCTTACGACGAACAAACGGCCAAATATAACGGGTTTGTTGACGCGGATGATTACTATCAAAAGACTAGCGCTATCACGGTTCTTTCCCGGATCACCGTACCGGTCCTACTCATTCAAGCCGATGACGATGCCGTGATTCCCGCCGAGGCGGCTCAGCGCGTCAACAATCCGGCAATCGACGTTATTATCACCCGCGGCGGTGGCCACGGTGGGTTTATCACCCAAAACCGGAACGGCGACCCCGATCTTCACTGGGCCGAAAACCGGGCGATTGAGTTCCTGCAACAGCTAGCCGCGCCCACTCTTTAGGTAACTTCTGAGCCGGAACGGTCGCGTTACTTAGCTAATCGACCTAGTTCTTTGAGAAGACGGCTGCGGTCCCAAAGTTCGGTCCCATTGGCGTGGGCCAGTACGTGGGCTTGGTTAGTAAAAACATTATTAGTAACCACCAATGAGTGGGTACAGCCGTATTTGGCCCGAGCAGTGACTGCTTCTTGGACGGCCTTTAAGCCAACTGGCTTAGAATAGCGTTTGGCCTGAACAATCGTTCGGATACCGTCTTTGGCAATAATTAAATCGGCGCCCCAATCGCCACGGTACTGAGTTGCTTGAACGGCATAACCTAAGTCTTTGAAAAGTAGCCATAACCGTTCTTCAAACGCCTTGCCATCCATGATGTCGATCTCGTGGATGCCGGTCGCACGCAGCTTGCGGAGTTTCTGTCTGTAGAGAAGTAAGTAAATGACCAGGCCAATAGCGAGGACGCCGATAAAAATAATTTTCCAGACGAGTGGCAACAGGATCAGCGCGATCACTACGACCAAAATCGCGACAAACAAACTATCTTTCAATAGGCTATCAGCCGGGCTAGTTCGCTTGCGTCGCGCCATTTGCTACGAATTGTACTCTTGAACCCGTAAAATTGTCGAGCTCGAAATGTAAAAAGTTTGGAATAGCGGTAGGTTACGATTTTTTACCCACTATATATTTCTGTGAAGCACTTAATTGCTTGTCGGGGCGGTGAGGACAGCCCAACCAACAACAGGGGCGACGTTTACCTTCTTTTAGTTCTGGCACCACTCGCTCAAGGTGTTCGCGTCGCGTTTCCGCTTTTTTGACAAACTCGACCCAACAAATCCATTCATTGCGGGCCAGCGGCGTCAAACTTTCCCATTTCGTCAGCGCTTCTTTATCGGCAATCAACGCTCCTCGCAAGTCAGCCGGTAGCTTGTGGGCAGTTCCCTCGGAAACCTTATCCTCAGCCATTCGGATATCGCTTTTTTGTCTCGTCGTAGGCTAACTTTATGAGGCCTGGAAGAAGATCAACATTAACGTCGGCGAGCTTATTGATATACAAACAGCTGACGCTGGTTTTGTATTTGCCAAGACCCTCGAAAATTGATTTGTCGAAATTACCGAGCGGGATAATGTAAAGCGTTAAGTTCTGTTTTCTTGGGGAAAAACCGACCAAGGGCCAATCGCCTTCTTGTCGGCTGCGTTCGGACTTATAGTGAAACTTGCCAAAGCCAACGATGCTTGAGCCCCACATCACGGCTTTTTCGCCAGTGGCTTTCTCGAACATCTCGAGTAGTACTAAACTGTCTTTTCGTTTCTGCTCCGGCTCGATCGAATTTAAAAACTCTCGCGGATCCTGCTGCGTTGCTTTGGTTTTTATCTCAGCCATTTGCTCCGAATTTTAAAGAAAGTCAGGATTATTTACCAGTCACCCGGGCGTAAATTATCAGGAGTAGACCGATGGCTAAAACAGCTAATCCAACTCCTTGAATAAGGCCAATCTTTTCTTTGAAGAAGAAGTAGCTAAGGATGGCGGAAAGAAAAATAGCGCCGCCAAAAACAATCGGAGCAACTACGGCCACTTTGTTAACGGCATAGCTTTTATTTAAGGCAAGCGTGAACAAGGCGATGGCGATGCCGGCTAACAGGGCATAAATAATTCCAAGTTTTTGATTGCCTAGCCCATTCTTAACTACCGCAGGAATTGCGACCGCAAGAGGAATAATTGCAGATACAACATTCATAATCGTTGAAATTACCGCCGTATTAGCGTTCCGTGCCGCCGTGGTTCCGAGCATAATTGCTCCCGTGTAGAAAAGGGCCGCTAGGAAAATGTAAATCATTTACTCAACTATACTCCCGAACCTGGAAATGTCGAGCTAAGTCCCTAAATTGAAGTGTTTATTGATTTGACTGGCGTGCCCGGCTTCGTGCTGCTCGCCATTATATTCGTATCCATAGAGAGACGAAGGTGTCACCGGGTTACCTTCTTCTGGCCAAACATCATTGCCACTTTGGCGCTCCCATTGCTCAGCTGTTAGCTCGCTAATTCGTTTCATCTCAGCCTCAAAGTTAGTTTCCCACTCGTTAATAACTTCTTGTAAGGTTCGGCTTCGTCGTTTGACAACTTCCGGTTCGTTAAATTTGCTCGTGTCTTCATCGGTCGGGTAGAGAATATGCCAAGTAGCTTTGTTGTTAAGAATTCGGTCAATTTCCGCAACGGCCTCTCCAGACCAGGCTGCGAGGTGGGCAAGGATATCTTTAACAGTCCAGTCGTCTAGAACCAACTCCTTCGTCATCTGCTTTTCAGACAGCCGGGCGATTGTTTCCTGCATTTTTCGATGACCGCTAGAGAAATAGTCGATCGCTTGTTGAATGTCTGGCACGGAACTAATGAAATTCATTTCCTGAATTGTACTCCCGAACCTGGAAATGTCGAGTTGGCTCACTTTTTGTCTAACTCGATAATTCCATAAGGGCACTCTTTTTTGCCAACCCGAACAGCCCACCCCGAATCGCCGTAAGAAAAATGCCAGTACTCATCGCGACAGTTAGAAAAGCCGACTCCCAACATCGTTTCTAGTAGCATCATCCGGGTTGCCCGAATCTTTGGGTCGATTTTTTCTGTCCAAGTATGGCCAAGTGACCAGTCGGTCAAGTGCGGTGGAATTAGATCGACGAAGCTTCCGTCCAATTTTTGCAGCACTATATCTACTGCCCCACCCGTACAATGACCAGGTGGTGCTTTATGGCCAATTGGAGCAGCATAACGATTGGTCGCTCGCCTTAAACTATGCTCAGGCAAGTTAGGATTCTCCGACTTATATCGATTATAGTGTGACCACCAAATCTCCTTTTGCTCTTCAAAGCTTCTCCAGGCGCTAATGGCATACAGGCGATATTCGTCTGAGATCCCTTGGCTGGCTTGATGCAGCATTTCTGCAGCAGTCTGACGTAGGAATGGGTCCATTCCGCCCGGTTTTCCGGCGTCTTTTGGAAAAGTTACCCGCGGGCAAGCGGTGCGCATATCTACTAGGGGCTCACCGTTCTCGACGATTTTGACTTTATTCAGTGCCGACATCGGCTCGGGGACACCGCCAGGAATAAGTGGCACAGGTTCCATTGTTTGAATTGTACTCCCGAACCTGGGAATGTCGAGCTCGGCTACAGATTAGATTTGATCCAATTGAAGATAGTTTCGTTGTAATGATCTACTTCTTCTTTGGTCGCTTGGCCTAATGAGTGAGGCACATCTTCAACAATCACCTTGCAATTGAACGCTTTGGCGTAAGCGTCAGTAACCTCTGTTGGTATTCGTTCATCTCGTTTATGGACAACTAACAACACTTTACCGGCAAACTTTTTGGCGTTTTGTAATAGCGGGTGCTCGGAAAGTTCGGCCGGATTTCGCCGAAACTCACCCGTTTTTTTATCGTCCTCTTCTTCGTAGGTGAGGTTGAAATCAGAGGGTCGGTAAATTGCCGGGGCTTGGAGCGTTAGAACGTCAAAGTCCCGCTGCTGGCTCAGATGCGTTGCTAAAAAACCGCCGTAGCTTGAACCGACGACAAAAGTTTTGCGATTAGGGTAGTTTTCTTTCACCCAATCGAAGACTCTTAAAACTTCTTGCAGGTGCTGAGCCGCTGAGCGTTTCTTGATATCAAATGGACTGTCTCCGTGACCGGTGTAGTCAAATATGATCGAGGTAGTACCAAGCTCATTGGCCAGTCGGGGTAAGAAGTCGAAATAGCGTTGCTTCGTTCGGCGTGAGGTTCTACCAATTAACGAAAGGAGGACTGCTCCATCTGCGCGACCTTCGTAAATATCCGCCTTTACTGAATATCCCTCGCACTGGATATCGATTGTCTTGGGCTGCATTTCCCTGATTCTACGCCTGAGCCCGGAATTGTCGAGCTCTGGAGGTCGGAAGACGCCATGGGCTAAATCCTCCCTCCTCCGCTCACTTCGTTCGCTCTGGAGGTCGGATTCGAACCGACGACCAATGCGTTAACAGCGCACTGCTCTACCGCTGAGCTACTCCAGATCACTAACCAATGTTAGCAAGACTATTTTAACCAATCTGCCTAACCTGAACAAGCAGCAACGTGCCTTTACGAATCGGGCCGTGCCAGGTTAAATATATAAACAGAGGAGGGTGAGATTCAACAGATACAGCTTCATATATTACGCCGGTTTGCTGCATGTAAGGGGAAGAGGTAATGCAACAAATCAAAGTCGGAGTTTCTGGTTCGGCCGTCATTGTCGATAAAGCTGCGGCGCATAAAGCTGAGTTAATTGGCTATCATTTAGCCCGAGCTAATGCCGTGGTTGTGACGGGGGACACCACCGGTATCCCCAACGAAGCGGCCCGCGGTGCCAAAAAAGCTCGGGGTATTACGCTGGGTATCTCGCCCGCTCACAACTTTCACGACCACGTCCGCCGGTACCGGTTGCCCTATAAGTACACCGATTTTGCTATCTATACCGGTTTTGGTTACTCGGGGCGGAATCTCCTGTTCATCCGAGCCTGTGACGCCGTCATTTTTGTTCACGGCCGGATCGGGACCCTCAATGAGTTCACTATTGCTTTCGAAGACAAAAAACCGATCGGTGTTCTCACCGAGTCTGGTGGTATTTCCGACGAGCTTGACCACTTACTGACTGTCGCTCATCGCGGTCGCAATCTGATCGTCTTTGATGACGATCCTAAAAAACTGGTCGAGAAAGTTCTCAAATTGGCGCGCGACGACATCCGTAAGGTTTCCCGCGGCGTCCAAGGGTAATGGTCAAACTTGGCTTTTATGGGGCAGCCGGAGAAGTAACGGGCTCAAATTTTCTGATTGAGACCGACGAGCATACCTACGCCGTTGATTGCGGCTTGTTCCAGGGAGCTGAAGAGCTGACGGAAATGAACGATGACCCGTTTGCTTACGCGGCCAATCAGGTGCAAGCGGTCATTATTACTCACGCCCACCTTGACCACGTCGGTCGGCTGCCAAAACTGGTCGCCGAAGGCTTCCGCGGCCCGATTTTCGCCACCCAAGCGACTATCGAGCTCGCTTCCTTGGTACTACGGGACGCTCTCGACATCGCTACCCACCGGCACGAGCGAACCGGCAAGCCGCTCTTATTTAATCGCGTCGACTTACAGCGGACCCTCGACCTTTTTCAGCCGGTTCCTTACCATAAGCGCCACCCGTTGCTCGGTAGTGATTACGTCACCCTTTTTGATGCCGGTCATATCCTAGGCTCGGCCTCGGTGCTAGTTGAAGCGGGGGGCAAGAAGATCGCTTTTTCCGGTGATGTCGGCCACGCCCCCAATGTTCTGTTGCCGTCGCCGGAGACACCGCTAGAAGCTGACGTCGTGGTGACCGAGGGCACCTACGGCGGCCGCGAACGCGAGGATTCGCTTGATCGCTTGGCCGTGCTTCGGGAGGCTGTCGAATGGATTCAGCACCGCCGAGGCGTGTTACTGATCCCGGCCTTTTCGATCGAACGGAGCCAAGAGCTGATCTACCTCTTCAACACATTATTTAATAAACACCAACTGCCCCGCATCCCTATTTACCTAGATAGTCCGCTGGCGATCGACGCCCTGCACGTCTTTGAGCGACACCAGGAGCTCTATAAAAAAGAAGTTCAAGCCGTCCGGCAGGTCGATGATGACATTTTCTCGTTTAAAGGGCTGGTATTAGCCTCGTCGGTTGACGAGTCGAAGGCGATTAACGAGCAACCGCCACCAAAAATTATTATGGCTGGCTCTGGCATGATGGAAGGCGGCCGCATTCATCACCATTTGAAGCATTATCTCGGTTGGCCCAATACCTATCTACTAGTAGTCGGCTTCCAAGCCCCTGGTACGCTGGGCGATCACATTATGCAAGGCAGCGATCACGTGATGATTATGGGCGACAAGATCCCTATCCGAGCCAAAATTGTCCGGGCCGATGTCTTTTCCGGCCACGCCGACAACTCAGAGCTGATTGATTGGCTAAAAGGCATCCGTTACTCGTCGGGAGCGAAAATATTTATCGTTCACGCCGATGCCGACAAAGCCCCACCGTTTGAGCAGAATATCAAAGCCGCGCTGCCGAACGTGACGGTTGAAGTCCCCACTTTAGGCGAAACCGTCGAACTCTAGTAGCGAAACCATGAGTTATCCACTTTTTCACATCTAGAATAATACCCCCAGGGGGTATATAAAAAAGAAAAGGGGTATTGGGGAAAGGGCAATATGAAACCAGAAAACCAGCAAAAACTAGTCGCTCGCTTGCGACGGTTAGCGGGCCAAGCCCGGACGTTAGAAGTGACGTTGGCCAGGCGTGATCCGGAAAAATTTATCGGCCAACTCGAGGCGACCATCGCGGCCGCCAAAGCAAGTTTACGGTTCTATCTTGAGCAGGAGTTACTGAGTAAGGACGAACTTTCCGCACGTGAGCGGAAGTTATTGGCCAGATTAATCGAGAAGTCGGCTTAGTTGAGGTGGATATTAACCGGCGTGCCGACCGGGATATTTTGGTAAAACCAAACCGAAGCAGCGTGACCCAGGCGAACGCAGCCGTGGGAAACGGGACGACCCAGGTGGGAAGCGCCTTCAACGAGCGTATATTCGGCGTTGAACGCCGGTAGGTCATGGATGCCGTAGCCTTCGTACCCGGAACCATCGGCGTTGCGAGCTAAGGCATTCCAGTTGCGCATCCAAATACCCGGATAAAGTCGGGACTGGGCGATGGGGATTTTATTTTTGACGTAGAAGAGGCCAAGTGGGGTGGGAGTTCCCCGTTTGCCGCTTGAGATTAGGTAACTTCCGGTATTTGTTCGGCCATTCATGATATAGAGCGTCTGCCGGCTGATATTGATATCAACATATAAACCCTCGAACAGCCCGGCGACGTAACCGGGCGTGACAATTTTTTCGGTGAAGGCCACGGTTTGAACAGGGATGGTGACCGGCGCTTGTCTGGTCGGAATTCGTTCGGTTATTGTTCGCTTAACGGTTGAGAGCAAGGTGGGCAGCTCGACGCTTTTGCCGTCCTTGCCCTCTTGAATCACCTGCTGAGTATCTTGCTGGATAGTCCGTTGGACCATTTTGACGTTGAGCCGGCCGGCAATTTTAGTCGTTAGATAGCTCTTCAGCTTGTCGTCGTCTATCTCCCATCGCAGTTCCCCGTTGGCGGGCTCGTATTTAAGTAGGTCGTATTGGTGGACAACAGGGATAGTAAACGATTTACCTTCGCCCGATAGATAAATTGGTTGTAAGTTATTCTCGATTTCGGTTCGTGTTCGGTGCGCCGCTTCGGTGCTAATCGAGGGCTCAACGATGGCCGAAGCAACCATTACCGGTCGGCGCTGCCCGCTTTTGAGCAATCGGTGAATAGCGGTGACCAGGTTGTCGATGCCGATTGATTCACCAGAACGGGCCGGGACGACCTCGAGAGAACCGTTAGTTACGATCAACTTAGCATTTTCGGCGCTGGTGGCGACCCCGAAGATCTCCTCAAGTTTCTTCTGAGCTACTTCCCGGTCGAAGTGATATTCTAAGCCAATTTCTTTCCGGCTGAAGAACGTTTTCCAATAGTTCGGGTCGGCCCAATCCCAGGGGTTATTGGGGGCACCGACGACATTATGCTCCGGGCCGGCGATGGAAACGCCCAGGTCTTTAAGCGCTAACGTCGCAGTCTGCTCATTGTAGGTGACAGCTAGGCTGGCTTGGGCCAGTTCTTCTTGTTTCTGACGGATAGCGGTTTCGGCGGCCTCCCGGGAAAAGTTGCTGATCGAAGCCCCAGCAATGACCGTCCGGGGTTGAATGCGGTTTTGATAGGCAAAAGCGGTAACTGAAGCCGCACCAGCGACTAGCGTGACAGCGCAAGCGACGCCTAGGGCAGTAATCATAATCCAGCGTCGTTTATCTTCCATTTCTCGTATTTTAGCCCTTTTCACTTCCGTTGTGACCTATTTTGGCAGCGGTTGCAATAAGTTTGGCGATAAATTGATCAAAATCGATACCCGCGGGGCAGCCAGCTCCTTATTAATCAGCGAAGTTTTAGTCATCCCCGGCAGCGTATTGATCTCTAGGAAGTACGGTATACCGTCACGGATAATCCAGTCGATCCTGGCGTACTGACGACAGCCTAACTTTTGGAAGATGGCTACTGACTGTTCCTGCACGGTTTGGGTCAAACGGGAATCTATCTCCGCCGGGCAAATCTCGTGGCAGTAACGGGCGTCGTATTTAGCCTGAAAGTCAAAGAACTCGGTTTCGGGTCGGATTTCGACTAACGGCAACGCTTGGACGTGGCCAAAAACATCAAGCACCGCACACGTGACTTCGGTCCCGGCAATGTATTCTTCAATGAGGACCTCGCGGCCGTACTCTTTGGCCACCGCCACCGCCGGTTCAATTTCGTGAAGCTTCCAGGCGATCGTAATGCCGTAACTGGAACCCTCTTGGTTGGGTTTAACGACTACTGGGGGCGGAATTCGGCAGGGTTCTGGATTGGTGACGATTTGCCACTGTGGCGTGGCAATCTCAAGCTCAGCAGCAGTGGTTTTGGCTTGCTGCTTATTGAAGGCGGCGGCCGCACAAACCGAATCGGAGCCAGTAAAAGCTAGTCTATTTTCTTCTAGGATCGTTTGGATCTGGCCGTCTTCGCCAAAGGTGCCGTGGAGGGCAATAACGACTACGGCGGGTTGAATGGCGGTGAGGTGTTCTAGCCAGTTCGGGCTCCGCGGGTCGATCAGTTGGTGAGGGATCTTCAGCCGGTAGAGCGCGTCAGTGATAGTTTTGGCTGTCCAGAGCGACACTTCGCGCTCTGACGATGGGCCGCCGGCTAAGACAGCGACGGTCATGAGGCTAACTCGAACTCTTTGAGGCTGTCAGACTGAAGCGAGAATAGGGTGGCGTACAGCCCTTTCTTCTTTAGGAGTTCTTGATGAGTGCCTTGTTCTAAGACCCGGCCGTTCTTAAGGACGACAATCTTGTCAGCCCGCATGACCGTGCTGAGGCGGTGGGCGATAATCAAGGCCGTTCGGTTCTTTAGCAGCTGGCGCAAACCGTCCTGAACAAATCGTTCCGACTGCGAATCTAGGGCGGAGGTCGCTTCGTCGAGGATAATCAACTGCGGATCGCGAAGAACAGCCCGAGCAATTGCCACTCGCTGTTTCTCGCCGCCGCTCAACCGAATACCGCGCTCGCCGACCAGCGTCTCGTATTGTTCTGGTAATTTTTCGATGAAAGCATCGGCGTGGGCAGTTTTGGCGGCGCTGATAATTTCGGCGTCACTGGCCTCCGGCCGGGCAAAGCGCAAGTTTTCTTTGATGGTGTCGTTAAAGAGAGCCACGTCTTGCATGACCATGCCCAGGACTTGGCGAATTGAGTTTTGAGTGAACGACTGGATTGGTTGGCCGTTAATGAGAATCCGGCCGCTGGTTGGCTCGTAAAACCGCAACAGCAGTTTGGTGATCGTGCTCTTGCCGACGCCGGACGGTCCGACCAAGGCCAACGTCTGCCCCTTCTCGAGGGTAAACGAGACGTTCGACAGAATCTTTTTGGGTTTGCCTGGGTACTGGAACGAAACTGATTGAAACTCGATCGAATCTAGAGATTTCAGCTCTTGGGCGTCCGGCTGGTCAACGACCGTTGGCTCAGCGTCGAGAATGGTTGCTAACCGATCAGCGGCGGTTTCGACCTCGCCGGTGTCCGTCATAATTCGACTCAGCGGCGCGATGTTGCCACGGATCTGTTGAATATAGAGCGAAACCATCAGGACGTCACCGACGGTGTTGTGGCCCTGAACAATCCCCCAGGCCACCACGCCCAGCGAACCGATAAATGTTGCGACGTTTAAAATGCCTCGGATGGCGTTGGTCTGCCATTCGATTCGAGACTGCTCGATTCGCAAATGCCGGTAATCGTCCACCTGCCTGACGTATCGCTGAAGCCGTGATTCTTCTTGGGCAAAGCTCCGGACAGTGCTGATTTGAGCCAGGGTCTCGCCCATTTCGCCCATGCCTTTTTCGGCGTGTTTCGACCACTCTTCGCGGATCGGCTTGGTTTTAATAATGCGATTCAAAACGAGATAGAAATTAAGCGGCACGGAAATGGTAACGATGAGTCCGACCAGCGGTACTTGAATCCAAAGGAGAATGATCGCCAGAATAATTGTGATAAACACTCCGAGAAACCCGTCGGAAATGCTGAACGCCCAACGGGAAAAAGCCATCGTTCCGGTACTAATCCGCTCCATAATTTCGCCAGCCCGATTTTTCTCATAGTAATTGACGGAAAGGTTGGCCAGGTGACGGAACATTTTTTTGCGGATTTCCCACATGATGTCGATAAACAGCATGTCGCCGAGCCGCTCACCGATATAGTCAAACAGGACGCCAAGCAGGCTAACGCCCACTAAGAACGAGAGTGCGGTGACGATTTGGTTGGTGGTTTGGGCGGTGACTCCCGAGCCAACCGCCGCAATAATTAGGTCCAGAACGGTTTTGAGCAGAAACGGTGTCGCCAGGCCGACTAGGCCGAGCACACTGTTGACCAGCACTACTCGGACGAGGCGAGCTTTATAGCCGGGCACTAGTTCGAACAATCGCCAGATATTGCGCATTGTGGGAGTGCATGGATTCGAACCATGGACCACCAAGGTATAAGCTTGGCGCTCTAACCACTGAGCTACACTCCCTGACAATTGAATTCCACCGAGCCGTGTTAAACCCGTTAATTGTACTGCTTTCGTCGTTCAGGATCAATCATTAAACCTACCTGGTTGACATATGTCAGCTCTCAGGTATTTTGTTGACATCTTTTAGGAGACTGACTTCTAGGGGAAACAGGCAGTTGAGGGGAAACATGAGGGGGCCTGTGCCGCAGTCGCGGCGAGGCTCTTTAACAACTAGAAGGAAAAGAAGATGAACACTCTGAAACTGTTCTTCATCCGTTTCCTCGTTATTCTTCTGGCCTTTCCGGCAGCATTGTTTTGGCAACTAGTAACTGTTGCCCCAGTACACGCTGCCACCCAAGATGTAGTGATTAACGAGGTAATGTGGATGGGCTCAAGCAGCTCGAGCGATGAGTGGATTGAGCTGCGAAACACGACGGCTAGCGATATCGCGATCGGCAACTGGCAAATCACTAATAGCAGCACGGCAGGTGATGAACGGCTGACTTTACCGTCAGACGCACTCATCCCAGCCGGCGGCTTCTATCTGATTGCCCGGTTCGACGAAAGCGCCTCAGACTTAGCTGTAGAAGCAGATTTTGTGGCCGCTCAAAGCGGCAACATCCTGCAGATTGATAACACCTGCGACACTGGTTCGACAACCTACATGCAGTTGTTGAACGGTGAGCTGGTTGTCGACGAAGCTGGCTGCCTGGTGGCTGGCGGAGCACCGTTTGAGGGCTCCAATGGCACACCGAAGAAAGCGATGGAACGGAATATCGTCATCACTAACGGCACCCTTCCGACCAGTTGGCATACTTCAGTTGGCTCGGCCAACTTGGACGACTTGGTAACTAACTTGGCGACCCCAAATGTTACCAACGACACCACGGTCCCCGATGCTAGCGAAGCTTTTGCCAACGATACCGATGGGGTTTCAACAGCCGACGTCGACATTACTTTCTCGAGCGACGCTCTCTTTGGGGCTTGGGATGGCTTTGTCGATACCGAGACTGACATGGTTTACCGCTACGGTTACGCCCTGACTTCGGGCGGGCCGGTAGTTGAAATTGACACTACCTTTGATTTAGAGGCGATGATTGACCTGGCGCTAACTCACGGCCAGACGTACTTTGTCGCCGTCAAAGCGATCAACGAAGTTAGCTTGGCCAGCGCTTGGCGCTACAGCGACGGCGCGACTCACCAAGCACCGGCAACGCCGATGCTGAGTACGGTTACCGATGTCCCAAGCGATAACGGTGGTCAGGTTGAATTAACCTGGAATGCTGTCGAAGGCGCTGAAACGTACCAGACTCAATACCGCTTACTCGGAACGAGTGTCTGGGTGACTGGCCCCACTAGTGAGACAGCGAGCGTTATTGTTGCTGGCTTACTGAGCCGGACAACGAGCGCTGAAAACCTCTATGAATTTCAGGTAATGGCGACCGGCTTTAACGGTCTCGTGTCTGGTTATTCAGATGTCCGGACTGGTCAAGCTTTGGATAACTTAGCGCCGGTCTTGGACGTGACGAAAGTTATCGTAGGTCAGAATAACCCTGGCACGACCGATACCGTCACTGGTAGTACCGGTGCGGTCAGTGAAGCTAACACAACTGTCTACGTCTTCAATCGCCACCCTTCCGAAACGGACAAAGTCCTTATCAACTCAGTAATGGGTCATACCGATGGTGGGTTCTCGCTGATGGGAATTGGCGACAATCTCTACGGCCAGATTTGGATTCAGGTTGTTGACCAGGCCGGTAACTCGAGCGACCCGAAGTCGTTCTCGAACGACATTGTCGCCCCGAATGCTCCGAGCTTAGTCAAAGTTGAAGCCAATTGTGTCAGTGATCCGTGCCGCGTTCAGCTGAACTGGGTAGATAACGGCCCCGATACCGCTTACTACAAGGTGGGCTACGTTGCCAGTCCGGAAACGAGGACCCTGGCACTCAGCTCGACCAGTGCGGTTCTCGACCTGACCGCTGATAAGCATTACACCTTCCGGGTCTATGCTTACGATAAATACGGTAACGAATCGGCCCGGAGTAACGAGATTAGTATCCGTTTGACTCCCGGCGTCAGAACCGTAGCCGAGTTCATTGACGGCAAGCAGGTCACCAAAACCTACGCGGTTCTGGGGGCTCGCGAAGTCTGGAACTCTAAAGGTGGGATGGAAGTGCTGAAAGGTTACGTTGCTCCGCCAGCCCAAGCTCATGACGGCCAGGCAGACGGTGACCAGGACAACAGTTCTGGCAGCAGCCAAGACGGTAAAGTTGACGCCGATAACCAAGATTGGGTTCGGATCTTTATTGTGGTCTTGCTTCTGCTGATTATCGCCGGCAGCTTCTATGCGCTGTCGCGATCGATCCGAGATAACGGAACTGCCGCAGCTGCCACAACGGTCGCTGACAAACCAACAGCTACTAAACGCCAGGCTGGTGCTCGCAAGGCCGCGCCAAAGCGTCGCGGTGGTGCTACTCGCGGTCGAGCCCGTTAGTAAAAACCTGAGTGCGCGCTCAAGGTACGAGCAAAAACGGTCCTGATATGGGACCGTTTTTGCGTATCTGGTACAGTGGGCCAATGATCGTCCAAGTCACCCAGAAATTCTTTGGCCGGGCTCTCTTAGCTGTTTTGATTGCCTTTGCCTTATATTCCAATGTCCGTTTAATTATCCGCAATAACACTCTGCAGGAACGGTTGCTGGCTGCCGAACAAGAATTGCAGGAAAAAGAACTCCGCAATAAAAAACTTTCGCTACTGATTTCCTACTATCAAAGCCCCTCGTATCAAGAAGTTGAAGCCCGTCGGCGGTTGGTTCTGAAACATCCGGACGAAACTGTCCTACAAGTCAGCGGCGTCGAGTTTGATAAGGACGGCACCACGCTTGAGGACACTATATATAAGAACGCTGATCCGACCCCGCCCACTCCACCATCCAACTTTTCCCGCTGGTGGGATTATTTCTTTAGATAAAGAAGCGGCGCGCTCTTGCGAGCGCGCCGATGATAACTAGTGACGGGCAAACATCCGTCCCTCAGTGTCTGGGATCCAGACAAGCGTGACGTCGTTCTGCTGACAGGCGGCCAGCGTCGCCGGGTCACCACCTTCGGGGTTCTTGGACCCGCTGGTAGTGAATATTAGATCGACGCCTTGGAGATCAGCTCCTCTACGGCATCCGGCATCGTGAAGAAGCTGTCGCTGACCGCGACCGATTCTTGTGTATTCTCGCCGCTAAGCCCAGCAGAGCGCTCGGTTCTCCAGTTGGCAACATGGGCGGCAGCAAAGCGGTCCTGCTGACCGATGCCACCCCCAATCAGCCTAAATCCTCGAGTCCGGATGATCGTATTGCTGGCACAGCGTTCAGCAATTGCAACGCCGAGCAGAACGTCAGGGTAGTTGCTGCGAAAATGCCCCGGATACCGCTCATGAGCAACTTCAATGGCTGGATGATCGAGCGAGAAGAGTCTCGGAGGTTCTTGGATAATCCGTCCGCTCCTGACCGGTCTTTCGATCAGTTTGTCGAGCCGGATTGTCTTGAGGCCGACCGTTGATAGTGCCGGATTGATAATCAGCCTGCCTTTAGCGCCTTTCCGTCGAAGAGCCGCAATCGCCTCGGGAGTAATGCTGGGGGCGATAATGCAGTCGATTATTCGTCTCTTGCCTGGCTTCATGGAGAAGTGGAGTAGCTCGTTGGCGATCTCTTCGTCGACTTCGAAGTTAAGGATGATGGTTGCGCCGAGCACGGCCAAGAGGTCACCCTGCAACATCTGCTTAACCACGTGGGTACGTCGATTTCGAATAGCCGACGATCCGCCGGTACGGATAATGCTTGCTCCACAGGGGTGGCAGTGCTTGAGAGCGGCGGCGAACAGAAAATCTCCCTCCTCTGGAAGTTCCAGGTGGAGGAGATTGTGTTCGAAAGTTGCAATAGCACGTTCGGCTAATGCGATGCCGCTGTCGAGATCGGTC
>Ga0196963_10000641_pt1 | contig 29499 bp, 45 predicted proteins | sample S1_5metaG_FD_148600 | JGI IMG/M metagenome (GOLD analysis project Ga0196963, IMG submission 148600) | Soil microbial communities from Anza Borrego desert, Southern California, United States - S1_5 | ecosystem: Environmental > Terrestrial > Soil > Desert | place: USA: California | collected...
GTATGGAGTTTCAGAACGCCACGCTTAGAACCGTCCCCGGCAGCCGGATAGGCAAGTCAAACACATGTGACGTGTCCGGGGCCTCCTTACGAGAATTTGACGCATTGCACCACAGTCTGCGGGGTTCCGTGGGTCCTGCGGCAACGCCTTCAAGATAGGGGTGCTTAAGCCGAATGCACGACCGGCCGGAGATAATAGCGATACGGGAACTCTCAAGCCCCTTGTGCGAGCTAGCCAGCGTAGCGACCATGCTGGCGATATCGAGCAAGCCCGTGCCACCACGCTCGTCCTCCATCGCTCGGGAGTCACGAGTTATCCCGTCCTGCAGCGCCGCTAGCGTGACGAGGGTCTCAACCGACTGGGGAGCTCGTCTCTGGACCTTCTGCTCATAAACGTAGTTCTCAAGCGCGGCCTGCAAATGCGGGGCCCGTTCAGCAGTAAGCCCCTCAGCAAACGTCTGCCCCATGCTCGAAAACGCCATAAAGCAGGCGAAGCGCTCTTCCTCATTATGCACCCGGCGGGCCATGAACGCGGTGACAGTCCATGATCCGTCACCGTCCAATGAACTATGGCGCTCGGCGTTATCGAGGATCTCTCCGATGATGCTCTTGAACCACGCCCGAGCTTCATCCGTGAGCTCGCATCCAGTTTCTGCCGACACCAGCCAAGCGTCGAGTTGGTCGCAGACCATGTCACAGACAACCTCACGACGCTGAGGGTCCAAGTGCCGCGTTTCGGATTGAGACGCTCCGGCCGGTCGGCGCCGTTGTACCGGCATGGCCCAAATGTCGGTGTTTCCTGTCGCGTTCTGAAACTCCATACCTAGAGCTCTGCGAAGACCTACGGCTTCGATGACCTTTTGTACCGGCGCCGAAATGGAGCCCCCTGCAAAGACCGGAGCCATGCTCGGCCACATCTCCGCCAACACAAGGAAAGGGCCGATGTCTTCGCAAAAGGGGAAGGTGAAGTTGATGCGCGCGTCGATCGCAGTAGCTTCAAGTTCTACGATGCTGGCCAGCACCTCCAACGTGCCGGCAGGGTCATCCAAGAAGGAGAAGGTGTTCACGTTCAGCGACACCCGATTCCGGGTATTGTTGCGCTTAGGAATCGATTTCCACAAGCGCCGCCGCTCAGGAAGTAAGCTCTCAAGGATCGGGCTAACTCGGTAGCGGGCGGACAGAACCTCCTTGGTTAACGCAGGTAACCGCTTGCCTTTGCGGAACCTACGCCGAAGTCGCTGGGTGTTGTTCACTGCGAACCGCTGACGGTTCATGCGTTCCGCCGCCGTAGACCCTCCAGAGAACGAGCCGCGTCGCAGTCGTGCTCGACGCTTCCGCAGGTAAAGGCGCAGAGCGGCGTCTTCGCCGAGCTGCGCCTCACCGTCGGCGGGTGCGGTCGATCCGAGCAAGCGTTGAAAGAGGTCGGCCATCGACCAACCGTAACGTGCACATCGATTCTACACTATTGCAGCGCTTCAAGGGTGGGTAGTCGGCCATACGAAGCAAACCGCCACCGCGACCAACTCGAAGACGCGATGAACCACCACTCTGCTGCAATCGCGCGCTTTGCAGGGCGCGCGGACGACACAATCGCCGCGCCGAGAAGCAGTTCTGTAACCTTCACTCGCATCTTCCCGTCCCCGTCCCTATCCAGGTGCCGGCCATAGCCGGGGTCTCCTCGCCTGACCGGCGCCGCGCCGGCCGCCCTAGCTGCAGCGCAGTTGGCATAGTGCACCTCACGCCCCCGCCCATCCTGAGGCCGCCGGTCTGGGCCGCTGGAGGCGGCGGCGCTTAGGCCCGATGGCAGTGGTAGTCGCCGATCTTCCGGTTGGTTTGCAGCCGTCGGCGTCCAAGCCGCCGCCATGGGATGAGGCGGTGCCGAACAGTGCGGCCCATGCGACGCCGGTGCCAAGGCACCCCGCCAAGGCAAGGTCCCTCTCCCCGCTGGGGATTCAGTCGGGGTCATAATCACGTCGCGTCGGCAGCGCGGAGCGTCGGATGAGTTTGGCATGCTGGTCGACCAGGCGAGCCAGGAGCTTTCGGATTCCTCGAGCCGATAGAGAGCAAGGCCGGCCAAGGCGCCAAAGAAGGCGATTGTCCACTTGTCCGGATTGGCACCCGCCCATTCGACAAGCGCGGCCAGCGCCCAAAGCCCAAGCAGGGCAATCACCCCCCAGAAGACGATCTTCCAGAACCATCGCCAGGCGAACCCGAGCGCCGGTTTAGGAAGCTCTCCAGTGGGTCTGAGTCGTGGTCCATGACGCACTCGCCTCGAGGACCACGGCCGAAGGCGGCGCCCGTCCATGCTCAAGCTTGCCGCTCTTACGAGAAGACGCAACTAGAACCTTCGGCGGAAGTCCCGACCACTCGACTCATGATCCCCTTCCGAGCCTGCTTCGGAGGTGAGAAGTGGCGCGACCAACGCTTTCCAATTTCGTGATGGAGCCCGGCCAGGGATATGGCGAGGCTGACATGCCGCCCGAGCTATGGGCTGCTCAAAGCGCCATCGAAGGGCTGCGAGAGACCTACCTGGCGCAGCGAAAGGCCCGACGAGAGCGCCACCCCATTCCCGACGTGCTCTACCACTACACCGACCTTCGTGGGCTTCAGGGCATGTTCTCCAGCTACAACATGTGGCTGTCCGACGCCGCGTACATGAACGACCCGCTGGAGGGTACTTGGGTGCACCACATTGCCGGCACTCTGGCACGCGAGATCCTCGGCGACAGCGCGCTCGGCCAGCAAACCCGGGACCATATAGAGGCGCTCCTCCTCGCACCGGATCTTTGGGATCAGTCGCTGCGGTCGCGAAGAGACGAGCCGGACCGCCTTCACTACGCGGCCATGGAAGAGGCGTTCAGGCCCGCCTTCATCGCGAGCTTCACTGAGGATGGTGATCTGCTCAGCCAATGGCGCGGGTACGGTGCTGGCGGTGACGGTGTCTCGATCGGCTTCGACCTGAGTAAGCTCAGCCTCTCTGTGGTCGACAGTGTCTTTCCGGAGGACTCCGCTCCCCCTGCCCTTATCAAGGTAGAGTACGATGCGGAGACTCAGCGAACCGAAGTTCGCCAAATCTTCGAGATGGCAAGACATCTCCATGACGAGCACGTCGACGTACTCTCGACAAACCCGTACACAGCGGTGCGCTTGCCGCAATTGTTCTCCGACACAATCAGAGATGCTCTGTATTGGCTCAGGTGGGAGTTCAAATCACCCGCTTACCGGGAGGAGCGAGAGTGGCGGCTGGTGAGTACCCCGATGGCGATCCGTACTCGGCTCACCAGAATGTCCAACGGGCACATCGTTCCGTACGTGGAAATGCCGCTGCCGCAGACGCCAGGCCGCCCGGTCGGTCGGTTGGAGATCCCCCGGATAGTGCTAGGCCCTCGCTGCCCGCCGTCGGCAGTCCGCAGCATCCGAGGCCTGCTACAGAACCTTGCGTACCCCGAGGTCGTGCGCTCCGAATTGGCGCTAAGGTAGTACAATGGCGGTCCGCCGTGGCGCGCGTCACGCGGGCGGGTCTACGCGACCACGCGATCTTGGTCACTCACGCGCCCGGCGCAACGGTCATTGCTGCGTTCAACGCGCAGTACAGTTCAACAATGGGCACGGCGACTGAAGCCGAGACATAGCGTCCGTTGTTCGCGCGGATCGTAGGGTGGCGGCGCGACCAGGTTCGGCCGTGCTTGATCCATGCCCGGCGCAGCGGAAGGAATGGCAGCAGGTAGCAGGTCTGCTGGGGCGCGAACGCGTAGGCGATGAAGTCGCACGCCAGATCTTTCTGCACCCAGCCAGGCACGCGCCGCTCTTCGTCGCTCCAGCGCTCGAGCAGGATGTCGTCCCAGACGCCTTCCCTCACCTTCTCGTCGACTGTCACCGTGCGACCCGACTTCAGCACGATGACGCGGTCGATCCCTGCGCGCTGAGCCCAACCGTCGTCGCGGACAGACATCATGCCGGAGAAGCCCGGGAAGAAGTGACGATAGGCCTCCTCCCACCAGGGCGCGTCCGAGTACGCCTCGGATCGCGCGAGGCTTTTGGCGAAGTTGTGGACGGTCATGCTGCCCAACTAGGGACCGTCACTGCCTTCACGTTGGCAGGCTGCGAAGGTCTGATTGGTCCCCCTCGTCCTGCCAGTTGCACATGCCGAGCAGGTCGGGCTCGCGGTCGTGCCCGTCTTCCAGGTCCTGATCACCGTCGATGGCATCGAGGATGGCGATCAGCGCCTCGATGGCAGCCTCGACTAGTTCGCGCCTCACCATACAGGACGGCTGCGCGGGCTTACTGTGTGTGCGCTGCATCAGCTTCTGGCGAGCGTGGGGCCGCGCGCGGCGGCCCACTGGTACACGGCGACCCAGCGCCGGCGGTCTGCGAGGAGCACGCGCTCCAGCCGCCGCGAGCGCGGGGAAGCAGCGAGCGTGACTGCGCCGGCTCCGACGATCAGGAAACGGCCGCCAGTCGCCTCGAACACCTTTAGCCAGCGCGCGGCGGAGAACCTCCACCGTGTCACGGCTGCCACCCGTTGTCCGGCAGGCGACTGACGACTGCGTCAGCGAGACGATAGATGGCTTCGGCGGCCTCAACTTCGCCCTCTAACACCACGAGGCCAGCCGCAGTGTGCGCAAGCAGCTCCCGGAGAAAATGGCCGCGCTCCTCCGAAGTGCGCGGGTGAAGTTCGGACGCCAAGAGCGCCGCTGCGTCCCGGAACCCGCCATTCATAGGAGCGTCTCCTCGCCGAGATTGTATGCGCGGACGGCCAGACGGGCGCAGGCCTGGAACATCGCTGCAGCAGCGACTGCGTCCTCATCCTGCGCGCGGCTTCCGTAGGCCTGGCCGCCGCCTCGGATCGGGTACACCCCGGCGCGATAGCGGCCGGCGCGGTCAAGTAGGTCAGCGCGTTCAACCCAGCCCCGGACGATCTCCTGCCGGCGTTTCCGCTTCAGGTCGCCCAGGTAGTCCTGGATGATGGCGGCGATCACCATGTCCACCGCGCCGGGGCGCAACGGTGTCGATTGCTGCTCCGGTTGGTTGGAAGATTTGCTCATGATTAGCGCCCCAGCGTTGATGTGACGTAACCGAGCGAGCGGGCTCGCGACTCGCGGTGCGTGCCGCTGATGCTGCGGCGGATGGGGCTCTGCACCATGGATCGAAGTGGCAGATGCATCGGGCGGTCTCCGTTGGCCCAAAGGGGAGCGACTGCGCGGCGGACGGGCCGACCCTTGAACCAGCGCCAGGCGCCCATCAGGGCGTCAGCAAAGGTGCGAGGGGAAGGCCCGTGCTGCTCCGCACGGAACAAATCCCAGGCCAGCAGCATGAGGTCGCGGAGGGTGTTTCGGCGGGCCTGGGTCATTTGCTCTCGCCTCCTTTTCTGATACTCTTCGTATCAATGAGGAGTGGCGGGTGTCAATACGAAAAGTATCAATCAGGCAAGTGAAGGCTGCCCGCGCCTTGCTCGGGTGGTCTCAAGACGAGCTGGCGGAGCGCAGCGGTGTCTCCATCCCGACCGTGAAGCGGCTCGAGGCTGCCGAGGGCGAACTTGGTGGTCGCGCCGAAACCGCCGAGAGGATCGTGCGAACGCTGGAAGCGGGCGGTGTGCTCTTTCTGCCGGAGAACGGTGAAGGACCGGGCGTCCGACTGCGGAAGGACCGGCGCTGAGTGCGGGTCGCACTTGCAAGCGGGCTCGCGGCGCTGGGTCTGGCGTGCCCTGCCCTCGCCGATCCCTGCAAGGCGATCCCGGACCGAGGTCCCGCCCCTAAAATTCTTTCACCGGGGAAGATAATCAGCGGCTCGGTCGTCTACGTGGGCGACGGGGACAGCCTGTGCGTGGACATCGGTAAGGTACAAGAATTGGAGAATAACTGGGTCGAAGTGCGGCTTGCCGACTTCTATGCGCCCGAGCTGCATGAGCCAGGCGGCAAGGATGCCAAGGCTACACTCGAGCGTATCGCCAAGGGCCGTCGCGTCGAGTGCGTTGCTGAACACCGGAGCTTCGATCGCGTTGTTGCGCGCTGCAATCTTCAGAGTCACCGCCTCGGCGACCTGATGCGGGCGGCAGCAGCTCCCGAGGGCGGGAACGGGCGCTAGCTCAAAGAGTCCGGGGTCGGCCACCCAAACGCAAGCGCAGCGCCTCCACGCTCGTGACCAGCCGCTCCGTGGCGACCCTCCAGCGAGGCGCGGCCTCAAGGCCAGCCCAGGCTCTTTCCAGCTTTTCGCCGTTCTGCATCAGGACAGGCCTCCATTCGTTGAGCGGTACCGCCCGCCGTTCGGCCTCCCCTGAAACCATCTCCATCCAGGCTGCCATCTCGCGACCTACGAGGCGCACGTCGGCGAAAGCGTGAGCGAGGCTCGCTTGCGGAAGATCTGACGCCCGGACTTCACCCATAAGTGCGACCGCCTCTCTCAGAGTGCCAGAAACGGCGATATTCTGGGCGTCGGATGGGTCGAGCATCACTTCTTCATAGATTTGCGCGTCATGCATGCGCGTCACCCTTTCGCTTTTGACCGATGTCAGCTGCAGGACTTTGCGAAGCAACTTGTAGACATCGGCCGCAAGGTAGAGCGCGGTCCGTGAAGCCTCACGCCGCGCTTGTCGCTGCTGCCAGAGCGCAAGCAACCCGAGCGCCATCGCAACCAGTGCACCAATCCCCTGCGCCCACGCTGGGATGTCCATGCCCTTGTCAGTTGCGCTCGCTACCACCACCACCACGAACATCGCCGCCCCCGGTGCAACCTGGAGCTTAACAATGGACAGTTCTACGTCCGGAGTCTCGCGTGACCCTCGACCTGGTGTCGGCAGCTTCTAACTGCCCAGCTCCACTCGGGAGCTACGGCCAGTGCAAACTCTGGTTGACGCGGAACTGGCGGATGTCTACCACAGTTTACATGCTTGAAGTCCATCAGACAGACGCCTTTGCCGAGTGGCTCGACGGCCTCCAGGACAGCGCGGGCAAGGCCAGGATCGCGAAGCGGCTTGAGCGCCTGTCGCGTGGACTGTTGGGAGACTGGAAATCAGTCGGTGAGAAGGTGATCGAACTGCGAATGGACTTCGGTCCCGGCTACCGCGTCTACATCACGAGGGTGGGCGAGACTGTCATTTTCCTGCTCGGCGGCGGCGATAAGAGCACCCAGGCGCAGGACATCGAACGGGCTATGGCCCTTGCTGCGGAGATACACCCTTGAGCGTGAAAACCAGCCGCTTCATCCCGGATGCCTACCTCGACGGGCCTGAGGGTTATGCCGCCTATCTCGATGAGGCCTTTGCTAGTGGCGACCCCCGCGAGGTAGCTGACGCGCTCGGCGTCATTGCGCGAGCAAAAGGCATGAGCCAACTGTCCCTGGAAACTGGCCTACCGCGGGCGACCCTCTACAAGGCGCTCAGCGATACGGGTAACCCGGAGTTGGCAACCGTGCTGCGGGTGGCGCACGCGCTTGGTCTGCGGCTGGGCGCTCGGGTGCCTGAGCACGCCTAGGCCGCCACCCTCCACGCCTAGCCAAGGCGGCAGCCTTTGAGACCAGCACCCCTCGACTGCGCTTCTGCGGTGTTTCCAGTCGTGATAAGCGCAGCCACTGAAAACAGCGAGGCTTGGCGGATCCCCCTCCTCCGCTTCTTCCCGCGCTTCTTGATAGGCCTCGACGTAGGCGCGGCATGGGCGAGAAGCACTGTCTGTCCGCTTCGGTGAACACCATGAGAGCACACTGTGGCTCACGCTAAAACCGAGCGTGCGAATGGTGGTTGAAGGGAGAGACGGCGCGGTCCATAGGTCCGCTCAGGGTCCGCTAGTGTCATCGGCTGCGCGCCGCAAAGCTGACGTTTGGAGATCTACCCGACAGCGGATGCTCCGAATGGCTGTGCAGGGTGGAAAGGGGAAGTCAGGTCTCCCGCTCGAAACCAGCGAAGGGGCTGAGCACGGCATCGCTCGTTGCAAGAGCCCGTGGCAGCGACTGTTGATCGGGAAACTCGCTGACAAGCTCGGGCCAAGTCTCGGCGATATGCGCGTTCCAGCGGCTAAGCGGGAACGTGTGGCCGGTCGGATTCATGTCCACAACGACATAGCCCATAGCGCGCAGCTTCTGCCACGCGCGTTCGGCTGCCGACGTGGAATCTTCCCCTGTGGTGTAGGCAGTCACCCACGCACCTATCATTGGAGGAGGGATGGCGGTCGTGCCGCTCGCGATCTTGAAGGTGAAAGCGAAGATGGGTGGCTCCGAAGCCGCGTTGCTCGACTTCTTACCCCAGCCAAATAGCCCCATGAACCGCCCCCGCGCCACGCTGTCGCGCACAGGATGATGGCTCAGGCGCTGTCCCACAAGCGGACCTTGCGGAGGTCGCCGAAGGGTCGCGAACCGTCTTTGACTCCATGCCCGAGAGCGGCCGCTGGATCGCGGCCGCTGTCAGGTAGCCTTCTCAGGCCACGGCAGCGGGCTTGGCCCGATAGCTCCAGGGCAGCAACTGATCGATGTCCTTTGCGGGTGTCCGGCGACGATGCCGGTGATTAGTCACCACTCGGCAGGATCAGACGGCGGCACCCACTCGCGCCAGTCAGCTTCAACAACAACCAGGCGGTAGCCGAGCAGTGCTGCCTCTCGCACGAGGCGCTCGCGCCCGTCGCCGCCCTCCCGATCCCAGGTCTCACAAGCAATGCTGAGCGCTGGCCGGCGGTCTGAATAGGCGGGTCGCGTCATCCCGTTACCCTAGGCCCCCTTCAGAGGCCTAGGAAGACCGTGAAGACCGTCGGTATGACTCGCCACGGCCGCAATGTTCTGCTTATGTTCACGCGCAGGAGGCAGCCATGGTGAAGGTGAGATACGTCGGCATCCGTGAGCCTGAGAGCGAGTTTGAGGCCCTGCGCCCGGCCTACAGCATGGTCATCGCTATGATGACCAAGTGCCGGCCGTTCAGCCCGGAGTACGAGGCCCTGCTGAAGATCTCGGAAGCCATGAACGACGCGGCCCAGCAGTTCATGCCGGGAGTAGCGCCCACGTCGTTCTTCGGCGCGAGGCCGACGGGCTGAAGATGTCTAGAAGGCCTTCTCGGCGGCGCTACCTCACAGATCGCGACCTCGCTCGCATCAGGGAAATGGCGCTCTCGGTCAGCGACACCTGCGAGCCGCCCATCCTGGACGACCTCGATGCGCCGATCCGGGTCGGCGCGTGCCTGCCCGGCCAAGAGGCCAACACCGGCGCGGCCGTCGTCATCCCTTGGCGCGGCAGGATCATCTTAGGCTGGTACTTGAGCACCACAGCCCGCGAGCGACGGCGCCGAGCCGGCCGATACTGCTAGAAGTTTCGTGGCCTCGGCTCCCATCTCCTCGCGCGGCGACGAATAGCGCGACGCTTAGTCCATTGGCCGCCGCTTTCCGACGCCCCGTTCCAGAGTAAGGCGCTGTCTGTTGGTGGGCTGGTAGCCGATCAGCTCGTAAAGGCGACCCAGGCTGCCGAAGCGCTCGATGTACTGCCTCGCCGAAGCGGTTTCCGGCGCGACGTCGAGAAGCGTACTGGTCAAGCGTCCCTTGCGGGCCAGCAACGCCCGTGCTTCAGCGACCATCTGTTCTGAGCTTCTCGGCACAAGCGTGAGTACGACGAAACGGTGCGAGCGTCACCGGAGTGACAGACCGGCAAGGTCGGCCATGGCGGCTCGGCGTATGGTCATGCTGTAGACGCTACACATGGAGCCAAGCTAGACCGGCCGGCTTGAAGGGGACCGTGCCAATGTGGCGTCGCAACTTCATTACTGTGTTTGGTGCAACGGCCATGTTGCTGACCCTGCCTGCGGGCGGGGCGAGCGCCGAGGAAGCGCCGTTGTCGCTGTTCTTGAGCTGCACCGGGAACGACGTGAGCTACACCCAGACGGGCACGGATATCACCGCGCCTTCTCAGGCCCAAATTCAGCACAACAGGGCGGCAGGGCTACCGCCGCCCAGCGTCTCGACGTCGCCTCGGTATGGGTTCGTGAGCACCGCCGGCCGCATGAACATCACCGTGCAGGGAACCGTCGTTCGCGTTCGGCCCTCGCCGGGCTCCAGCCCTATGCTGCGTCGTTCGGCCGATGGTTGGTATGCCCTCACCGACGTGTCGATCACGGACACCGAAATCCGCGCCAAGGCCTCATGGGGGGCGCTGGGGAAGCTCAAGCTCTCGGTGGATCGCCGAAGCGGCGAGGTGAAGTTCGGCAACTTCACCGGCCAATGCGAGAAGACTGCCGATGACCCGGCCGCCAGAAAGTTCTGACGCTCGCGAACCGACCGATCCCATCCGGGAACCATCTGTGCAGAACTCGGTCAGTCGGCCTCACAAGTCGGAGCCCTCCGATGTGTCGTCATGATTACCCCCCGGCAAGATGCCACCTTGAAGTGGCGCTCGCACCTTTCAAGAATCAACGTTCTTCTGGAATCGCGCGTGAAGGGAGCCCACTTGGCATTGCCCCCGATCCGAGTACGCAAGACGCCTTAGACGGGGGAAAGGCATGCTGAAGAGTTTCATCGTGGCCGCGACCGCGGCTGCATCGCTCACGGTCCCATCGCTAGCAAACGCCGAGACCACCATCGGCTTCGAGGGGTTCAACGAAACCACGACCCTCGAGGCCCTGGGCATTCGCGATTCTTACCTCGGCTACAATTGGGGCTTCGCAGCCGCCGGCTATTTCAGTCCCACCTTCTGTGATTGCGCGATCGGCGGTTGGGCGCTGGAGTCAGCCCTGTATCCCACCGGAAACCTGCCACGGCCGCAGGGCTACTCGGGGCAGAGCTTTGCCTGGAACTACAATGGCCCGCGGAGCCTGTGGATCGATTTCCGCCAGGCGACAGACGTATTGCGGGTCAGCCTCTCCCGGTTCGTGGGTAGCGACGACTATTACTTCAACGCCGCGACGGTCCGCATTTTCGGATATGACGACGATCTGAACGCGCTCGGCTCCACCTCGGCCTTCGCTTTGAGCAACGGCTTCCAGACGTTCGACGTTGGCCTCTCGAACGTACGCTACGTTGAGTTCCGGGCAGATGACGGCAGTCGCTGGTTCGCGCTCGACGATCTGGTGGTTGACCCGATCCCAGAGCCGTCCACTTGGGCGATGCTCGTGCTGGGTTTCCTGGGCGCGGGCGCGATGATCCGCCGCGATCAATCGGCTCGCCGCGCCGCGTAGGCGCGGAGCTACTCGGCCGCTCGTTCGACCAAGGCCGCCTTCAGGAGTAGGCCAGCGACGCGCAGGGTCATCGCGCCGTTCGCGTTCAAGCGGACTGCAGCCTCGCCGACGGTAGCCTCTCCGGCCGCGAGCGTTTCGAACAGCGCCTCCACCTGCCGCCGTGGCAGGCTGAGGCCGCCGAAGTAGGGACTGTCGAGGACGGCGGCGAGGTCGGCAGCCGTGGCGCCTGGAGAGAGGGCGAGGCGGGTGGTCGGGCTGATCAGTTCGGTGGGGTAGTGGCCGAACGCGCGGAACGGGTCCAAACGGGCCGCCGACGCTTTTGGGACCGCCTTGATACGGGCCTGGAGAGCGGGGTCGGCGGCGGCGGCGCGACGTCGGGCGTTCAATTCGCTCCACAGTGCCTGATACTGGCGGAAGATCTCACCCCAGTCGTAGACCTCGCGCGCGCGGCGGCGGCCGGCTTCACCCATGCGGCGGCGCAGGTCGGGGTCGGTGGCGAGGGCGGCGACGGCGTCGGCGACCTGCCCGATATCGACGGCCGTGGAAGCGGCGGCGGCCCAGCAGTAGCTGTCGTAGGTGAGGACGCTGACCTCGTAGGCTCGCGCCAGCGCTTGGCCGGCGCCGGCCTCGGGCGCCCAGGTCCGCACGCGGAAACCGTCGACGCCATCGCGGACCGTGTCCTTGTAGCCGTCGTAGTCGGTCACCACGACCGGGAGCGCCGCGGCCATGGCCTCGATCGGCGTCAGACCGAAGGTCTCCTGGATGTTGTCCGAAAGTGAGATGAAGAGGTCGGCGGACGCCCAGCTGTGCTCGCGAAGCGCGGGGTCGCGCCCGTCGACGACGATGAGCCGGACGTCGGGCGCAAACTGGCGCGCGCCTTCGCGGAACGTCGCCTCTATGTCCTTGTTGGGGAACCAGCCCGAAAGGATCAGCGCCAGGCGCTTGCCCGTGCGCTCGGCCGCCAGCTGGAGGCCGCGGTACATGGCGTGGGGGTGGGCCTTGGCGTGGAAGACGAGCCGGCCTGCGAAGAGGGCGGCGATCTCGTCCTGAGCAAGGCCGAAGGCTTCCCGCGCGGCGGCGCGCTTCGCTTCGTCGAAGACGAAGTCGTCGCAGTGGACGCCGAGCGGGATGAGCGAGAGCTCCGGTCCTTCGATCGCGGCCTGGGCGCCGAAACGCCAGCGCAGGTAGTCGGCTTCGGCCTCTTGGACACGCCGGACGGTCTCGACGACCGAGGTCGAGGTGCACACGAGGGCGTCCCACGGCGCGACAGGCTCGCGCAGCAGACCGACGAGTTCGTCCATGGTGGCGTGGCTGGCGGTCGTGTGGGTGACGCCGCAGAGGGAGTAGCTCGCGAGGCCTGCGCGCTGGCGGACGCGCGCCTGCGTCGCCAGCGTGGCGTCGGCCAGATAGAGCACGCCGACGTCGGCCACGCGCTGCAGCTGTTCGGCCGGGATCCATTCGACCTGGGCGGCGGGATCGATGCCGCGGACGATGGCCTTGAAACCCTCGGCCGCGCGGGCGCTCGGGCTATAGGCCCAGACCGGATTGCCGCCTCGCGCCTGGACCGCGGCCCTCAGGAAGCCGTTGCCGGCGGCCTGGCGGCCCATGAGCTGGACCTTGGCCATGTTGTAGCCGTCGGGTTCGGCGCGGATCACCGCGGCTGGGTTCGAAGCTTCGGACACTGAGACCTTGGACAGCGTGGAGAGAGGCGGCGGATCAATGCGGCCTGCCCCGCCCACAGGCAAGGCCCCCGCTGCGACCGATAATGACGTGGCCTGTATATAAAATACGCACCATGTCCAAGCAGCCAACAAAGTCTACACGACGTCGTCAGCGCGCGCGTCAAGCGACGTCCGTCTTCGTCCGCCTCGGGCGGGGGTTTGAAGCCTCTGCCGAGGGCTGGGGCGTCATGGCCCTCGTGCTGATGGCCAGCCTCGGTCTGGTGTGGCGAGTGCTCGAGAGTGTGTTCTTGTAGCGCGGACCGCCGGCCGGGCACGTGGAACACGCCTTAAGGCTGGCGCCGGCGTGATGACTCACGCCCCGAGCGACTTCACTTCGGCCGCCGGTACTTTGGGGCGCCGGGTCGCGTGATCGCGATGTAGAATTTCTGCTGCGCGCTCGGTTCGTAACCCAGTCGCGCGTAGATGTCCTCCATGCTCCCGAAGCGCTTCCTGAACCACTCCGCGCTCGGGAGCGAAGGATCGATGTCGATCGTGTTGCTCGAAACCCGGCCGAGGCGACGGTAGTGCGCTTCCAGCCGGGTCCAGGCTTCATCAGGCTCTATGACGTCGGGACGCGGCCGGAAGCGACCTTTGTCACGCCGGCGGGCCATTTCGGCGGCGACGGTTTGACGGCGTGACGGCGCATATCCCACCAGCCGATACGCATTCTCCAGACTGCCGAACCGACGCTTGTAGATCTCGGCGCAGTGGGCCTTGGGATGCGCGTCGATCAAAAGGGCGCTCAACCGCCCCCGATCGGCCATCACGAGCCGCAACTCGGCGAGCAATTGCTCGTTGGTAGGTCGACGATGTTTGGGGGTCCGCAGTTGCGCCTGGACGAGGTCAAACCGCGCGCGGGAGATCAACGGCTTAAGGGCGCCTTCAACGCGTAGCCAGTCCGTCCGCTTCCGGCGTCGGCGTATTTCGCCGAGAGGGCCGGTGTGCTTTCCGAAAACGAGGACGCCGGTGTACTTTTCGTTGGTCAGTACGTTTCGGACCCGGTGGCGACTCCAGGCTGCGCCACGCTCGGCGGTCACGCCTTCTTCGTTCAGCAGATGGGCGATGGTGACCATCCTCATGCCGGCCGTCAGAAACAGGCTGTAGATGCGGCGGACGATCTGGACCTCAGCCTCAGGCCCAGGAACGATCACGGTCCGGTAGCCACGCAACGCCTTGCACTGCCCCTCCTCCATGAGCACGCCGAGCTCCCCGGCGTGCGTCATGCTCTGTCTCCGCAGACCGTATCCTGGCGCGCCTCCAAGCCAGTAGCCCTTCGCCTGCAACGTTCGCTGCGCCCGCCTCACCTTAGCCGACAGCTCGCGGCTGTACTCCGCAGCCATGGCGCGCTTGAGGTTCTTCAGGATCGCTGAGACGAGGCTTCCATCCTGAGCGAAGGGCTCCCCCGTGTAGATCACCTCGACGCCGGCCTCCCGGCAGAGGAACTCGTAGTGAGCCGCCTGATCGAGGTCCTGAAAGCGTCCCCAGCGGCTCACGTCATAGACCAGGACGGCGTCGTACCCACCCTGGCCGCTCAGCGCGTCCGCAAGCAGCGCTTTCAAGCCTGGTCGCGCATCCAAGCGAAGGCCGCTTATCCCCGGATCCGAGTAGGTCCTGACGATCCGCCAGCCCTCGGCGTGGGCGTACGCTGCGTTCGCCGCCGCCTGGTACTCCAGCGAGCAGGTCTGCAGCTCGGTGGACATCCGCAGATATTGTGCGACTGCGCGGTGTTCCATGCCGGCCTCCAGCCCTTCCTTTAGCAGGCGAGACCATCGAGGTGCATCCGAACCTCGGCGGACGCTGAGGCGCAATCACCACCGCCGTCTCCGCGCCCGAGCCTGATGAAAGTGGCCTGTCGTCCGCAGTTCGCCCATATTCAGCGCATGCGGCTCAACTCGCCTGAATCCCTCGAGACGGCCAGGCGGCTGATCGAAGAGCACGGCACGTGGTCGGCCGTGCGGGAGGCCAGCCGCGTGAGCCCCAGCGGGGTCTTCGTGTTGAAGCCGAAGGACCCTGAGCATCTGCGGAAGATCGCGGAGATGCTGAAGCTGTGACGTGCGTGTGAGCGGCGACCCGAGCGCGGGCCTGCCCAAGCCTGTGCCCCGGCGGGTCGGAGCGCGGCGTTGTGGATTCCGGCATAGCTGACGAGACCCGCCTCGCGCCAGACGACCTCTACGACTGGTGGGCGGAGCGCGAGCGCCAGGGCCGGCCGGTCACCGGCGAGCTGCTGAAGGCCTTCCGTGAGGAGCTGAAGCGGTGCGGGCTGCCGCTGCCGGGCTGAAGGAGCCTCGCTGGACTGGCAACGTCGCGTCTCGGTCCTAGGATCGATTTCGGCTCGCGACCCATAGGGGGACATTGCCCGAGACCGCTGTGCGGCATAGCCTCAAGCTGATGGAAGATCCCCACCCTTCAGCCTGGAAAGACCTACGCTTTCCGTGGCAGCGGACTGAGTTGCTCGGCTACCTTGAAGAACTCTCCTCACGCGACCCCCTGCAGCAATGGGCGAAGGAGCGGCGGGAGGGCCTGATCTCAGGGATCGACGAGACCATCCACTTCTTCTTCGACGACCATGATTTCGACCCATCGGATGTAGGCGTTTGCCTGATGGACCTGGGCGAAGTCGAACTGATTCAGGCGGTTAAAAGTGCGCTCAACCGCATCATCCAGGAACGGCCCAATGGGGGCGACGCTGAGTACGTTGGCCATCCGAACTGGGCCGCCGTTCAAGCAGCCGCGAAGGCCGCCCATCGCGAATTGAGCGCCCGCTAGCGTACGTCCGCTTCCGACCCTGAGCGGACCTATGGGACCGCGCCGTCTCTCCCTTCAACCACCATTCGCACGCTCGGTTTTAGCGTGAGCCACAGTGTGCTCTCATGGTGTTCACCGAAGCGGACAGACAGTGTTTCTCGCCCACGTTCGTTGCGCAGTCGCATCTCGCCGAGGGCGCGGATTTGGGCCGTCGCAAGCTCTTCGTCAGCGACCTGAAGGGAAACGTCAAACAGGCCTTCCGCAGGCTCCAGGCGCGCGAGCACCGCAACACCGACGCGAACCGTGGCGAAGGTTAGCCGATTGACGAACCACGGCACGCCCTCATCGAGGAGCGTCGGCTCGCACTCGAAGAACCCCACAAGTTCAGCCAGGTCCGGAATGGTGGAGGTCGTCTGCATCGCAATGACCTACCACGCTACTCGCTGACGCCAAGGCATCGCTCGAAGGCTCCCCTTTCCACCCCTCGCTGACGGTCGGAACGTCTGCTCAGTGGATGCGCGCGACGATCACGGTGAAGACCCGGCCGTCTCCGTCTCTCACCTCGAAGGCGGCGTTCGACTCCACCAGGCCGCCGGGCCGCTCGTGCGGAGCATCGGCCACGCGCCCCGGCAGCTGCCCCGTCACGGCCTGATAATGCCGAGCCAGCGTCAGGGCGGCGGGCTTACCGGTTTTGTCGGAGGGCTTCCGGGCCATGCGCCCAGCCTAGCCGACGGCCCCAGCGCCGCCACCGCCCCATGGTTGCGCTAGTTCTGCCGGTCGCCCCGGTCGCCATGGCCCTTCTTCGCCGGCGTCTTCGAGTGCTGACGCCGATCGGCGGCGAGCGACTTGCCGACGTCTACCTGATCGCCGGTGAACTGGCCCTGCTCGTCTCGGCGGACGTAGCGCTTGTCGCCCTTGTTGGGCTCAATGAGTTCGCGTTCAGCCATTAGTGCCTCCATCTCGCGGCAGGCCAACGGCCGCGATGCGCGGCCCGTTCCCGAGCCCCAATGCAAAGGCCCCAGGCGGGGCACCTGGGGCCCCGTGCGCAGATGGATATGTGCACCGCAGGTCCGGGCCTGGGCCGAGTTCTACCAGACCACGCCGGAGATCATCCGCGAGACCTGCGCCGCGGTTGGACCAAACCGGACGGCGGTGGAGCTGAAGCTCGCGGCGCCGAGCGCCTAGCTTCACACGCGCGTCGCTGCGCGCGCGGCTCGCTCGCGATCGAGGCGAATCTGTTTGACGAGCTCGCCGGGAAAGAGCGCTCTTCCTTGACGTCCATCGACGGAGATGCCGATGAAAGCGCTCGCAACAGCGGCAGCCGCGCTGAGCCTCATCATCAGCGCTGCCCCCGCTCAGGCTTGGGTCATCGGCTGGTCCAACCCGGGCGCCGATCCCGGCAATTTCACGTGGACGCAGTCCCCGGGCGGCACCGGCGGCGTCTTTGCCGGTAGCGCCCCGGTCTTGTTCACCTTCTTTCGGTACGGCCCCTTCCACCTGCCTCTCGAGCTGATCGAACGTCCCCTAGACTTCGAGGTGGTCGTTGAGGCCCTCGCTCTTGAAGGCAACCCCGCCAGCGGAGCGCAGCAAGGTGGTCTGCGCGGGTCTGTCGCGTTCAAGTACACCGGCCAGGAGGCGCTCGATTTCGGAAGCGGCAAGACGCTGAGCACCGGGCAGAACTTGGTGGAGGCGTCAGATATCCACTTGTCCATCTTCGCCGGGTCACAATTCGCAGCGGTCCGTTATGGATGGTACCGTCGCCCAAACGGATGGAGCTCGGAAGTACTGGATCTCGACGGGTGGCTTCTACACGGGAGCTTCAGGCTAGGCACTCCTACTCCCGTCCCGACAGCCACTCCCGGACAATCACTTGAGGACTTCAGCGCTGGCCTCCAGCCTCGCTTCGAGGTCCTTTACGCGTCGGCGCCAGAACCTGGGACTTGGATATTCCTCATCGCCGGCTTCGGTATCCTCGGCGCTAGCCTTCGCCGTCGCCTCCGGTGGGCTTAGCGGCGTTGGCCGCCTCGTCTCGCTCGAGCTTCTCGTCGATCGCGTCACGGATGAACTGGGCCCGGCGTTTCTGCCCGCCGACGAGCGCGTCAATGCGCGCCTTCTGCTCCTCTGACAGACGAACCTGTGTCGGCGAGTTTCCGAGCGGCGGGCGACCCATACGCCCAGGACTATCCGGTATCGTAAAGTCGTCCAAGCCCCAACCCTCTTGCTTATAAACGGTATCGTCTATATAAACGATACCGTCTATATGACAAGCGGGGCTGCTATGGGCGAAGACGACGATATCGACATATGGGGCGTGGTTCTCACGGTCCTGGTGCTTTTCGCCTTCCTCGGAGCTGTCGGGCTCGCTAGCTAGCGAATGCCTGCCCGGGACTATCCTCGCTGCTCAGCAGAGGCTGAGGCCCAGGCTAAGAGACATGCACGACAGCGGGGCCGCCACTGCGCTCGCGGCCTCGACGTCGATCTCCACGGCGGCCGGATTCGTATAGCTCCCGTCGTTCGTGAAGGTGATCGCGTGGGTCAGCCCCGCCCCTGCCGTGGGCGTGTACGTGAAGATGCTCCCGTTGGACCCCAGGGGCATGTTCTGCGGATTGGCAGCCCAGGATCCGGCTGCGTCTGACGCGCCGGTGATGTTAATCGACTTGGGATAGCCGACCGCCTGCACAAGGATATCGATGGGCTGTCCGACCGAGTATGGGCCCGCTGTCTGCACCGTGGCGGTGAGCGTGAGATTCGGTGGCCACGTTTCGGTGTTGCCGGCGGTTATCGAGTTCGTGCCAACCGCCTTTGACCAGCTGGCGCCCGTGCCGACGTTCGGATCCCCACTGTTCCAGGTGGTCGCCGTCCCGACGCAGAAGATGGGCGGCGCCGATCCTCCATTTGGCGCCTCGCCTGCCGGCCCTACGTATGAGGCCGAGAAGCTGTCGCGGACGTTGCTGTTCGTCAGGTCAAGAGCCACACCAGGCAGGAAGTAGAGCATGCCCACCGCGCCGTTGAAAACGGGGGTGGAGGCGGTGCCACCCCACTGCGGCGCTACTGCTAGATCGAAATCGAACGACGTCCCCGAGGTCCACGTCGTCGCGGTCGCCGTGTCCAGCACGCCGTCGACGTAGAGCTGCATCCCGGCAGCGCTGGTCACCTGTGACAGGTCCACGGAAAGCAGGATGCGGTGCGTGGCGTTGTTGTCAGCCACGACGTTGGCATCGACTTGGAAGATCGTCGTGGTGCTGTTGCTGCCTAGGGAGATGCGAAGCTTCTTATTCGAGTTCTGAGCCGTGATCCTGAGGCGGCCGCCGGTCCCAGGGGTTGAGGCCACGAACACCATGTCGGCCGAAATCGTGTTTAGCTTCCACTCCAGTGCGAGGGTGAACTTGTCGCTGTCCGCCGCGCCGTAGCCGTTGGCGGACTGCCGGACTATCTGTGTGCCGTCGAACTGCGCGAGCGGATATGCGGTCATGTCGAGGGTTCCAAGCGCCCAGGTGAAGCTCTCGCTTCCGACGCTGAAGGTCTTAGTGACAGTGGTGGAGGCGCTGGCGGAGCTGGTCGCTCGGATCTGGAGGAACTTGCCGTGGGTGACGGAACCGGCCGCTGAGGACCAAGCCGTCGCGTTGGCGCCCGTGTGGTCGTCAGCCTCACGCCATGAGACCCCCGCTCCCGGCGTGATCGAACGTGTCTCCCCGCCAGCGTGGATGTAGCCCCACTCGCTCTCGATCAGGGCGCCGATAGCCTGGTTAACCTTGTTCGCAATGCCGACGTACGATGGCAGTGTTGCGAAGGGAAGGCTCGCCCCGCTCCAGCGTGCAAGGAAAGCCGTCAGATCGTCGCCAGACCGAACAGGACCGTAGTTCGCGTAGGCCGCGCGAGGCGTGAAAGTAGAGATCGTTAACTCAGGCGTGGTGATCGCGTCCCAGTCTGCCGGCGGCTCGTAAGTCGCCGTGTAGGATGTGGCGGAAGAGCCCAGCGGGAGCGTGATGTTGGGATCGTACGACGTGTCGTTGTAGGGGGACTGCGTGTAGCCCTCGGCGATGTTCTTCCCAATGAAGTTCTTGCCGCCGTAGGCGCTGCTCTGCACCAAGTCGATCTTTGCAGGGAGCGCCGCGGAGTTTGGCCCGACCAGGGTCGACGGGTGCTGGTGCAGGTCGTTCTGCAGCAGGGTATTGTACTCAGGATTGGTGAGGCAGGCGTTCTGATACACATAGGCGAACGCGGTACCCTGACGCGCAGCGATGCCCTTGTCCGACACGCGACCGACCATCAGGTTCTGCGCGATGATCGGCGCATAGAACGGATAGGCGTGGGGGTTGTCGCTCAGGAAGATGCGCTGCGGCCCGGCGCGTGAACCGGGCGTGTGGTGCTTGACGTTGCCCCCGATGACCACGTTCGCGACGCGCCGCGTAGCGCTGCCGGAGACGAATATCTGAATATCGTCGCCGTGCGGGTTGCCGTTGTCGTTACCCTGCGCCCAACAGGTATCGATGAAGGTGTTGCCGCAGACCCAAACGCGCTCGACTTCCTCGAAACTCGCTCCGAAGCCGATGCTCACCGAGTCCGCATAGGTGCGCCGGAAGGTGCAGCCGCGCACGTGGACATCAAGGGCAGGCGTGGCCCTCACGACCATAGTCAGACCGTTGCGGGTGTCTGAGACGATAAGGTTGCGGAAGTCGAAGACGCCGGCGACCGAACCGCCCGTGTTCTCGATCCCGGCAGGGTAGTAACGAAGGCCGCTGTAGCTGTCCTTTGTCCCGGCCGGCGGGTTGACGTTCCCAGCTCCTGGCGTGCCGTTATAGATGCTGGGGAGCTGCCCGATCATGTTGGCGTAGGTCGAGCCGTCGCCGCCGTTCGTGACGTCCCAATCGGCGAAGCCGTCCGGCGCGTACCCTGCACGGATCAGCAGACCGTCCAAAACCAGGCCGCCGTAGACGTTCGTACGGAGGCGGACGAGTCCCGGCTGGGCCGCCCCGACGACATCTGGGTCCACGTCCATCTGCACCGCGAGGTCATAGACCCCGAGGGTGCCTTGGTTGATCTCGATACCGCTGCACGTCGCGCCGTGCGGGGACTGCGCCGCAATCGTGAGTCCGGCTGGCGCAGACCCGGGGATGTCCAGAAGAGCGAACGTACCGCCGTCCGCCAACTCGACGGTGTCGGCACCCGTCAACGAGCCACCGGCGAGGAGGGTGTCGAACTCGGCAGTTGTCCCGACCTGATAGACGGGCATCGGTTAGTGGCCGCCGACGATGGCAGCCGTAACGGTCGTGCCTGTATCCTTCAGGATTGCTGAGTTGCCGCCGCTGTCGTGCTGCGTGACGGCAACGATGCTCGCCCCTGGACGTGTAATCTCGCCGCTCATCAGTAGAGCGCCCACACGCCGGACGCAGAGCCGAGTGCGCGAAGCTTCTTGATCTGGATAGGGTTGTAGCCGGCATGGAGGTAGTAGCCGTCAACGTCATTGCCGTGCGCGTCGGTGATGTTTGCGGTGCCGGCGGTCTGAACGTTCAGCCCTCGCGTCTGCGGGATCTCCGACGCGCTAGCCGAAAGGGCGACAATCTTCGTCGCGCCCCAAGTTCCAGTGTTTGTGCCCACGTTCCAGCCTCCTGACTGTGGTCAGTGCGGAGAGGCTAGCGGAGATCGAAATTCGACCGCCGAGTGTGCCACACTGTCAGATTATCGGCTGGGATCAGCACGGGTCTGAGGCCATTCGAGACGCTGGCTAAGGGTAGCCGCGCACGGCGAAGTCCCGCACGAGGCTCCTCGGAAGCTTGGTCACGAGGTCACTCAGCCATAGAACTCGTTCGCGAGCTTGCGAGCAGCACGCGCCAGGGCCCGTGCCTCTTTGAGGTCCCGGGTCCACAGGCCGCAGGTGAAGTTGCCGTTCGCCCTCCCGCTAGGCGCGCCAGGGGACTTTCCGCCATGGAAGGCGCACCGCCGCTTACCTCTCATCGCGGGTTTCTGGCACGGCGACCCTTGCCGGTTCTTCGCTCCACAGCGGGGCGCTTGGCGCAGCCGCCAAACTGGCGATTGCGTCGGGTCCGTGGGGTTGTCCGAGAGCTTTGAGGTTTGCCCCACCCCCCGCCGAGTGGATTTCGCTTCCGATGACATTCTGACTACCCCTCGCGTCGACATACACGTGCTTGACGATGACCTGCTGCTTCCCGCCGTTCCGCAGCTTCGCGAGCGCCTCGACGTGGACGGCCATGGTACGGGACAGCTTGGTGGCCACGCCTGCATAGGCGACGGCCGTGTCCCTGTACTCGCCGGCGTTCAGCTGTGCCCGGCGCAGAAACTCCATGCTGGCGAAGTGTGTCGCCACGATTTGCTCGCCGATCGCGGCCTCCTGCTCATCCCGTGGAGCGATGGCTGACATGAGTGCCAGCACTGAGTTGGCTCGCCCCTCTGTCAGGGGTTGGGCGCGGCCGTTCACGACGTTGATGAGGCGAGCGAGAGCCTCGTTCGCATAGTCCGAAGATGTCGTGCCGAACGCCTCGCTGATCTGGGCGGTCCAGCCCTTCCAGTCGGCGTGCGGATTGCTGATCGCGACGTTGCCGTTGTCGTTGCGAGCCACCCTCAGCGCCGCCCGGGTGGGCCGCTGAGATTGCGACGTGATAGCCGCGCCGCCGGCGGCGCGTTCTGCTTCCGTGGGTTCGCGAAGCTGTGATTTCGGTTCGGCAGATTTGCTCGCGGGCTTCTCAGCCGGCGCTTTAGGCTTCGTCGCTGGCATGTCGTTTCAGACCTTCTTCGATGTACTGGCGGACAAGCTCGGACTCCGGGATGTGGAGCGCCTCGCAGATGTTCAGGATCGCCAGCTTGCGAGCGGCGGACACGCGCGCGCGGATGAGCTGCGTTTTCCTCTGGGCGCCGTAGGCGCGGCTCTGGCGGTAGCTCATGCCTCGCCTTCCGCGATGGCTGCGCGCAAGCGCTCGGCACGCCCGATGGTTCGGGCAAGCGCCCGTCCAGCGGCGGAGGCCGGGTCAGGCTTGGCCAATTGGTGGGCTCGCCTTGCAGCAGCCTTGCCCCAGATGAGGTCGGCGCTACGCAGCGGCGCGTACCACACGCTGAAGGGGTCGGGTTTGCCGATGGGAGCGTGGTCCGGGCTGCCCCATACGAAGGCCCGCCAGACCGATTTGAGCGGCAACCCGAACAGGGCAGAGGCCTCAAGGGGTGTGATCAGGCGCGGCGCGCGCTGCCCTGCCCCACCTTTGGCCCCGAGCTGGCGGCCGGTCTGCCCCACCCCACCACCACCCCCTCTATATAGGGGGTGGGTGGTGGTGGGGCGCCCTTGGCCTGCCCTACTGCCCCACCCTTGCCCCACCTGTGACGCGCGAGGTGGGGCGCTCATGATTGTACCCATTCGCCGACGGCCACGAACGCCTTGGGCTCGCGCTTCCTTGGATCCATCCGCTGTTCGACGCGGAGTGCACCAGACTGCTGCCACCGGCGCTGGGCAGCCTTCAGCCGAGCCTTGTCCCTCGGGTCGGTGGCGTCCCAGCCGAGCACTTCAGCAATCTTGTGGCCCACCCAGGCCGCAGACTGCGGGTCAGCACGATACTCGCCAGCGCTGATGGCCCTCTGCACCGCCAGCAGATCGGCGGCGGAGATTCCGTCGAGAACGCCTGGTGGTTCCCACGCAATAGGGACGCCCGCCCGATCGCTGTGGCCGGCAGGGCCGTTCTCAAGGTCGACATCAGTAAGCTTCCGCCACTTCGCTGAGGCGGCGGGCGGGGCGAGGTTCGCCTTGCCGTTGTCGACGCGGAAGTAGAGGCGCCGCTCTTCGATGCCCCACTCCGTCGCCTGCGCCTCGCTCATGGGATTCAAGACGCGAGCCGAGCGGACGCCGCCCAGCAGCGCGCTGGCGCCGCGCCCGTCTTCCACCGTGGTCTCCGTCTGCCCTGCGCCCGCCTTCCGACTGTGATGCACGAGGTCGATGCCAGCGTCCGTCCGATCAGCCAGCTCCCGCCATTCCTTCACGACGACGTTGACGGCGCTGTTGCTGTTCTCGTCCACCGCGTGACAGGCGACGAACGGGTCCACGATCAAGACATCTACTTGGCGCGCGAGCATCTCGCGCTCGAGCTGCCGGACGCATGGCGTGCAGACCTCCACCCCATTTCGGCTGCTGCGGGCGATCACAAGGTCTGCCTCGCGACCCGTGTCGACGTAGAGACGCCCCCCGATGTCTTCGGCAGTTATGCCGTAGTGGAGGCAGGCTGCCGCGATGCGGCGTTCCAGTTCCTCCCGCGGATCCTCCAGGTTCAGTAGCCACACGGTGAGGGGCCGGCTGACCGCCACCCCCAGCAAGGGACGCCCCGTCGCCATCGCCAGGGCTTCGACGATCAGGAGCATGGTCTTTCCCACGCCCCCTGGTGCGATCGTGGCAGAGACGAAGCGTCTGATGATGTGTCGGTCGTAGAGCCACTGCCGTCTCGGGATGCTCTGCGGCTGACGCCATTCGTAGGGCGTCGCCTGCAAGCTCCGTCGCCGGTTGTTGAATGCTTCAACGTGCCGGCTCTCGGCCTCGAGCAGAGACGCAAGGCCGTCGGCGGATAGACCGGGGTCTGCGATGGAGCGGGCAATGCGTCGGCGCGCGGCGGAGGTCGCCACCTGCCTGATCAGTTCAGGAAGCCCGGCTGCCGATGGCGCCTTCTCGATCAGGTCGCCGATGTACCGCGCGCCGCCCACCGCAACGAGCGACGGGGCGAGTTGAGCCGCGAGAACCTGCGGCTCAGTCACACGATCCGCCTGCGCATCTTCGATCAGTCGATCGAAGATCATCGCGTTGGGCGACCCGTGGACATCCGCATCATAGAAGTCCCACGGGGCGAGCGCGCGCGCAGCCACGGAGGTCAGGGTCGGATCGCCGAGGAGCACGCCCAGCAGCGCGTTCTCTGCGTCGATCATTTCCGCGGCGAAGGGCAGTACAGTTGGCGCTGACTGCGGCGCTTGGAGAGGCCTCGACTTCATTCGAGCCACCCCATGGAGCGCGCCGTGCTCAGCGCCTCTTCGACGGCCTCCCGCAAGGCGGGAAGCAGCACGATCGGGAGGGAGCAGCCGCTCTTCGTCGGGATCTGCTGCGGTGAGTGCGCAGCAAGGGGAACCGTAACCCGCAGATCCACAGTGCGGCAGCCCCGATACTCCTGGAGAGCGAGGCGCGCCCCTTCCCGAGCATTTCGCCGCCAGGACGCGATGACAACGGGCTCACTCATGTGCTGCCCCCGCCGTCGGGTTGTGGGCCATTGCTGCGAAGGCGGCCCGCTCCTCGCCGGTCGTTTGGCGCCACACGGAAACGGACCCACCAAGGGCCCCTCGGCCACGGGCGCCGGTCTCGATCACCAGCCCCATCGCCTTCAGTTCGCTGAGCCGCGGGCGGGTCAGGTACCAGTGTAGGCCGCAGCGTTCGCCGATTTCCTCGGCTGTGCCCGGTTGGTCACCGAGCGCGTCGAGAACCTGGCGGCGCCGCCCCTTCACCTGATCAGCATAGTACCGTGCGCCTTCGGCCCCTGGCCCCTGAGGATCTCCCTTGAAGCCGAGGGATACTGGGTAAGGAGCCTTCCGTCTGGACTCCGCGCATTGTGCGGGCGCGGTGCGTCCGTTACTATGATGACGCGTTGCGACACGCATTCCTGAGGGGGCCGCCTTTGCCGAGGCGGCCTCTTCGCCGTTCAGGGTCGGCGAAACCCGAACATGTCGGCGCATAGGATCACGCGGCCTCCGCACGAAGCAGGGCCTCAGCCGCGTCAGCGGGAATGAGGCGGCGGCCCGCGACGCGCACAGAGCGCAGCTTCCCCTCGGCCATGAGCAGGTAAACGGTTGACCGTGACAGCCCGAAGGCCTTGCAGAAGTCTTGTACGCGATAGGCGCGGGGCTGAACCGCGGAGGTTACGTAGCTCATCAATCAATCCCTAGAGAAACGCTCCCGTTCGGAGTCGTCCTAGGCTGATCGAGGTCGAAATCGGCAGGCTAGACCTGCCCGAAATGGTCGAAATACGCGGCCCAATGTTCGTCGCGTATTTCCGCGGACTTCTGACCACGGGCGTAGCGGAGGATGGACGGAAGATCGCCAACTCGTTCCCGGGCCCAGCCGCGACTCCGCCCTATGTCCTTTGCAAGCTGCTTGTAACAGCTATCCGGAGTTGGAAGCCGTCCGAGCCTCATCTGTTCTTCCACCCAGCTCGCGAACCGTCGCGCAGCCGGTGCATCGCCCAACCGACGGATTGGATTGAGCTCCGAGACTTCCCGCTCCTGAGCCACCGTCAGCGCTCCCGCGTCTCCAAGCGCTTGCGCCTCGAATGTCTGCATCAATCCGTCACGCTCTATGACAATACCCGTCCAGTGACCTCGCCAGTTTGTGCCCCTGACTTGGCTGAGCGCCCTCGCCGCCGACTTGTGCGCGTCTGATCGGTCCCACTGCTGCCGAGGCGGGACGTCGAAGATCAGCCTTGTCCAATCGACAGGTTCGATGAACTTCATTGGCCCATGACCCTCATACAGTCCGTGTGAGCGAACACGGCCGTTGCGGAGCGCGGTGACAAGCGCTTGCTCAGGCTGCGGCTCGACTATTCGCCGCCAGGCCGCCTGCCCCTCTACATCAGCCGATGCCTGCGCTGAGCCCACAAGGCCCAAATCCTCGCACCGGCTCCAGATGGTCCCCAACGCAAGACGCGCGGCTTCCCTGAAGTCAAGCGTAGCTACCCACAACATCGCCTCACGGATCGGCCAAAAGTGGCGGTGAGCCCAGTCATTGACCCACGCGTCAACCTCGGCATCAGTCACCCGAATAGGGTAATCGCCGACGTCTTGGACGTGAGCAATCTCTGCCTCCACCTTGGATTTGAAGGTTCGCGCCTCCGTCTCCGTCATTAGAAGGGGCAGCTCCAGGTCGGCGAGCGGCCTAAATCGATCTGTAGCGTCGAACTGCCAAAGGCGGCCGACGGCCCAAGTCATTTCGAGATCCATCCCGTCGAACCAACCGGCGAAAGCCTCAGGCGGGACGCGCCATGCTTGTTGGCCGTCATGAACCCGCAGGGTGAAGACCCGCTTTTTCAGGCCGGTTGTGAGCAGGGCGTCGACTGCAGACCGGAGTCTGTAGTTGGCCCGATGCTCGACGTTCTCCTCAAACTTCTTCGTGGCCCACTTCTCGACGATCTCCCCGCCACCCGGGCTGCCTTCAATCGTGTTCCACGTCCACTGCCAGAGTTCCCTGACGCTCACGGTGGCAGCCACGTCGGGCGCTTCCGGGACGCATAGCCTCGCCAGGATCGAACTATCGATCATTCAGCCGCACCTTGGCTCGCACCATGTGAGGGTGCGCGGGAAGGCCGGTGGTGCATCCGGCGTTCGGGCCGTCGCCCTATCCCGCGCGGCGTCAGTGTCACCGCGTTTTAGATCCGTGCCTAGGCTCGCCGGCCAAGGTGTCGGACGTTCGACCGGGACGCGCGCGGCGCGAGGTACCCGGCCCATGCATCCATGAGCTTGCGCCGCTTCTCCAGGGCGTCCCCTCGGCGATAGGCGCGCTCGGTCGCATCGCCCACGACGTGCGCCAAGGCTGCCTCCGCCACTTCGCGCGGGAAGGTCGAGACCTCGCCTGCCCAATCGCGGAAGCTCGACCGGAAGCCGTGGGCGGTGACGCTCGCCTTCATGCGCTTCAGCAACGCCCCGAAGGCGTTCACCGAAAGTGGGACCCCGGCCGAAGGTCCAGGGAAAATGTGAGGCTGACCTGACTGGTCCGCGGCAGCGAGCGGCTGCAATGCCTCCAAGATCTCGATAGCGCGGGCCGAGAGCGGCACCCGATGCTCCCGTCCGGCCTTCATCCGCGAGGCGGGAACGGTCCAGACCTTTGAGCCGAAGTCTACCTCGGACCAGCGGGCGCCGCGCACCTCCCCCGACCTGGCCGCGGTGAGGATCAGGAACTCCAGCGCTAGTGCCGCCACTCCCTCACGGCGCCGCAACTCGGTGATAAAGTTCGGAAGCTCTTCATGCGCCAGCGCCTCATGGTGGCCGCGCGTGAGCCTCTGTCGCTTCGGCAGCAGGTGGTCCAAGTGACCCCGCCAGCGAGCTGGGTTCTCGCCGCTGCGGTGGCCCTTCGCCTTCGCCGCGTCCAGCACCCGCTCGATACGGCCACGAAGCCGGGAGGCAGTCTCAGGCTTCACCTGCCATAGCGGCTTCAGCACCCTAAGCACGGCCTCGGTGTCGATCTTGTCCACCGCCAGATCCCGGAGAGGCTTGGCGTAAACTTTCAAGGTCATCGACCATTGGGAGCGGTGCTTCTCATTGCGCCACTGCGGTCCTAGCGACTTCACCAGCTCGTCGGCCGCCTCACCAAAGGTCGGGACAGGGATCGGCTCCCGCTTTGCGGCGTCACGCGCTTCAATGGGGTTGCCCCCCTTTGAGAGGACGTCCCGCGCGATCGCCGCCGCTTCGCGGGCCTTCGCGAGTGACACCCCGTCCTTGTGTGCTGGGCCGAGCCCCATCTCCCGTCGCTTGCCGTTGCGGGCCCACATGAACACCCAGCGCGAGCGCCCGTGTTCGTCGCGGTCGAGGTAAAGCCCGCCACCGTCGGCATGTCTGCCAGGCCCGAGGCTCTCGACCTGTTTTGACTTCAGCCGGTTGAGCGTGCGGCCCACGGGTCCTGCTTCGGATCGGCCCCACTACAGGCCCCACTTGAGAACGTGGATAGTAGCTGACAACCTTGGACAAGCCAAGACGGCTTAGCTTCATTCGTTTGAAAACACGGGGAAGTTCCTGGACGCCCCGGAGCGGCCGTGGATACCAGTTTGGCGGACTCCCTCTCCGCCACCGGGCTCAGACTTCAAAGGGATTTTGGGACTTCCTCGCGGCCGGCCCCACTTTCGGCCCCACTTGTCGCGAGCGCCTACCGCACGTGCCTTTGAATTTGACGCCGAATACGAGCGGCTAAGGCGGTATGAGCGCTAGCCAGAGCGGCTACGGCTCTATCTGCAGCACCACGACGATCCAACTCGTTCCGCTGCTCATTGAGCACGCAATCGAACTCGGTCATCCAGGCTTCATGGCAACTGCCCAACAGGCCAATCCAGTCGCCATCAAACAGGCCCATCTTTTCCGTCGCATCAAGCGCGGCTGAGGCCTCGCGAAAGATCCCATCGACCTCGGCGAACGACGAATCAAAGCCGGACACTAGTCCCTGCAGCGGGACAGTGAACTCAGCCAGACGGGTGAGGTCGCCTTCAACAGCTTCCAGCCTACTCCGCACGGCTTCGAGCCTCGCGCGGAATGGCGCGAACTCCTCTCGGCGTGCGACGGCCGCCGCGCTCGTGCGAGACACCGAAAGCGCGTAGAGCGACACGCACAGGGATGCAACTCCCAGAACAAGCGCGCCGACGTCGAGTTGAAAGAAGCCCTCCCCCGCCAGTTGAAGGCCCTCTAGTTCAGTAGGTTGTCGCGGCGCATCAAGGAATGCCTGATGCCATCATCGATCTGCCTAAGGATGAGGGGTGGCGCAACGAACTGGTAATGGCGCAGGAATCGTTCCCGCGTCTGAAACCGCTTGACGCTCTTGCTGAACATTCCCTGGACAAATGACGGCGTCACGGACTCCAGATTCGCCGGTACGCAGACGGTCACAGGTTCCGCCAGCTCATCGAGGGCATCTAGCTTAAACATTTCTCGGGCCACGCTTCCGCGATCCTGGCCGCTAAGGGTGCGCACCGTTCCGCGCGTGAGCTCCTCAAGCCGAATCTCTGCCATCGCTGACCACATTCCTCAGATATTCTGGGTCTAGATCGAACGCCACGCTTAGAACCGTCCCCGGCAGCCGGATAGGCAAGTCAAACACATGTGACGTGTCCGGGGCCTCCTTACGAGAATTTGACGCATTGCACCACAGTCTGCGGGGTTCCGTGGGTCCTGC
>Ga0196963_10000642_pt1 | contig 29477 bp, 30 predicted proteins | sample S1_5metaG_FD_148600 | JGI IMG/M metagenome (GOLD analysis project Ga0196963, IMG submission 148600) | Soil microbial communities from Anza Borrego desert, Southern California, United States - S1_5 | ecosystem: Environmental > Terrestrial > Soil > Desert | place: USA: California | collected...
TGACAACAACCACACGCTCGCGGAAGCCGCCTGACCCGGCCACCTATCGGCCCCCAAACTTCGCCCTTCAAATCAATCCCACACCCACACCCCGCGCGTGGGCAAACCCACCGCGGCGCCTTTGAGGAATCACACACATGACCATCGGAAAAAAGATCATCATCGGTTTCGCCGTGTCCGTCGTCATCACGGCCACGCTCGGCGGGTTCGCGTACCAGCGCATCACGCGGATCGACTCGCAGTTCCAGGCCGTCGCGGTGGACGCCCTCCCGGGCGTGACGGAGATCAGTGCCGTCCAGGCCGGGATGTACGAGCAGTACAGCCGCACGCTCGAGCACATGATGACATCGGACCCGAAAGAGATGGCCGCTATCGAACAGGACATGAAGGCCAAGACCGACGAGATCAACGAGCGGTACGCGGCCTACGAGAAGTCGATCACCCTGGACGTCGACCGGCAGAACTTCGAGAAACTCAAGACGCTGCGCCCGGCCTGGGTCGGGGCCCGGAACAAGCTCATTGCGATGAGCCGGGAGAAGAAGGGCGACGAGCTCGAGGCGATGCGCGAGAAGGACGTTCGGCCGGCGTTCGAAGCGATGATCGTGCAGACCAAGCTCGTCACCCAGTGGAACGTGAAGAACGGTGAAGTGTGCTCGCAAGAGACCGCGGCGGCCGTCAGCTCGGCGAAGACCGGGATCATTATCGGCATCGGCACGGCGATCGCCGTCGCGACGTTGATCGGATTCTTCGTGATCCGGTCGATCAACCGGGCCCTCGCGCGGATGGCGTCGTCGCTCGGCGACGGGTCGACGCAGGTCGCGGCCGCCGCCAGCCAGGTGTCCGCGTCCAGCCAGTCGCTCGCCCAGGGCGCCAGCGAGCAGGCCGCCAGCCTCGAGGAGACCAGCAGCGCGCTTGAGGAGATGAGCAGCATGACCCGCAAGAACGCGGAGACCGCCCAGCACGCCGCTGGCCTGTCCGGCGCGGCCAAGGTCGCGGCCGACAAGGGCAACGCGGCGATGGCCAGGATGAGCGCCGCGATCGCCGACATCCAGAAGAGCGCGACCGAGACCGCCAAGATCGTCAAGGTGATCGACGAGATCGCGTTCCAGACGAACCTGCTGGCCCTGAACGCGGCCGTCGAGGCCGCCCGGGCGGGCGAGGCCGGCAAGGGGTTCGCCGTCGTCGCCGAGGAGGTGCGGAACCTGGCCATGCGGTCGGCCGAGGCCGCCAAGAACACGTCCGCCATGATCGAGGAGTCGGTCCAGAACAGCCGGAACGGCGTGGTGATTGCCACCGAGGTCGGCAAGGTGCTCGAGGAGATCACCGCGGGCTCGACCAAGGTCAACGCCCTGATCGGCGAGATCGCCGCCGCCAGCCAGGAGCAGAGCCAGGGCATCGGCCAGGTGAACACGGCCGTGACCCAGATGGACAAGGTCACCCAGTCGAACGCCGCCGCCGCCGAGGAGTCGGCCAGCGCGAGCGAGGAGCTCGCCGCCCAGGCCCAGCAGATGACCGGGGTCGTCGGCGAGCTGATGGCAATGGTCGGCCTGTCGGCCAAGGCCGAGGCACGGCGGTCGGCCCCGGCAACCACGGCCCGCCCCCGCCCTGCCGCCGCCGCGCCCGTCGCGACCAAAGCCGGTAAGGCCCAGATCCGGGCCGCGATCCCGCTCGAAGACGCCCCCGCCGGTGCCCCGGGCGACTTCAGCGACTTCAGCGTGACCCGGGCCGCCTAGTACCGCCTCTCAGGCACGGCACAACCGGGAGGGCGTCGCACACCGCGGCGCCCTCCCCGCGGCCGTGCCGGGGCGGCGATGGGATCGCTCACGTTTGCCGTCCATGCCGGACGAGCCTAAGGCGGAGACCCCTGACCCGCTGGCCGTTAGAACACTTTTCCTCGCGACCCACCATGCCCACCCCCACGATCAACCCCGGCGCCAGCCCGTCCGACGTCGCGATCGGCGACCGGCAGTTCCGCAAGCTCTGCGACCTCGTTTACGCCCACTGCGGGATCAACCTCCACGACGGCAAGCAGGAGCTCGTTCGCGCGCGGATCGCCCGCCTGCTCAGGGCCCGCGACTTCCGCTCGGCCAACGACTACCTCGACTCGGTGATCGCCGATCCGACCGGCGAGGAGTTCGCCGCCCTCATCGACGCGCTGAGCACCAACCTGACCAGCTTCTTCCGCGAGTCGACCCACTTCACGTTCCTGGCCGACAAGCTCCTTCCGCGCATCCTCGACCGCCGCCGCAAGCAGCGGGACACCCGGATCCGCGGGTGGAGCGCGGCGTGCTCGACCGGCGAGGAGCCGTACACCCTGGGGATCACGCTCCTGGAGGCCCTGCGCGACGCCGGGCCGTCGTGGGACGTCAAGATCCTCGCGACCGACATCTCCCGAAACGTGCTCAAGACCGCGGTCGTCGGCCGGTACGACGCGACCCGCCTCGCCGCCGTCGCGCCCGAACTCCGGGCCAAGTACTTCGTCCCGCCCGGGGCCTCCCGCGCGGCGCGCGCGGCCGGCGGGGCCGGCGGGGCCGGGGGCACCTACCAGGTCGCCCCCGCCGTGCGCAACCTCGTCACGTTCAACTACCTGAACCTGATGGACGCCTGGCCGTTTACCGGGCCGTTCGACTTCATCTTCTGCCGCAACGTCATGATCTACTTCGACAAGCAGACCCAGCAGCGCCTGGTCAATCGGTTCTGGGAGTGCCTCGACCCGGGCGGCGTGCTGTTCACCGGGCACTCCGAGTCGCTCACCGGAATTTCACACAAATTCCAGTACGTCCAGCCAACGATATACATGAAGTAGCAGACCCGACCGCCTCCCTCCCGTCGTGCCCGCGCCCCGCCGTTGCCGCCCCAAGGATTTCGCCGTGAAACTCGCCCGCCCGGCCACAACCGCCACCGACATCACGACCGCGCCGACGCCGGCGAAGCCGCCGATCGTCACCGTGGGCGTGTCCGACGCGCGGGCGTCCGCGAACGCGGCGGCGGTGATCGCCACGTACTCGCTCGGATCGTGCATCGGGGTGTGCGCGTACGACGCGACCGCCCGCGTCGCCGGGCTGTTGCACTTCCAGCTCCCGACCGGGTCGCTCGACCCCGCCCGCGCCGCCGAGTGCCCGGCCATGTTCGCCGACACCGGGTTCGACCTCCTGATGCGGGCCGTCGAGCGGCTGGGGGGCCTCCCGGCGCGGTGCCGGGTCCGCCTCGTCGGCGGGGCCCAGATCCTCGACGACAACAACACGTTCGACATCGGCCGCCGGAACCACACCGCCATCCGCAAGGTGCTCTGGAAGAAGGGGCTGTTCGTCCACGGCGAGGCCGTGGGCGGAAACACCGCCCGCACCGTCTACCTGCACGTCGCCGACGGCCGACTGGTGATCAAGTCAAACGGGACGACGACCGAACTGTGAGGAACGAACCATGGGCCACCGACTATTGATCGTCGACGACTCGGCGATGACCCGCGCGGTCATCCGCCGCACCATCTCGCTCTCCGGCGTCGAGGCCGACGCCGTCCTCGATGCCCCGGACGGGCACGCCGCGCTCGCCGCGCTCGCCGCCCACCCGGTCGACTTGGTCTTGACCGACCTGAACATGCCCGGGATGGACGGGGCCGAACTCGTCGGCCGGATCCGGGCCGACCGCCGGCTCGACGCCGTACGCGTCCTGGTCATCTCGGCCGACCCGAACACCGAGCGACTCGAGGGCCTGCGACGGTCGGGCGCCGCCGGGTACCTGCGCAAGCCCTTCTCCCCCGAGCAGCTGCGCGGGGCACTGGAACAACTGATCGGAGCCCCCCATGTGTGACTCAACCGACCCGTCGGGCGACCTAACCTGCGCGTTCGCGGAGGCGCTCGAGACGATGGCATTCATCACGCCCGGGCCGGGCCGCGTGCCGTTCCGTGCACCGCCTGACGGCGTGCGGGTCCGGGTCGGCTTTACGGGACCGAGCGCCGGCGCCGTCGAGCTGATCGCCGACCGGGCGCTCGGCCGCACCCTGGTCGAGAACACGACGGCCAGTGCGCCCGCCGCCGACGCCGACCCGGACGACGCGCTGAAGGAATTGGTCAACGTCGCGTGCGGCCTGTTTCTCCGCCGGCGGCCGGCGGCCGGCGCGTTCGAGCTATCCGTCCCGACGGTCACCCCGGCCGGCGCGACCCCCCCTGCCGCGACCGCCACCGTGCTCGACCTGGACGGTCACGACGTCGCGATCCACCTGGTCGACACCGCCGAACACCTCACCGAGGCTGCCCCATGCTAACCACGCTCCCGCCCAAGCCGACCGCCGACCCCCGCCACGTCAAGGTATTGATCGTCGACGACTCGGCCGTCGTCCGCCAACTGCTGTCGCGCGAGCTGAGCCGCCACCCCGGGATCATGGTCGTCGGCACCGCGGCCGACCCGTACATCGCCCGCGACAAGATTATCCAGCTCGCGCCGGACGTCCTGACGCTCGACATCGAGATGCCCCGCATGGACGGGATCACGTTCCTCCGCAAGCTTATGGCCAGCCACCCGATACCGGTGGTCGTGGTCAGCTCGCTAACCGGCGAGGGGACGCGAACGGCGATCGAAGCGATGTCCGCCGGCGCGGTCGACGTCGTGTGCAAGCCGGGATCGGCCTACAGCATCGAGAACCTGTCGCCCGTGTTGGCCGAGAAGGTGCGAGCCGCGGCGCGGGCCCGCGTCGCGATCCGTCTTGCCGCCGGCGACCCCGCCCGGCCCGCCGTGCCCAAAGCGCCCGCCCGCGCCGAGGCGAGCATGGCGGTGACCACGGACAAGGTGATCGCGCTCGGCGCGTCGACCGGCGGGGTGCAGGCCCTCACCGAGGTCCTCACGGCGCTCCCGGCCACGGCCCCCGGCATCGTGCTCGTCCAGCACATGCCCGCGCGGTTCACCGCGTCATTCGCCGAGCGGCTGAACACGATCTGTGCCGTCGAGGTCCGCGAGGCGGTCGACGGGGACAGTGTGATCCCGGGGCGCGTGCTGATCGCGCCCGGCGGTCGGCACATGCGGCTCCGCCGGTCGGGCGCGCGGTACTACGTCGAGGTCGTCGACGGTCCGGAGGTCCACCACCAGAAGCCGAGCGTCGAAGTCCTGTTCGACTCGGTCGCCAAGTACGCCGGGGCCAACGCGGTCGGCGCGATCCTGACCGGGATGGGCGCCGACGGCGCCCAGGGCCTGCTCAACATGCGCCGCGCCGGGGCCCGGACGATCGCCCAGGACGAGGCGACGAGTACCGTCTTCGGCATGCCGATGGAGGCGATCAAGTGCGGCGGCGCGGAAAAGGTCCTCCCGCTCGAGGACGTCGCCCGGCACTTGATCCAGCTGGCCCAGTAACACACCCCGCGCCCGCGCCCGCGGGTGCGACCTAACGGAGACATCATGGACACCGCCGTACAACCCAAGCCGACGATCAACGTGAAGCTGATCGTCCCGTTCATTAACTCGGTGCGGAACCTGTTCAGCACCATGCTCGGCATGCAGGCGACCGTCCAGCGCCCGAGCGTCAAGGTCGTCCCCGTCCCGCTGTACGACGTGTCGGCGATCATCGGCTTCTCGGGCGAGATCGTCGGCTCGGTCGTCGTCAGCTTTCCCCAGAAGACCGCGATCGCCGTCGCGTCCGCCTTCGCCGGCGCCCCGCTCGCCCTGAGCGATCCCGACTTCGCCGACGCGATCGGCGAGCTCGCCAACATGATTGCCGGGGGCGCCAAGAAGGACCTGGGGGCCAACGCCAGCATCACCTGCCCGAGTGTGATCATCGGCAGCGGGCACGTGATAGCCCGCCTGCGCGACGTCCCGTGCCTGGCGATCCCGTGTGACCTGCCCGATGGCGGGGCCCTCGTCATCGAGATCAGCATCAAGGAAGTAAAAGGCTAGTCGCCCTCACCCAAGAGCTCTACCGCTTTCCCGGAGAACACACCCATGAAGATCCTGTTGGTCGACGATTCGAAGATGATGCGGAACCTCCAGCGCCGGATCCTCGGCGAGTTGCCGAACGCCGAGTTCGCGGAGGCTTCGGACGGCGTCGAGGCCCTCAACCTGGTCGCGGGCGGCGCCGCGTTCAACCTGATGGTCGTCGACTGGAACATGCCGAACATGGACGGGCTGACGTTCGTCACCCGCGTGCGCCAGGCGGACCGGACGACCCCGATTGTCATGTGCACAACCGAGGCGGAGAAGTCGCGGATCATCGACGCGATCAAGGCTGGCGTGAACAACTACGTCGTCAAGCCGTTCACCCACGAGAGCCTTATGGACAAGGTGACCGTCACGCTGCGCAAGGTCGCCGCGTGACCGTCGCGCCGGCCCGTGTTCACGCCAGCGCGAGCGCCGATGGCAGCCAGGGAAGCGATTCGACCGCTCTTGGCGGGCGACGGTCACGCCGGCGCCGGTACCGCGCGCGGGGTTCCGCCCGCGGCCCTTCCTCAGGTGCGCCCTGGTCGCACGGACCCAGGCGGAGGCATCGACAGGCGATAGCTGCGGTTGCACACGGCGGCCGACGTCGGTAGCGTGATGCACGGGATTGCCCCCGCCAGCCACCTCCCCCTTTTTCAGGAGCGGGCGCACATGACCACGAGTCCGCCCGTCGGAACTTGGCCGTGCTCGGGGGGGAGGACCGGATCGTGCTCGGCAACCGCCGGTGCCCGTTCGAGGACAAGGTGGTCGGCCGGCCCGCGCTGTGCATGATGACGTCGAACGTGTTCGGCGGCATCGCGGCCGAGAACCTGGGGTACGCGAAGGTCGAGATCCAGCAGGCGATCGCCCGAGGGGACGCCGAGTGCCAGGTCGTCGTCCACCTCCGCCAGACGCCCGAGTGCGACGCCGCCGACGGCCGCGAGTACGTCAGGGGGTGGCCCCGCGCGCGTGACCGCCCTCCCGCCCATCCTCGTCCAGTTCTGCCGTATGCTGCCCGAGCCGAGCCTGCTCCTGTCGGGGGCCGGGGAGGTCCTGCGCGCCAACCACGCGGCGACCAAGCTGGTCGGGGCGGCGCCGCCCGACCTGGTCGGCGCGCCGTTCGACGGCTGGTCGCCGACTACCCCGACCGCGTCCGCGCGTACCTGGACCGGTGCGCGCGGAGCAAGCAGCTCGTGCCGGGCGGTCTGACGTGGCGCGCCTGGGACGGGCGGCCGGTCGAGATCCGGTGCGATGGCGCCGTGGTGCGGCCCCGGGAGGACGACGGGCCGGCCGTGGTCTTCCTCCGCTGCCGGCCGCGGACCGAGGCGACCGACCAGTTCGTCCTGCTCAACCAGAAGATCGAGGCGCTGACAAAGGAGGTCGTCGAGCGCCGCAAGGCCGAGTGGCAGCGGGACGAGCTCCTGGCCGGGAGCGGGCCGCCCGCGTGGAGGCCGAGCGGGCGAGCCGGATGAAGGACGAGTTCCTCGCCACCCTGTCCCATGAGCTCCGGACGCCGCTCAACGCGATCCTCGGGTGGGCCCAGCTCCTGGGGGCGGACGCGGACGGGCTGACGCCCGAGGCGCGCGAGGGCGTCGGGGTGATCGAGCGGAACGCGCGCGTGCAGGCCCGGCTGGTCGAGGACCTGCTCGACATGAGCCGGATCATCAGCGGGAAGGTGCGGCTCGACGTCCAGCGGGCCGACCTGGCAACCGTAATCCGGGCGGCCGTCCAGTCCGCCCAGCCGGCCGCCGACGCCAAGGGGATCCGGGTCCAGCAGGCGCTGGACCCGCTCGCCGGGCCGGTCAAGGGGACCCGAGCCGGCTCCAGCAGGTCGTCTGGAACCTGCTGAGCAACGCCGTCAAGTTCACGCCCAAGGGCGGCCGGGTGCAGGTGTCCCTCGAGCGGGTGAACTCGCACCTGGAGGTCGTGGTCAGCGACACGGGCGAGGGGATCCGGCCGGAGTTCCTGCCGCACGTGTTCGACCGGTTCCGGCAGGCGGACGCGGCGACGACCCGGTGGCACGGCGGGCTGGGGCTGGGCCTGTCGATCGTCAAGGAGCTGGTCGAGCTCCACGGCGGGTCGGTGCGAGCCAAGAGCCCGGGCGAGGGTGGGGGGGCGACGTTCGTGGTCGTGCTCCCGCTCACGGTCGTGCACGAGCCGGACGCGGACGCCGGGCGCGTCCACCCGACCGGGCCGGGTGATCCGGGCAGCCCCGGTGGCCCGGCGGGCGCGCCGAGCCTAGCCGGCCTGCGGGTGCTCGTGGTCGACGACGAGCCGGACGCGCGGGACCTGGTCCGCCGGCTCCTCGAGCGGGCGGGCGCAGAGGTCGTCACGGCGGGGTCCGCCACGGACGCGGCCGACCTCGTGCGGGCCGGCGGCGTGCACGCGCTGGTCAGCGACGTCGGGATGCCCGGCGCGACGGGTACGACCTGATCCGCGAGGTCCGCCGCACCGCCGGCGGCGCCCGCCTGCCGGCGGTCGCCCTGACCGCGTTCGCGAGCCCGGCCGATCGGACGCGCGCGATGCTCGCCGGGTTCCACGTCCACCTGTCCAAGCCGGTCGAGCCGGCCGAGCTGGTCGCCGCCGTCGCGACCCTCGTGGGGCGGACCGGGTAGGCGGGCCGGTCACCCCTGGGAACGGACCCGGACGCAGCACCACTGGCTGGACCCGACCTACAACGCGTGCGTGGCCGGGCATCTGGCCGGCGTGCGGCTGGTCGACGAGCACCGGCCGGCGCCGCCGCCGCCGCCGCCGCCGCCGCGCCCGCAGACGCCGCCCGAGCAGATCGCCCGCAACGTCCCGTGGGGCCCGCGCGGGTGGGTCGACTACGACCGGGTCGGGTGGGTGCGGCGGGAGCGGGAACGGCGGTGGTGACGTCCCCTTGCCCGCGCCGTCTGTTCACCGGTGAACCAACCTCCGCCCCCCCGGTTCCGCCTGCCGGTGCACGCCGTACGATCCGCGCGTGGCCGCGTCGACCCTCACGCCCGAGCAACTCGCCACGCTCAAGGGCGCGGGTCGTTCGGGTCCTCCGCTACCTGAGCCGCCTCCGCGAGCGGATGGAGCGGCGGGGCTGGCCGCCGGACGACCCCACGTACCGAGCGACGTTCGAGGCGTGGACGAAGGTTCACTCGCTGAGCGTGCACCTACACTACGCGAGCTGCCCGCCGCGGACGGTGTGCAATCCGCCGCCGCCGTCGTGACGGGCGGCGCGGGGGATCGCTGCCGTGCGCAAAGCGTGGCGCGCGGCCGGGCGCCCGCGAGACTGCCCGCAAGGTGCCCCGGCGGTCGGTGCCGTCCTTTATCCGGCGCGGGTGGCGCGTAGACTCGTCCGGATGACTGACGAAGCCGCCCCCCCATCACGCCGTCCCGCCTCGCGCCGCTTTTGCGGCCGGTCCACGCGTTCTTGTCCGCCGAGTCGGCCGGGGGCATCCTGCTGATGGTCTCGGCGGTCGCCGCGCTGATCTGGGCCAACTCGCCGTGGGGCGACGCGTACCGCCACGTGTGGCACGCGAAGGTCACGCTCGGGGTCGGCGACTTCCGGCACGTCATGTCGGTCGAGCACTGGGTGAACGACGGGCTGATGGCCGTGTTCTTCCTGCTGGTCGGGCTGGAGATCAAGCGGGAACTGCTGATGGGCGAGCTCGCGTCGGTCCGCCGGGCGGCCCTGCCGGTCGCGGCGGCGGTCGGCGGGATGGTCGTGCCGGCCGGCATCTACGCGGCCCTGAACGCGGGCGGGCCCGGGGCGCCCGGGTGGGGCATCCCGATGGCGACCGACATCGCGTTCGCGGTCGGCGTCCTCGTGCTGGTCGGGCGGCACGTGCCGACGAGCGTCAAGGTGTTTTTGCTCGCGGTCGCCATCGTGGACGACCTCGGGGCCGTGCTCGTGATCGCCCTGTTCTACACGTCGGGCGTCAAGGTCGGGGCGCTCGCGGTCGCCGGCGCGTTCCTCGCGGCCCTCGTCGGGCTCAACGTTTTGCGCGTCCACCGCCCGCTGCCGTACCTGCTCCTGGGCGCCGGCCTGTGGGCGGCGACGCTCGCCAGCGGGGTGCACGCGACGGTCGCCGGCGTGCTGCTCGCGTTCACGATCCCGGCGACGCGGACGATCGCCGAGGGGTCGTACCTGGCGTACATGCGCAAGACGCTCGGCCAGTTCGAGCGCGACTCGGTCGCGACGCCGGACCAGATCACGCACGACCAGAGCCACGCGATCAAGGCGATGGAGGAGGTCTCGCAGGCCGTCCAGACGCCGCTGGCGCGGGTCGAGCACGCGCTGCTCCGGCCGGTCAACTTCCTGGTCGTCCCGCTGTTCGCGCTGGCGAACGCGGGCGTCGACTTGCGCGGGACGGGGATCGGCGGCGGCGGGTCGCTCGGCAGCCCGGTCGCGTGGGGCGTCCTGGTCGGGCTCGTCGTCGGCAAGCCGGTCGGCATCCTGCTCGCGTCGTGGCTGGCGATCAAGACCGGGGTCGCCGCGCTCCCGGCCGGCGCGACGTGGCGGCAGCTGTTCGGCGTCTCGGTCCTGTGCGGGATCGGGTTCCCGATGTCCCTGTTCGTCGGCAACCTCGCGTTCGGCGGGCGGGACGACCTGCTGGCGGCCACGAAGGTCGGCATCCTGCTCGCCTCGCTCGTCGCCGGCGTCGCGGGCGGGGTGATCGTCGCGCGGGGCGCGCGGGGCGGGCCCGGATAGAACACGCGACGCGCACCCATGCCCTCCCACCACCTCTCCCAGCCGTGCCCGCGCCGCCGGGCGAGCGCTTCCGGCGCGGCGGCAAACGGAGCGGGAGGCGCGTTCCGCAGGGGGGCAAAGCGCCGTTGTGCCACGGCCGCTCAGGCGCGGGCGCGCACGCGGGGGTCCAACTGCTTGGCGAGCAGGTGCTTCATCTTGACGGCCGCGACGGTCAGCGCCGCCTCGATCGTGCCCGCGGTGGCGGTGGCGGACACCGGCCGCCGGGCCGCGGGGCGGGCCTCGATCTGGCACCGCTTGTCGTCGTCCCCCCGCTTGTCGGCGTTCGCGTCGGACAGGTGGACGTCGATCCGCGTCACGCGCGGCAGGAACCGGGATAGCGCCTTCGTCACGAGTTCGGTCACGAACGCGTCGAGCCGGGCGTCGCCCTTGACCGAGTTGGCCGTGCGCACCTCGACCAGCGGCGCCGCGCGCCGCCCGCGCGCCGTCTTGCCCGCGCGCCGTCTTGCCCGCGGCCGGCGTCCCCGCGGCGGCGGCCGCCTTGGACGACGCCCGTGGGGCGGCGCCGGGCTTGCGCTGGGACGGTTCGGCCGGCGCGGTGGCGGTGGCGGCGGCGGCACCCCTGGCGTCCCGCCGCGCTTGGGCGACGCGCTTGGCTGCCGAGATCCGCCCGAGCCGGGGCCCGCGCAGGCGGGCCTCCTCCACCCGCGCCCGCTTGGCGGCCACCGTGGCCCGGGTCTGGCCGGACTTGTTCACGCGTGACGTGGTTCGGGGCATCGCGGGGCTCCTTTGTCGCTGTCGCCGCCGTCATGGTCAGCGCGTGGCACGGCGGGCTCGGGCCGGGGATGGTGGCGACCGCCGTCAGCAGCTACTGCAGCGCGTACCTGTTCTTGTACCCGCCGGGATCCCTGCGGATCGGGATGGACGACCTCGTCCACCTCGCGGTGTTCGCCGCCGTCGCCGTGCTGATCAGCTCGCTGCACACGCGCACGCGGTCGTCCGAGCGGGCGGCGCTCGTGGCCCACGCGGAGGCCCGGCGGGCCCACGAGGAGGCGGTGGCGGCCAACCGCGCCAAGGACCGGTTCCTCGCCCTGGTCAGCCACGAGCTGCGCAACCCGCTCAACCCGATCCTGACGATCGCTTCGCTCTGGGAGCAGGACGCCGCGCTCCCGCCCGACGCCCGGGAGGACATGGCCGTCGTGCGGCGGAACGTCGAGCTCGAGACGCGGCTGATCGACGACCTGCTCGACCTGAGCCGGATCACGTCGGGGAAGCTCGCACTGCGGCGGGAGCGCGTCGACCTCGCCGGCGTCGTCGGCGACGCGCTGGCCGTCTGCGCCGCCGACGCGGAGCGGAAGCAACTCGCGGTCGACGTGGACGCGCCCCCGCGGGCCCTGTTCGTCGACGGCGACCCCGCCCGGCTGCGCCAGGTCGTGTGGTACTTGCTCAACAACGCGGTCAAGTTCACGCCCGCGGGCGGGCGCGTCACCGTCACGGCCGCCGCCGCCCCGTTGGCCGGCGCGGTCGAGCTGGCCGTCCGCGACACCGGCGCCGGGATCGAGCCGGCGGCGCTCGCGATCGTGTTCGGCGCGTTCGAGCAGGGCGGGTCCGAGGTCACCCGTCGGCACGGCGGACTCGGGCTGGGGCTGGCGATCGTCAAGTCGCTGACCGAGGCGCACGGCGGGCGCGTCACGGCGCCCAGCGACGGGCGAAACCGCGGCTCGACCTTCACCGTTCTCCTGCCGGCGCTCGCCGCGCGGGACGAGGGCGCCCAAGACGGCGGCCCCGACGCCCCGGGTCCCGACGCTTAGAAGGGATCGGCGCGGACGGGATCCCTCCGCACCACCTGGTCCGCCACGCCGTCCCCGGCCGAGGGCAGCCGTAGGGGGCGCACCAGTGGGACCCCCGCCGATATGACCCTCATTATGAGTCTCACGGTCGCCGTCCCGATCGTCCCCAACGTCCCCACGACGTCCGCGGGGTACGGCCACCACTTGGCAGAAGGATTCTCCCCTCTGCAAGGCGCCCTCCCGAAACGCGTACGTGCGGTTGCGCTGCCCCCGGCCCGAGAATAGGGAGGCCCCCCGATACCCGCCCACCCGCCCGCGCGTAACATTCGGTGTGATGCGTGCCGCCCCCATTCCGACTGGCCCCATCCCCGTCCTACGGCGTGACCCGGCCACGTCCCCCGAACCGGACGTGGCCCGCTGGCGGGCCCGCCGGCGCACGGGCTACCTCATCGCCCTGATCGCGACCGCCGTCCTCCTCCTCCTGCGCGTGGTCCTGGGCCAGTGGCTCACGCTCGGCAGCCCGTTCCTGTTCTTCGCCCCGGCCGTGATGGTCAGCGCCTGGTACGGCGGCCGCGGGCCCGGCTTCGCCGCCACGGTCGCCGCCGCGGTCGTCGCCAACTTCTTCGTCGTCGCCCCGGCCGGCCACTTCTCGTTCGAGTCCGACGACCTGGTCAAGGTCGTCACCTTCCTCCTCGTCGGCGGGCAGATCAGTTGGCTGTGCGGGGCGCTGCACACGGCGAAGCGGCGCGCGGAACTCGACGCCCGCGCCGCCCGCCAGTCCGAGGAGCTCTACCGCACGCTCGCCCACAACTTCCCCTCCGGCGCCGTCTTCCTGGTCGACACCGCCCGCCTCGTCGTCCTGGCCGAGGGCGAGGCCCTCGCCGCGTCCGGGCTGTCGGCCGACCGCGTGCGCGGTGCCCGGCTGACCGCGGCGCTGCCCCGCCGCGTCCTCGCCGCCCTCGCCCCGCAGTTCCGCGCCCCCGCCGGCGGAACCGCCGAGCTCACGTTCGCCGGCCGCGTTTACCTCGTCCAGGTCGTCCCCCTCCGCGGGGCCGCCGCCCAACGGTTCGCCGGCATGGGCATCGCCCAGGACATCACCGAGCTGGCCGCCGCCCGGGCGGCGCTCCAGGCGGCGCACGACCAGCTCGAGCGCCGGGTCGCCGAGCGGACGGCCGAGCTCCAGTTCCAAACCGCCCTGCTCGAGGCCCAGAGCAACGCCTCGCTCGACGGCATCCTCGTCGCCGCCGACGACGGGCGGATCGTGTTCCGGAACCGCCAGCTCGCGCGCCTGTGGCGCCTGCCGGACGCCGCGTTCGACGCCACGCGCGACGCGGCGGTCGCGGCGATGCGCGGGGCGCTCGCCGGGCGGCAGGACCCGCTCGGCGGCGGGGCCGACGTCGACGCGCCCCGCGTCGAGCTCCCCGCCATCCTCGACCTGGCGGACGGCCGCACCCTCGAGTGCTACGGGGCCCCGGTCGCCAGCCCGGACGGCCATCAGTACGGTCGCGTCTGGTACTTCCGCGACGTCACCGAGCGCCGCCGCACCGCCCGCCAGGTCCTCGAGGCCGGCGAGCGCGAGCGCCACCGGATCGGCCAGGACCTGCACGATGATTTGTGCCAACATTTGACCGGCATCACGTGCCTCGGCCGCGTCCTCCACCAGCGCCTCGCCGCCCGCCTCCCCGACGAGGCCGGCGCCGCCGCCCAAGTCGTCGACCTCGTCGAGCAGGCGATCCGCCGGGCCCGCGACATCGCCCGCGGCCTCCAGCCGCTCCAACTCGAGACCGACGGGCTCGCTGTCGCCCTCCAGGACCTGGGCGCCAGCATCGAGCAGATGTTCCCGCCCGTCCGCTGCCACGTGACCTGCGCACCGCACGTCACCGCCCGCGACAACGCCGACCTGATCCAGCTCTACCGGATCACCCAGGAGGCGATCAGCAACGCGATCCGCCACGGCCGCGCCGCCAACGTCTACGTCGACCTCGTGCGCGCCGAGGACCGTCTGATCCTGACCGTCGAGGACGACGGGGTCGGTATCGCGGACGACGCGGCCACGGCCCGCCCGGCGGGCATGGGCTTCCGGACGATGCGCCACCGCGCCCGCATGATCGGGGCGACGCTGACGGTCGAGCGCGGCGACGCCGGCGGCACCACCGTCACCTGCACTGTCACCGCCGGCCCGGACGGCGCGCCCGCCACGCCGATGCTCGCGGAGGCCGACCATGCCGCCTGACCCGTCTGCCTCATCTGCCCACCCCGGCGCCGGCCAGCGCGTCCGCGTGCTGTTGGTCGACGACCACGCCCTGCTCCGCCAAGGCATGGCCGCGATCATCAACGAGGAGCCCGACCTCGCCGTCTGCGGCGAGGCCGACGGCGTCCGCACCGCGATCGCCACCGCCACCCGGACCCGCCCCGATGTCGCCTTGATCGACCTGTCGATCCACGACGGCGACGGCCTCGAGCTCGTCCGCGACTTCCGCGCCCGCTTCCCGGACATGAGGACGCTCGTCCTCTCGATGTATGAGGAGACCGTCTACGCCGACCGCGCGCTCCGCGCGGGCGCGCACGGGTACATCATGAAAGCCGAGGCCGCCAAGACCGTCATGGCGGCCATCCGCCGGGTGCTCCGCGGCGAGATCTACCTGAGTCCGAGGATGTCCGAGATGCAGGGACAACGGCACCGTCCCGCGGGGACAGCGACCCCCGCAAACACCCCCACGGGCACAGACCGGCTGAGCGACCGCGAGCTCCAGGTCCTGCGATGCGTCGGCCGGGGCATGAGCACGCGGGAGATCGCCGAAGAGCTGTTCATCAGCATCAAGACCGTCGAGGCCCACCGCGAACACATCAAGACCAAGCTGAGCCTGGTCAGCAGTGGCGAGCTGCTCCGATACGCGATCGAACACAACCGCGTCGAAGGCTAGGCCCGGCGTCCCTTTCCGCCAGAATAGGGGTGCCCCCCGATAGTCCGACCCGGCCCGGTCCACGATAAATGTCATTGTCCGCCGACGGTCGTGCCGCCGCGGGCGCGCGAGAGAAGCGTTCGCGGCCTGTGGAGTGAGGCACGTCGCGCGCCGCGGGTCCGGTGGTTCTCCCGAGTAACCGCCGGCCCCGCGCCCCACCGCGCCGCAGCACGACGCCGCGACGGACATGGATCGGCCGCGGCCGGGGCGCGCACCTCAGAGGCGCGCGTCCCCGTCCCGCCTCCTAGACCGAGATTCCATAACGACTTACACCGACGAACGGAGACGCCCATGCGATCCCTGACCCCACGACAGTTCGTGATCCTCTGGCTCCCGGGCGACGCGGAAGCACCCGCCGCCCGGTGCGGCGACGCCGCCGACGCGGAGGCCGTATACGCGTCGGAGCTGGCGGGCGAGCTCGCCCGGCTCGGGCACGACGTGGAGATCTGGACGTCATCCGCCGACGCGAGCGGCGGGCGGGCCGCGGGTAACACCGCGGTCGCCGTGCGGCGGTTCGCGACCCGGTGCGACTACCTGGTGCCCAAGTCCCGGGCCGGCGGATGGGTGCGGGACTGGGCCGTGTTCGCCGGCGAGCACCTGACGGTATCGACGGGGCGGCGGCCGGTGCTCGTGTCGGTCGGCGGGCCCGCGGACGCTGCGGCGTGTTCGCTGGTCGCGTGGTTCGGGCTGACGCACGTGCACGTGCCGCGGGTGCCCGGCGAGGTCGACGCCCCCGTGCGACACCTGCTGGAAGGCGGCCGGCGGACGACCGGCGGGGGCGGCGGGGGCACCTATCGGGCCGGGCTCCCGGGGCTGGACATGGCGAGCGGGGCGCCGCCGCTGATCGACGTGGAGCCGCGGCACGCCGTGGCGCGGCGCGCGGAGGCGGGACTGGCGAGTTGCACGCTGATCGAGAACGACTCGGTGCTGTGAGCGAGTGCGCGGGGGGCCGACTGGGCAAGCGGCACATCGGTGCGGTCAGGCTTACTCCGAACAGTGGGGCTACGGCTCCGTCGCGACGCGGTTCGGACGCAGCCTCCCGCGCCCAGGCGCGTCGTCAAGTTCACTTTACCGAGAGGACACGTCGTGCAAATCCTCCCCGCCCGCAGGCCGTCGCGATCCGGTGAGGCTCGAAGCGCCGAGGGCGAGGTGCGGCGTCCCCCCGCCGGGGAGCGTGCACGGGTAGGGGCGCTGTTGCACGTGTCGAACCGGTTGCCCGTGACGCTGACGGCGGCGGGGGTCGAGGCGTCGAGCGGCGGGCTGGTGTCGGCGCTCGAGGGGGTCGGGACGGGCGCGTACGAGACGGCGTGGATCGGGTGGCCGGGGGGCGACGTGGTACCGCACCGCCGGACCGCCGTCACTGCCCAGTTGCGCGGGCACGGGTGCACGCCGGTCTTCCTGCCCGAGACGCTGGCCCACGAGCACTACGAGGGGCTGTCGAACTCGTCGCTCTGGCCGCTGCTGCACTCGATGCCGACGTACTTCGAGTACAAGGCCGGGTGGTGGGACGCGTACCGCGCCGTCAACGAGCAATTTGCCGAGCAAGTCCTGTCGACCGCCAGGGACGGCGACCGCGTGTGGGTGCACGACTACCAGCTCATGCTCCTCCCGCGCCTGCTCCGGCAGGCCCGGCCGGACTTGCGCGTCGGGTTCTTCCTGCACACGCCGTTCCCGTCGCACGACGTGTTCCGGTGCCACCCGAACCGCGAGGACCTGCTCGCCGGCGTGCTCGGGGCGGACCTGGTCGGGTTCCACACGTTCGGCTATTTGCGGCACTTTAGGTCGGCGGTGCTGCGCGTGCTCGGGGTGGAGTCGGAGATGACGGCCGTCCGGTACGACGGGCACACGGCGAGCCTGGGCGTGTTCCCGATCGGGATCAACGCCCGGCGGTTCGAGCGCGAACTGGAGACCGACGCGTTCCGCGCGTGCTGCGCGGCGACCAGCGCGTCGCACGCGGGCAAGCGGGTCGTGCTGTCGGTCGAGCGGCTGGACTACACGAAGGGCGTCGTCCGCCGGCTCGACGCGATCGAACAGTACCTGGGCGGGCTGACCGAGGCCGAGCGCGACGGCGTCCAGTTTTTGTTCGTCGCGGTGCCGACGCGCGGCGGGGTGGACCAGTACCGCGTGCTCCGCGAGACGGTCGAGCGGCGGGTCGGGCGAATCAACGGGCAGTTCGCGACCGTGCACAACTCGCCGGTGCACTTCCTGCACAAGTCGGTCGACTTCACCGAGCTGTGCGCGCTCTACTCGCTCGCGGACGTGGCGCTCGTCACGCCGCTGGTCGACGGGATGAACCTGGTCGCCAAGGAGTACGTGGCGTGCCAGCGGGACGACCGGCCGGCGTGCGCGGCGGCCGCGGCGCCGGGCGGGCGGGACGGGCCGGGCGTGCTCGTGCTGTCGGAGTTCGCCGGGGCGGCCCAAGAGCTCCCGGACGCGCTGACGGTCAACCCGTACGACGTGCCGGCGGTCGCGGCGGCGATCGGGCAGGCGCTGGCGATGCCGGCCGTCGAGCGGCGGCGGCGGATGCGGCCGATGCGCGAGCGCGTCATGACGTGCGACGCGGCCGCGTGGGCGGGCGAGTTCGTCGGCCGCCTGTCGGCGCGGCCCGCGCCCCGGCCGGCGACCACCGGCACCGCGGCGGAGGTCGGCCGGCGGCTCCGCGCGGCGATCGCGGGCGGGCGGCGGGTCGCGCTGTTCCTCGACTACGACGGGACGCTCCGCGAGATCGTCCGCGACCCGGCCGCCGCCACGCCGACCGCCGAACTGCGGGCGCTGCTCGCGCGACTGGTCGCGGCGGGGGCGGACGTGACGATCGTGTCCGGCCGGAGGGCGGCCGACCTGACCGGGTTCGTCGGCGACATTCCCGGCCTCGGCCTGGTCGCCGAACACGGGGCGGCTCACCGGCCGGTCGGCGAGACCCGCTGGCACGACCTGGACGGCGGCGCGAACTACGCGTGGAAGGCCGAGGTGCGGACGGTGCTCGACCTGTACCGCCGGTCGACGCCCGGGTCGCACGTGGAGGAGAAGCGGACCGGCTTGGTCTGGCACTACCGGCAGGCTGACCCGGAGTTCGGTACGTGGAAGGCGAACCAACTCGTCGACGAGCTGTCGATCGTCGCGGCGAACAACCCGGTTGAGGTGCGGCACGGGCGGAAGATCGTCGAGGTCGCCAGCGCGCACGTGAACAAGGGCGCCGCGGTCGCCCACGTCCTGGCCGACCGGACGTACGACCTGATCCTGATCGCCGGCGACGACACGACCGACGAGTCGATGTTCCGACTCGCGGCGCGCGACCCACGGGTCTTGAGCGTGCGCATCGGCGACGGGGGGACGGCAGCGCGGTACCGAATCCAGAGTCCGGGGTCTCTGCGGGAAATGTTGACCTGGGCGACGGCAAACGCGGCGCGCTTGCGCACCTGACCGACTCGTCGGCCGGGCCGGCGACCGGCGCGCCCCCCGCTGCCCTCTGTGAACTGATGCCGCTGGCACGGAGTGAGAGAAGGCCCGTTTTCGGTTCCGGCGGCGTCAGCCCCTCGCTGACCGCGAACTTCGTCAGCCCGGCGACGCTCCGGATGTTCAACTTGTCCATGACCTGGGCCCGGTGGGCCTCGACCGTCTTGGCGCTGACGTGGAGCAGGGCCGCGATCTCCTTCGTGCTTCGTCCCTCTGCGACGAGTTGGAGGACCTCACGCTCGCGCGGGCTCAGGGACGTAATGAACCGGGCGCCCGCATCCCATTTGACAATCCCGTGCCGCCAGGTCGGATCAGCCCGTGCGAATCCCGCGGCAGTGGCGACGCCCTGACACGAAAACACCGGCGGGCGCCCGGGGGGAGGGGCGCGCCGCCGGCGTCGTGTGTGGGATGACGCGTCGCGCGGTTCCTCAGCGGCCCTTCTTGCCCAGGCCGAGCGCCAGGCCTTTGCCCTTGCCCTTGGCCGCGCGGGACGACTCGACGTCCGCCCCGACCGTGTCGAGCGAGTCGGTCAGGGCCGAGTCGCCGGCCTTGCGGTTGCGGGAGCCGTCCGGGTTGGTCAGCGGGTCGTTGTCCCCGCCGCTGAGCACGTCGGCCCCGGCCCCGCCGACCAGGTGGTCGTTGCCGGCGTCGCCGTTGAGCACGTCGGCCCCGGCCCCGCCCTCGAGGCGGTCGTTGCCGGCCCCGCCGTTGAGCGTGTCGTCGCCGGCGCCCGCGACCAGGCGGTCGTTGCCGTTCTCGCCGTTGAGCCGGGCCCCGAAGTTGAACGGCCGCCGCTTGTTCCCGTTGAGCGCGACGCGGTCGTTCCCGTCGCCCGCGTTGACGACGATCGACGTGACCAGCGCCGGGTCGAACTCCGTGACGGTCGGCTCGGGCTCGGGGGTGCGCGGGGCGACGGTGTCGTCGTCGACGCGGATCGACTCGCTGACGCGCAGCACGGCCGCGCCGGTCGCCTCGCTCTTGGCGACGCGGATCATGATGTTGTCGTCGCCGGCCGTCCCGGTGACGGTCAGGACGCCGCCGGCGAGGGTGGCGGACAGTTGGACGCGGGTCTCGAGGTTCTCGACAAACTTCATGGTGCTCCTCCGTAAAACGTCGATGCGCGCCCGGGGCGGGTCGACGCGACGCCGTCACCGGGGCACTTGTGTCGGGGAATATCCGAGGCCGGCGGGGGTGGCTGGCCCGAGGCGAGGTCGGGGGCCGCCAAGCCTTTTGCTCTACGCGTGTAGAAGTTAGTCTGGGGTGATGAGACGGTCGTGAGACCGAGAAAAACCTGGAGTTTCGGCGGGTGATGTCCCGGCTCACACATGGCGAATAGGGTTGTGCCCTCTACAGGGGTAGAGTATCCTCGCCCGCCATGGCGCGACGCACCCCCGCCCCGAATTTGTCCCCGAACGAGCTGTCGATCATGGGCGTCCTATGGGACACGGGCGGCGCGACCAGCCGCCGCATCCTCGACAGCCTGTCTAAGCCGATGGCGATGACGACCCTTCTCACTTACCTGACCCGGCTGGAGGCCAAGGGGTGCGTGCGGCACGACGCGGCGGAGCGGAACCGGACGTACGCCGCGACCGTGACCCGCCCGTCGGTCGCGTCCCGGTTGCTCGACCAGGTGCTCGGCCAGTTCGGCGGTAAGCTGTCCGGCCTGGTCAGCCACTTCGCCAAGACCCGCAAGCTCACCCCGGACGAGCGGCGCCGGCTCCGCGAGATCCTGGACCGCGCCGGCCCCGCCGACGAGGAGGCCAAATGACCACCGATTGGCTCACGTCGATGCTCCGGGCCGACGTCCAGCTCGCGCTGCTGGCCGCGGCCGTCCTCGTCCCGGCCCTGCTCGCCGCCGCCGCCCTCCGGGGCCGGCTCCCCGTCTGGCGGAAGGGCCTGTGGCTGGGCGTCTTGCTCGTCCCCGTCGCGTGCCTCGTGTGCGCGCAACTGGACGCCGGCGGCCCGTCCGGCCCGGCCGCACAGGTGCGGGCCGCGCTCCTGGGCACCCCGTTGTCCGCCGACCCCGCGGCGACCCGCGCGTGGGCCGCCGCGCTCGGCTGGGCGTACGCCGCCTGGATCGTCGGCGTCCTGCTGTTCGAGCTCGCCGCCACGCTCCACCTCCGCCGCGTGCTCCGCGGGGCCACGGACGTGTCCGACCCGCGGGTCGTCACGCTGTACGCGTACCTCGCCAAGGCCGCCGGGTGCCGGCGCCCGCCGCGCCTCGTGCTCAGCGACCGGGTCGCCGCCCCGTTCGTCGCCGCCCGGGCCTGGCCCGGGCTGACGGTCGTCCTGCCGGCCGCGTTCGGCGTGACGGCCGCGACGGCCCGCCGGGACGCGCTGGCGGCCGTGCTCGCCCACGAGCTGGCGCACGCGCGGGCCGGCGACCCGTGGGTCCAGCGCGGCCTGTTCGTGCTCAAGGCGCTGTTCCCGGTCGCGTGGCTCGCCGTCCTGGCCGCGGCCCGCGTACTGTGGGAGGACGCGGCCGAGGAGACGACCGACCTGCGGGCCGTCCGCGCGGCCGGCCTGACGCCGGCCGCGTACGGCGCGGTCCTCAAGGACTTCGCGCTGGCCGACGACGGGGCCCCGGGCAGCGCGCGCGGGCTGGCCCTGGGGTCGCCCCGGCCGCGGCCGACCGCGACCTCCCGCCGGCCGCCCGCCAGTTCGCCGACCGGCTGGGGCGGCGCCTGACCGGCCTCCGGCTGGCCGGGCCGGTGGTCGGAGGCGTGGGCGTCGGGGCTGGGCACGCTCGCCCGCGCCGCCGCCTGTTGCGCCGTGCTGGTGTTCCTCTGCCGAAACACCGCCCTCGCCGGCCTGCTGGCCGACGCGCCGGGCGCAACGTCCGCGGCCGCCGTCCCGGCCGCCACCGCCCCCTCGCCGGCCGCCGCTGCCGCGCCGTCGGGCGCCGACCGTGCGGCCCTGGTCGCCAAACTCCCGCCCGGCATCCGCCGGCGAGTCGTGACCGCCCCCGAGACGGACGCGGACGCGCCGCAGGTCACCGCCGTGCGGAAGCCGGGCAAGAAGCCCAAAGAAAAGGTGCGCAGCGAACCGTGAGACCCCGCCTCGATCTCCCCCACCGACGGAAGCCCGCCATGCGAACCCGCCTCTTTGTTGCGTCCCTCGTCGTGTCCGCCGTGTCGCTCGGCACCGCGCCCGCGGCGCACGCGAAACACCCGGCGAAGGCGGAGGCCGCATTGGGCGCCGACCGCCGACAGCCCGACGACCGCAAGCCCGAAAAGTCTAAAGTCGACAGACCGAAGGGCGCCGGCCCGGCCGCCGACGAGATCGGCGAGCTGCGCCGCCAGGTGGCGGCCCTCCAACAGCGCCTGGACGCGATGTCCGGCGCGGACGGCCGGGCCAAGGCCGGCGGCGCCCCCGGTAAGGGGCACGGCGCCGACGAGCGAAAGCAGTCCAAGTTGGACAAGCACGCCCAGCCCCTCGCGCCGGCAGCGGCCGCCCGCAAGCTCAAGCCCAAAGAGAAGGCCGCCCTCCTCAAGCAGCAGCAGGCAGGGAACAAGAAGGACGCCCGCGCCGGCGGGGCGCACCTGCCGCCGGGCCAGCTCAAGAAGTTGCAGAAGGCCGGCCTCGTCCAGTTGTCGAAAGCCACTACCAAGGCCAACGCCAGGAAGCATGACGCCGACGACAACCGCGACGAGCACACGTCCCGGGCCAAGGGGAAGCACGGCGCGGCGGCCAAGACCCGGCAAAAGGACATGCAGAAGCGGGACTGATTTCCGCCGACGTCTCTCATCCCGCTCTCACCCTACGACCCGTATATTCTACACTCGTAGAACCCCCGCCCGATGTCGCTCGGGGGCCGTCGGCCCGGCGCGGTGTGCCGGGACAGTCGCCCGGTTGGAGGATTCGTCCATGACCCGTCTCCGCACGCTGTTCGTCGCCACCCTCGTCGGCGCATTCGCCCTGTCGCTCTCGGCCTCGGTCGCTAGCGCGGTCAAGGGCGGCAAGAGCGCCGACAAGCGCCAGGACGCGACCGCCAAGGCCAAGGGTAAGGGCAAGGGCGCGGCCGCCTCGACCGCCAAGGCCGGCAACGCCGCCGGCAAGAGCAACAAGGACGGCTCCAAGCGCCCGCACGGCGCGGACGACGCGGCCCCGACCACGACGGCTAAGTAAGCTCGGACCCTTGGGCCGAGCGTGACGCCGCGGGCTGGAGGGCCCTGTGGCGCGACACGCGCGAGCACCCGTGCCGTATCCCGGCGCGGGTGTCGCCGTTTGCGGATCGCACCGTATCCCCTACACAGCGGCGAAGTACGATACCCGGCGTCCGCTCGGACCGGGAGTCAAGTACCGGAGCATCTCATGAGCCGTCGCCGACCGTGGGTCACGCCGTTCAGATGCCTGGCGGTCGTCCTGACCGTGGGCGCGCTCGCTGCCGCGCCGGTCTGGGCTAAGAAGCCGCCGCCCGACGGGAACGGCGCGGGGGGGGCCCGGCAACGGCAAGGGGAACGGCAAGGTCAAGCTCCCGCCGGAGCAGCGGATGCTCGCCGGACTCCGCCAGCAGATGAACGTCGCGGAGGACGCGGAGTGGCAGGTCCTCCAATCCCGGGTCGCGAAGGTCGCGATCCTCGCCAGGCAGGCGCGCGATCTCCGGGACGCCAGGGCGGCAATGGAAGGGCCGAAGCTGCCCAAGCCGGGCGGCGACCCGGCTGGCCCACCGCCCGCGTATACGTACCCCGCGCAAATCGGGGCGGCATTGGTAGACCTGGGGGAGAAGGGCGCCGCCCGGGCCGAACTCGCCAACCCCGAGGCCCGGGGGGCGGACGTGCAAGTCCGGCTCGCGGCGTTCCGCCGCGCCCGCGCCGAGGCCGAACGCCTGCTGGCGCCGGAGCTCAGACGGGCGCAGGACGAGCTTCGCGAGTTAGTCACGCCCCGGCAAGAGCTGGCCCTGGTCGCGAGCGGGTTGCTCGACTGACCCGCCCGCGACTCACGCGGTTCTCATCCGCACCTGTTATACAAATGTAGAGCAGGCCCGCGGCGTACCGGCATGTGCCGTGGTGCGGGCCGTGCGAGTCCCCCCGAAGGAGTGGTTCATGAAGCGCATGTTGCTGTCCGCCATCGTCGCTCTGGGCGTGATCGGGTTCGCGATGCCCGTCTCCGCCAAGCCGGCCGCCGACAACAAGGGTCAGGCGACCAAGGCCGCCAAGTCCAAGGGCGCCGCCAAGAAGGCGGTCAAGCCGCCGAAGGTCAAGTCGAACAACAAGACCGGCGCCAAGCACCCGAAGGGCGTCGACGAGGTGCCCGTAACCCCCGCCCCCTGAGGCGGCCCGGGCAACTGGAACGAATCCGACCACCGAGCGATCCCCGCGCGCCCCGTGCGCGCGGGGATCGCCGTTGGGACATGCGCGCCAGTCGGGGGGGGCCCGGCTCCCGCACGCGGGGCCCCGCCCGACGATCGCGGGCGTCGCCGCCGGCGCCGCCGGCGTTTCCCCCTTCAGATGCCACCACGGAGTTCACACACGATGACCGGGACCACCCTGTCGGCCGTTCTCGCCTCGCTCGCCGTCGCGGCCCTCGTCCCGGGGCGGGCCGGGGCGGCGCCGGTGCCGCCGAAGAACGTGATCCTCTTCGTCGGCGACGGGATGAGCCTCGAGGCCGTCAAGCTCGCCCGCGTCTTCGATAACGGCAACACCCTGCCGCTCTCGTTCGAGGATCCGGCCAAGTTCTCGCGGTCGGCGACGATGACGCACAACAACGCGTCCAACGCGTTGACCGACTCGGCCGCAAGCGCGACCGCCATGGCGACCGGCGTCAAGGTTGACAACGGCGTGATCAGCGTCCGCACGCCCGGCAACGGCGCCGACCTCCCCACGGCCCTCGAAGTCCTCAAGGCGCGCGGCAAGCGCACCGGCCTGGTCACCCACGCGACCGATTTGCTCGACGCCACCCCCGCCGGGTTCGGGGCCCACGTCACCACCCGTGACGACCGCGCCGGCATCTTCGCCGACTACATGGACGGCTCGCAGCCGGACGTGCTCTTCGGCGCCACCAACGCCGCGATCAACCCGGCCACCGCCGCCGCCCGCGGGTACACCGTCGTCAACACGTCCGCCAGCCTCACCGGCCTGAGCGGCAACGAATCGCGCGTGCTGGGCCACTGGGCGTCCGGCGCCGAGCCCACCCTCGCCTCGCAGACCACTAAGGCCTTGAGCGTCCTCGAAAAGGGCGCATCCGGCTTCTTCCTCCTCGTCGAAGACGAGGACCCGGACAACGGCGGCCACGGCAACACCCGGACGGTCACCAAGAACGGCGTCCTGAGCCTGCGCGACGCGGTCGACGCCGCGCTGACGTGGGCCGGCTCGCGCACCGACACGCTCATTATCGTCACCGCCGACCACGAGACCGGCGGCCTGACCGTCGGCCCCGGCCCCTACCAGGCCGGCGTGCTCCCGTCCGTCACCTGGGGCACCACCGGCCACACGACCACCGCCGTCGGCATCTGGGCGCTCGGCCCCAACTCCGAGATGGTCACCGGCCAGCTCGACAACACCGACGTCTACCGCATCGTCACCGCCGTCCCCGAGCCGGCGGCGGTCGGGCTGTTCGCCCTCGCCGCGACGGCCGAGCTGATGGGGCGGCGGGCACGGATGACAGGGAAGGCCCGTGCGGCGGACGCGGCGTCCGCTTGATCTTTCCCTCCGGGCCATGTACGACCTCGACCGGCGCGCGGTGCGGGCGGCGCGCGGCCGGTGCCCCGCCTGCGGGTACGACCTCCGCGCCACGCCCGACCGGTGCCCGGAGGGCGGGTGGACGCGCAGGCTAGCGACGGACGCCGGGCCTCGCGCCGCGGTGCCGTAGGTTCGAGGAGGGTCGCGCTCCGAGACCGATCGAAACGGGTCATCCCCGACGTTCGTCATTCTGGTTAACAGGTCTCCCCCACAAAAACGCGCCAGTTAACAACCCCGACATTGTGAAATTGCTTTCACGAAGTAGAGAACCGTCATGAAGAGGGTTACGACCGGGGAGCTAAAGAACCGGTTACGGAAACGCGTAACCGCCTAGTTAACGGAGAACCCCGAGAGGACGACTCTCGGGATTCTCGCGTTGATCGGGCTGGAAATCGAGGGTTTTGGATTAGCAGAGAGCGCGGCGAGAACGGCCGCTCTCGGCCAGTGGGGAGAGAACCGGGCCGGCGCTCTCGTTTTCTCTGCGGCCGACCCCTCACAAGTTAACAGCAGCGCATACGATCGCGCGCGATCGGAACCCTCTTACGGAACAGCGAATAGTTTGGTGACGTGCGCCACGTAGCGTCAGGCCGCACGTGACCGTTCGGGGGCAGCGCCGCCCGGCGGGTCGCCGACGGTCCCGCCGCCCGCTCCGGCGCCCCCGACCTCAGCTTAGGCCTCGGCCGCCAGCCGGGCATCAACGCCGTCGGGGAAGTTCAGCCGGGCGTGCTCGCCGAACAGCTCGCGCGCGGCGCGGTCGTAGGCGGCGGCCGCGTCCTCCTCACGCACGTGCAGGCCGAGGTAGCGGGACGTGCCGTTGCAGCGGATCATCGCAGTCCACTTCTTGCCGCGGTTGTGCCACGAGACGCCTTTGAACTGCGACGACGTCGGCTTGCCGTTGATGAACTCGATCCTGCGCTTCCGGTACGTCCGCTCGGCCTGGGTCGCCACGACGAGGTTCGCGCGGCGGCAGTCGAGCGGGTCGCCGTTCTGGTGGTACACCTGCCGGCACTCGTCCGCCACGCAAGCGACCAGCCGTCGCAGCGGCCGGCGTTCCCTCGTCGCCGGGGACCACACCACCACGTAGGCGTCGGCCCCGGTCTCGGCCCGCGCGCCGTTGATAGCGCACCACCCGGGCTCGATCAGCGGCAGCGACGACGCGTCGACCAGCACCGCCGGCCCCCGCCGGCCGCGGCCGAACAGCGGCACGTGCCAGACGTCCGGCCGCTCGGGGTCCGGGTAGGGTGCCCGCAGCCGTCCGCACGCCTCGAGCAGCCGCTTGATCCGCGCGACGGGGTACACCGTTCGCCCGTCCACCCGCCGGCCGAACGCGAGCCAGCCCCGCTTGGCCCACCGGGCCCACGTCGCCCGCTTCACGCCCAGCAGCCGGCGGGCCTCGTGCCGGCCGATCGCCGGCACGTCCGCCGCCGCCGAACCCGGCTCCGCGGGCGCCTGCGGGCCCGGCGCCCGCGCGTCGCGCTTCAGCAGCCGCGCCAGCCGCTTCACGCGCCGCCCGCGCCGCCGCCGCCGGGCCACGGCCTTCTCCAGCACGACCCGCGCCCACGCCCGTTTTCCGTCGGTCAACGGGCGGTGGGGGAAGTTGAGGTACGCGCCGTCGCCGAACCAGACGCGGGCGCAGTCGTCGTACGCCCCCGCCGCGGCGGCCGCGTCGTCGAAGTGGCCGATGATCGTCGCCAGGCCGTCCCGCCGGATGGCGGCCCGCCACTTGCCGCACTTGCCGTCGAAGGCCACCCCCTTGAACGCCGACGCGCACGCCTTGCCGCGTCGCGCCCGCGCCGGGCGGCTGGCGTGGGTCACCTCCGCCTGCGTCCGGACGCGCAGGTTCGCCCGCGTGCAGTCCAGCGGGTCGCCGTTGGCGAAGCTCACGCGCGCGGCCGGGTCGGTCAGCCCCAGGATCAGCCGGTGCAGCGGCTTCTGCGGCCGGGCCAGGATCACGACGCCGCCGGTCCCGTCGCTGCGCTCCTGCCAATTCCACTTCCTGCCCCGCACGAGCGGCAGGTCCCGCTCATCGACCGTCGCCGCACGTCGCGCCGCTTGGCCTCTCAAGGGCACGCGCCACACGCCGGGGCGCCCCGGGTCCGGGTACGGCTGTCCGACCTGCCCGAGCTCCGCCCTCAGCCGCTCCAGCTCCGCGGTCGGGTAGAGCTTGACGCAGTGGCCGTCACCGGGGCGCCGGTGCCACTGCCCACGCGTGACCCGGCCGTCGCGCTGCCACGTCAACCACGTGCGTGACGACGTTCCGAACATCGTCGCCGCCCCGTGCCGGTCGACGAACCCCGCCGGCGGCCACGCGCCGCCGCCCGCGATCCCGCCCTCGCCGTCCTGTTGGCCCACGGTCTCCATTCGGACGATATCGGCCAACAACCCGCAACAGTTACAGTGCCCCACCCGCCGGGCGTGATCCTTGTGCCCTGAAGGGCTCGTCATGTCCCACCGCATTCCTCACGCTGCCCGCGCCTGGTCCGGCGCCTCGGTCTCGTTCTCCGCCGCCGCCGCCGCTTCCCGTTCCAGGTGCGCATCCACGCCGTCCGGAAAGTTCGGCCGGGCGTGCGGGCCGTACCACCGTCGCGCGGCTTCATCGTACGCAACGGCGGCGAGTTCGTCGGTGAACTGGCCGAGGCGGCAGTTCTTGCGCTGGTATCGGATCGAGGCCACCCATCGCTTCGCGCCCGTGACCCAACAGACGCCCTTGAAGCGCGAGCTGGTCGGCAGGCCGCGGAAGGTCTTGTTCTTCCGCCGGTGTCGCTGCCGCTGGACGGCGGTGCGGACGACCAGGTTCTCGCGCCGGCAGTCCAGCGGATCATCGTTCAGATGGCCGATGTGGATCCCGCCGCCCCTCTCGCCGCTCCCGTCCTTCGGGGGGATCACTTCCTCAACGCCCAGGATCAGCCGGCGCAGCGGCACGCAGTTGGGGCCGCCGGGCGCGGTGTACTTGACGTGGCCGCTGGACCCCGTGCCGCCCCAACTGCAGGCCCCGGCCGCGATCAGCGGCAGCGCGCCGGCGTCGACGATCGCCTCCCGCCGGCGGATGTTCTCCCCGGACAGCGGCACGCGGTAGCAGCCGGGGTGCTGCGGGTCGGGATACGGCGGCGTGAGGCTGCCGCATTCCCGCAGCAGCCGCTTGATCTCCTCCACCGGATAGAGCTTGGGCCAGGGGCGGATGTAGACGCCGCACGTGAGTGCGCCCTCGCGCTCCCAGCGCTCCCAGGTCGCCCGCTGCACGCCGAACATCGCCCACGCCGTCTGCCGACGGACGTATCCCGGCGGCACGTGAATCGACCCGTCGGGCTTCTGGTGCGGCTTGTTCTCGTCGTACACGACGGCCCGCATTCGCTCCAGGTCCGCCAGCGCGTAGAGCAGGCGCGGCCCCCGCCCCGTGGTGCCTGTGGCCAGCCGGCGCGGCTGCGGCACGATCCCCTGTTGCTCCCACTCGCTCCAGGTCGGACCAGAAACGCCGAACATCGCGCGGGCCTCTTTGAGGGTGACGAACCCCTCGGGGCTCCGCGCTTCGATCTCCCGCTCCCGCTCGCCGGCGATGCGCTCGACCAGTTCGACCGGATAGACCACGCAGCTCCAGCCGGCGGGCTTGGGCATCCGCACCGCCTGCTCCGCCAGCACCGCGCTCCATTTCCACTTGCTCTTATTCAGCATCCCGGGCTTCGTCCCGAGCCGCGCCGCGACCTGCTCGCGCGTCAGCCATCCGGGCGGCGGAAACGACGGACCAGCGGGGGGAGGGGCGGGTTGCATGAAGGGAATATCGGAACGTGGCGGCCGATTTGTCCACGCCGACGAAGGCGGGCGCCCGCAGGTCCCCACCACCGCATGGCCGTCCGTCCGCCCCAAACGTTGCCAATCGGGTGACGGAGTCGCCGCCCCGCCCCTCCCCGCCCGATAAGATGGCCCGCCCCACCCCGCCAACGCCGCCGCCCTCCCCCACCCTCGTCGCCGCCCTAACCCTTACTGAGTGTGCCCCTGTGCTGTGCTTGCCCGC
>Ga0196963_10000645_pt1 | contig 29281 bp, 25 predicted proteins | sample S1_5metaG_FD_148600 | JGI IMG/M metagenome (GOLD analysis project Ga0196963, IMG submission 148600) | Soil microbial communities from Anza Borrego desert, Southern California, United States - S1_5 | ecosystem: Environmental > Terrestrial > Soil > Desert | place: USA: California | collected...
TGCCGCGGCGCGTCTCCAGCACGTCGTTCAGGTAGCTGTTGCGGCTGTCGTAGTAGTCGTTGACGTTGCCGGCGAAGCCCAGCTCCGCGAAGAAGAAGTGGTTCAGCGCCCGCAAGCGCTGCATGGCCGACGCATCGGCGGCGAGCCGGTGCTTCAGGCGCTGCGCCAGCGCGTCGATGTCGGCCAGCACGGCTTGCGGGTCGAGCTGCGGGTACGCATCCTGCGCGATCGCCACCGCCGCCTCGAGCAGCGCGAAGCTGTCGTCCTCCGCCACCAGCGACGCGAAGTATTCCAGCGCGGTCGGCGCCCGCAGTGGCAGGTGCTTCATCACTGCCCGCCCGGCCGCCCGAAGCAGGGCACGGAGACCCCCACGGGGGGAGCGAACGGGGCGAGCATGGGGCTGGACATCACCTCGTCGGGCCGCCTGAAGGGGACCGAGCCGCTCAGGGGAGGAACAGGCGAAGTGAGCAGGGAGCCGGGCATTTGCCGAGTCTAGACCCGGCGCAAGGCCTCGCGCAGCTTGACGCCACTGAGGGCGAGCACCGCGAAGTACAGGCCGATCGCCGCGAAGATCACTGCCGCCAGCGCGGCGGCCCGCAGCAGCGGCCGCGCGCCCAGCGCCAGCCAATCGAGCCGCGAGCCGGCAAACGCCAGGGCAGCGGCCATCACCAGCGTGGCCAGCAGCACCCGCAGCGCGAAGCCCAGCCAGCCCGCGGACGGCGTCCAGAGCGACTGCTTGTGCAAGCCGCGGAGCAGCCACCCTGCATTGACCGTCGCGGCCAAGCCGATCGACAGCGTCAAGGCGCTGACCCCCAGCCAAGGCACGAGCATCGCGTTGAACACCTGCGTCAGCGCCATCACCGCGATGCCGATGCGCATCGGCGTCCTCATGTCCTGGCGCGCGTAGTAGCCCGGCGCCGCCACCTTGACACCGACCAGGCCCATCAGCCCGATGCCATAGCCCATCACCGCGAACGACACCACCCGCACCGACTCAGCAGTGAAGGCACCGTAGTGGTAGAGCGTGGCCACCATCGGCGCCGCGAAGACCAGCAGCGCCGCGGCGCACGGCAGCGCGAGCAGCAGCACCATGCGCAGGCCCCAGTCGAGCAGGCCGGAGTAGCCGGCCCAGTCCTGCTTGGCTTGCGCCGCCGACAGCTGCGGTGTCAGCACCACGCCCAGCGCCACGCCCAGCAGCGCGATCGGCAATTCCATCAGGCGGTCGGCGAAGGTCAGCGTGGACACGGCGCCCTCACCGAGCCGCGATGCGATTTGCGAATTGATGATCAGCGACAGCTGCGCGACCGACACGCCGATCACGGCCGGAGCCATCTTGCCGAGGATCTGGCCGACACCGGGATGTCGCCACGCTTCGCGCAGCCTGCGCGGCGACAACGCAATGCGCGGCAACACGCCAACGCGCGCCAGCGCCGGCAGCTGGAAACCCAACTGCAGCACGCCGCCGACCATCACGCCCACGGCCAGCGCGTAGACCGGCTCGATGCCGCGGGCACGGAACACCGGCACCAGCAGCAGCGCGGCGCCGATGATGGCCAGGTTCAGCAGCACCGGCGTGAAGGCCGGCACCGCAAAGCGGCGCCAGCTGTTCAGCACGCCGGAGCACAGCGCCACCATCGACATGAAGCCGATGTACGGAAACATCACCCGCGTCATCAGCACGGAGGCCTCCGTGGTCGCGGGGTCGAATCCCGAGGCCAGCAGCCACACCAGCACCGGCGCAGCGACGATGCCCAGCGCGCTCACGGCCACCAGCACCCAGGCCATCACCGTCGCGGTGGCGTCGATCAGGGAGCGGGTCGCCTCGTCGCCCTGCTCGGCCCGGCTGCCGGCCAGCAGCGGCACGAAGGCCTGCGAAAACGCGCCCTCGGCGAAGAAGCGGCGTAGCAGGTTGGGGATGCGGAAGGCGATCTGGAAGGCATCCATCATCGCGCTGGTGCCGAAGAGCGCCGCGCCGATGCTGTCGCGCACCAGGCCGGTCACGCGCGACAGCAGCGTGAACGCCGAGACGGAGAAGGCAGCCTTGAAGAGGTTCATCGCGCGGCAGCTGGGCTCGGGCACCGGCTCAAGGCGCGGGCGCGACGAGGGCGGCAGGGGTTCGGAACGGCGGGTGGGTCGCGGAGGCGGCGGATTATAGGAATCCACAGTGCCGGCCCGGGCGGCGGCTTGGTCCGTCCGAAACTCGAATGCTATACTCGCGGTCTTTGCTCATCCGGGCCCAAATACCTTATGGCAACCTCCTCCAAAGCCAAGAAGAAGACCGTCCGCCTCGCTTCGGGCCGCAAGCGCGCCCGCCAGGACGTCAAGCTGAACGCGCAGAACACTTCGCTGCGCTCGCACTTCCGCACCGTGATCAAGAACGTGCAGAAGGCCATCGACAAGGCCGTCGCCGGTGGCGACAAGGCCGCCCCGGCAGACCTCTTCAAGGTCGCCCAGCCGATCATCGATTCGGTTGCCGACAAGGGCATCTTCCACAAGAACAAGGCCGCGCGTCACAAGAGCCGCCTGGCCGCCAAGATCAAGGCGCTGTCCGCCGCCGCCTGATCAAACTTCCGGATGAGCTGAACAAAGGCCCGCACGTGCGGGCCTTTTTCATTGGCGGGCCAACGCGCGGGGGGGTCGCCGCCGCACCGATCGAAGCGCGGGGCCGCAGTGGATCAGTCAGCTGCCTTCGTGCCCGGTTCCGGCAGGAAACACGCCTCGGCGACCTGCAGGTCGTTGTCGCGGGCGAAGTTCATCACGAAGTCCCATGCCATTGGCTCGACGCCGCGCAGCGCCTCGTTGACGATCACGCACTTGATGCCGTTGACCACCGTCGGCACGCAGTAGGGCGAGTAGCCGATGTGGGAGCCCGGCCCGCCCTTGACGCCGCCGGGGCGGAAGCAGGACAAGGCGCCGGCCAGGCGCTCAGCCCAGTCGCTGGGGCGGAAGGTCTTGCCGCTGCGGGTAACGCCCTGGATGAAGAGCTCGCGGGGGGGTGAAGCGGTCATGCGGTGCGAGCGCGAATCCTGGTGGCGGGCGCGAGTTTGGCAAAAGGGCTGATTGTGCCGCGGAAGTGCTGCGCCGCAGCACGGGACGCGTCCGCCAGGACGCCGCATCGTTCACGCCCAGCGCGTTCTCGCGGACCCGATGTTTAGAATCGACGCCCCAGCAGGCCGGCGTTCTGCCCATCGGGGCGGATCGCCGGCCTCGCCGTTTCGGCATCCCATCTTCCACCGGAGCACTCGAATGACTTCCCATGTGATGAACACCTATGGCCGGCTGCCGTTCGCGCTGTCGCATGGCCGAGGCTGTCGCGTCTGGGATACCGAGGGCCGTGAATACCTGGACGCGCTGGCCGGCATCGCCGTTAACACGCTGGGCCACGCGCACCCGAAGCTGGTGCCGGCGCTGCAGGACCAGGTGGCCAAGCTGATCCACAGCTCCAACTACTACCAGGCGCCGCTGCAGGAGGCGTTGGCCGCGAAGCTGTGCGAGCTGTCGGGCCTGGAAGCCGCGTTCTTCTGCAACAGCGGGCTGGAAGCCAACGAAGGTGCGCTGAAGATCGCGCGCAAGTTCGGCCACGACAGGGGCATCGAACGGCCCGAGATCATCGTCTACGACAAGGCCTTCCATGGCCGCTCGCTCGCGACGCTGTCTGCCACCGGCAACCCGAAGGTGCAGAAGGGCTTCGAGCCGCTGGTCGAGGGCTTCGTGCGGCTGCCGCTGAACGACATCGAGAAGGTGCGCGAGGTGGCGCGCACGAACAAGAACGTGGTCGCCGTGTTCCTGGAGACCATCCAGGGCGAAGGCGGCATCAACCCCACGCGCATCGAGACCCTGCGCGAACTGCGCAAGGTCTGCGACGAGAACGACTGGCTGCTGATGCTCGACGAGGTGCAGTGCGGCATCGGTCGCACCGGCAAGTGGTTCGCGCACCAGTGGGCCGGCATCGTGCCGGACGTGATGCCGCTCGCCAAGGGCCTGGGCTCGGGCGTGCCGATCGGTGCCATCGTCGCCGGTCCGCGTGCATCCAAAGTACTCGGCCCCGGCAACCACGGCACCACCTTCGGCGGCAACCCGCTGGCGATGCGCGCCGGCATCGAGACGCTGCGCATCATGGAAGAGGAAGGCCTGCTGGCCAATGCCGCGGCGATGGGCGAGCGCATCACCGCTGGCTTGAGCGGCGCATTGAAGGACCTGCCCGGCTTCGTCGAGATCCGTGGCCAGGGGCTGATGCTTGGCGTACAGCTCGACCGCCCCTGCAATGAGCTTCTGGCCCGAGCGGCCAAGGAGGCAGGCCTGCTGATCAGCGTTACCGCAGACAGCGTGATCCGCCTGCTGCCGGCGCTGATCCTGAGCGCGGCCGAGGCCGACGAGATCGTCGCGCGCCTGGTGCCGCTGGTGCGCGAGTTCCTCGCGGCGCCCGCCCAGCCATGAAACCCGGCTACAGCCTCATGAAGCACTACCTCCAGTTCAAGGACCTGCGCGCCGAGGAGTACACCTACCTGTTCGAGCGCACCAAGATCATCAAGACGCGCTTCAAGAACTACGAGCGCTACACGCCGCTGTCGGACCGCACGCTGGCGATGATCTTCGAGAAGGCCAGCACCCGCACCCGCGTCAGCTTCGAGGCCGGCATGTACCAGCTGGGCGGCTCGGTCGTGCACCTGACCACCGGCGACAGCCAGCTCGGCCGGGCCGAGCCGATCGAGGACTCCGCCCGCGTCATCAGCCGCATGGTCGACCTGGTGATGATCCGCACCTACGAGCACACCAAGCTCGAGCGCTTCGCGGCGCATTCGCGGGTGCCGGTGATCAACGGCCTGACGAACGAATTCCATCCCTGCCAGATCCTGGCCGACATTTTCACCTTCATCGAACACCGCGGCGACATCCGCGGCAAGGTGGTGGCTTGGGTGGGGGACGGCAACAACATGGCCAACACCTGGCTGCAGGCGGCCGACATCCTCGGTTTCACGCTGCACGTCAGCACGCCCAGCGGCTTCGAGGTGGACCCGGTGGTCGCCGGCGTCGCCAATTCCAAGTGCCTGAAGGTCTTCAAGAGCCCGTTCACGGCCTGCGAGGGCGCGGACCTGGTGACCACGGACGTCTGGACCAGCATGGGCTACGAGGCGGAGAACGAAGCCCGCGTGAAGGCCTTTGCCGATTGGTGCGTCGACGCGCAGATGATGTCGCTGGCGCGGCCGCAAGCGGTGTTCATGCACTGCCTGCCCGCGCACCGCGGCGAGGAAGTGGCCGCCGAGGTGATCGATGGCCCGCAATCCGTGGTCTGGGACGAGGCCGAGAACCGCATGCACGTGCAAAAGGCCCTGATGGAGTACCTTCTGCTGGGCCGGATCGGCTGAACCACCTGCCCATGAAAACCGCCCTGCTGTCGGATCTGCATGCGAACCGTGAAGCAGTGGAGGCGGTCGTCGAGCATGCCCGCGCCCACGGCGCCGAGTCGTGGGTGCTGCTGGGTGACTATGTTGGCTACGGCGCCGACCCCGGCTGGGTGGTGGACCGGGTGCAGCAGTTCGTGCGCGAGGGTGCACTGGCCGTTCAGGGCAACCACGACCTCGCGGTGGTCAATGGCCCGACGCCCTCGATGCGCCCCGAACCGCGCATGGTGATCGAATGGACGCGGGCGCAGCTGTCGGCGGCACAGATCGACTTCCTGGCCTCGCTGCCCTTGACCGCACAGGACGGCGACCGGCTCTACGTGCACGCCAACGCCTGGTCGCCCGAGGGCTGGGAATACATCACCGGCCGCATGGAAGCAGTGCGCAGCCTGCATGCCACCCGCTGCCGCTACACCTTCTGCGGCCACATGCACGAGCCCAAGCTCTACAACGTCTCGCCCACCGGCAAGTGCGGCGACTTCACGCCCACGCCCGGTGTCGCCATTCCGGTGCCGCCGCACCGCCAGTGGCTGGTGATTCCCGGCTCCGCCGGCCAGCCGCGCGACGGCAACCCCGCGGCCTGCTACGCCATGCTGGACGCCGCCGCCGGCACGCTGACCTACCACCGCGTGCCCTACGACCACGAGACCGCCGGCGCCAAGATCCGCGCCGCCGGCATGCCGCAGCGCCTGGCAAGCCGGCTCGAGGAAGGCCATTGACCATGGCCACGCTCCTTGCCTGTTAGCGATGCCCGGTAGCGACAGCGAGCCGGCCACCCTGGGATTCGCCGCGCGCAGCGGCGCGGCCGGGCCGACGCTGCTCGTCCCCGGCCAGGTGATCGACCGCTTCCGGCTCGAGGAGAAGCTGCACACCGGCGGCATGGCGCACATCTGGCGCGTCAGCGAGGTCAACCACGCGGGCGATTCGCGGCTGCAGCTGATCATGAAGGTGCCGCGCATCAAGGGCGGCGAGGACCCCGCCACGATCGTCGGCTTCGAGGTCGAGCAGATGATCATGCCGATGCTCGCCGGCGCGCACGTGCCGAAGTTCATCGCCAAGGGCGACTTCACGCGGCAGCCCTACATCGTGATGGAGCGCATCGAGGGCCCGTCGCTGAAGCCGCGGCTGGATGCCGCGCCGCTGCCGCTGGACGAGGTGATCGAGATCGGCTCGCGCGTGGCCACCGCCATCCACGACCTGCACCGCCAGCACCTGGTGCACCTGGACATCAAGCCCAGCAACATCATGTTCCGGCCCGACGGCACGGCCGTGCTGGTGGACTTCGGCCTCTCGCGCCACGACCATCTGCCCGACCTGCTGGACGAGGAGTTCATGCTGCCGATGGGCACCGGGCCCTACATGTCGCCCGAGCAGGTGCAGTTCGTGCGCAACGACCCGCGCTCGGACCTCTTCGCGCTGGGCGTGATGCTGTACCACCTGACGACGGGCGAGCGGCCCTTCGGCTCGCCCGACAGCGTGCGCGGCCTGCGCCGCCGCCTGTGGCTGGACCCGGTGCCGCCGCGCGCCATCCGCCCGGACTGCCCGCCCTGGCTGCAGGAGTTGATCCTGCGCTGCCTGGAAGTGAAGCCCGAGCGCCGCCACCAGAGCGCGGCGCAGCTGGCGCTGGACCTGCAGACGCCCTCGCAGGTGGCGCTGACGAAGCGCGCGCACAAGCTGCAGCGCAGCAGTGCGATCAAGACCTTCAAGCGCTGGTTCTTCGCGCTCGGCGCCGAGCCAGCCGAGCCACGCGCCAAGGCCAGCGAGCTGATCGCGCGCAACCCCATCGTGCTGGCGGCGGTCGACGTCGAGGGTGCGGAAGACGAGCTGCTCGAGCGCCTGCGCGAAACCGTGCGCCGCATCGTGCAGACCGAGCCCGGCGCGCGACTGGCCTGCGTCAGCGTGATGAAGACCGCCCGCATCGGCCTGGACGAGCTGGTCGACGATGCCGGCCAGAGCAAGCACGTGAAGCAGCTGGTGGCGCTGAAACACTGGGCGCGGCCGCTGGGCCAGGCGCTGCAGATCAGCGACGGCCGCCTGACCTTCCACGTGCTCGAAGCGCCCGATCCGGCGCAGGCCATCATCGAGTTCGCGCGGCGCAACCAGGCCGACCACATCGTGATGGGCGCCCGCGGCAGCTCGGGTTTCCGGCGCTACCTGGGCAGCGTGTCGTCCGAGGTGGTCGCCGAGACGGACTGCACCGTCACCGTCGTGCGCGTGGCCGGCCCGTCGGCCGAATGAAGGTGCTCAGCGCAGTTCCTCGCGCACGACGAGCTTCAGCCCCGACCACACCGCATCCACCGCGCACACCTTCACGTCGACCCAGCCGATCGGCAGCGCCAGTTCGCGGATCACGTCCTCGGTGATGTCGGTCGGCCGCTTCGAGGCCTTTTTCGGCCACGAGACCCACAGCACCGCGTCAGCGCGCAGCTGCTCGCGCAGGCGCGGCAGCTGCCTCGACAAGTCGGCGCGCTGCTCGACGAAGAGGTGCACCAGGCCGACGCCGGCGCCCGGCCGCGCCACGCGTTCGATCGGCGCCGGCGCGCCGGCGATCAGCGCGTCGTAATCCGCGGGCGCGCCGATCACGCACAGCCGCAGCCCCGGCGCCAGCCCGAGCTTCTTCCACAATGGCGTTCCGCTGTACCCGACCGGTGTGGCCACGGCCCCCTCCCCTGCACATTCCCGCTGATGGACGACAACCCCTGCACCCGCTGCGGCGCTTGCTGCGCGAGCTTCCGCGTCGATTTTGCAAGCGAAGAACTGCAAGGCAGCGGCGGCTGCGTGCCCGATGGCCTGGCGGTGCCGCTGCTGCCCGGCCTGCACCGCATGCGCGGCACCGACCATGCGCGCCCGCGCTGCGCGGCGCTGGTCGGCACGGTGGGCCAGAAAGCCCACTGCGGCATCTACGAATGGCGCCCCGGGCCCTGCCGGGAGTTCGGCCTGCGCGCACCCCAGGGCATCGGCGACGAGGCCTGCGCCAAGGCCCGCAAGTGGCACGGCCTGCCACCGCTGCCGATGTAGCCGACCGCGCATCCCAGCCCGGTCGCACCGGGGTTAAATACTTTAGTTGTCAATTAAATCGCCGACGCCTATCATCGCGCCGATGAAGCGCTTGTGGGACATTTCGCCCCCCATCGGCCCCGGTTCGCCGGTGTTTCCGGGGGACGCGCCGTTCGAGCAACGGTGGGCCGCCACGCTCGGTCCGGGCTGCCCGGTCAACGTCAGCACGCTGACACTGTCGCCGCACACCGGCGCCCATGCCGATGCGCCGCTGCACTACGCCAACGGCGCGGCGCCGATCGGCGCGGTGGACCTCACGCCCTACCTCGGCCCCTGCCGCGTGATCCATGCGATCAACTGCGGCCCGCTGATCGAATGGCGCCACATCGAACACGCGCTGCACGGCCTGCCGCCGCGCGTGCTGGTGCGCACGTATGAACGCGCACCCACCGGCTGGGACGCTGACCTGCCCGCCTACGCGCCCGCCACCGTCGAACGCCTGGCCGACCTGGGCGTGCGCCTGGTCGGCATCGACACCGCCAGCATCGACCCCGCCGACAGCAAGACGCTGGACAGCCACCAGGTCATCCGCCGGCGCGACCTGCGCGTGCTGGAGAACCTGGTGCTCGACGAGGTGCCTGAGGGCGACTACGAGCTGATCGCCCTGCCGCTGAAGCTCGTCACCGCCGATGCATCACCCGTGCGCGCGGTGCTGCGCGAACTCTGAAGCAAGGACTCCGATGAACCTGAGCCGAGAAGCCGCGCTCGAGCGCGACGCCGACGACCCGCTGGCGCCGCTGCGCGCGCAGTTCGAGCTGGCCGATGGCCTGATCTACCTGGACGGCAACTCGCTGGGCGTGATGCCGCGCGCCACCGCAGCGCGCGTGGCACAGGTGATCACCGACGAGTGGGGCCGCGGCCTCATCGGCAGCTGGAACACCGCCGGCTGGATGCAGCTGCCGCAGCGCGTGGGGGACAAGATCGGCCGGCTGCTGGGGGCCGGGCCCGGCGAGGTGGTGGCAGCCGATTCGACGTCGGTCAATCTCTACAAGGTGCTGGCCGCGGCGCTGCGCATGCAGCGCGAAGGAGCTGCGGGCGGACCCGGCCGCACGGTGATCGTCAGCGAGCGCAGCAACTTCCCGACCGACCTCTACATCGCCGAATCGCTGGCCGAGCAATATGCCTGCACGCTGAAGCTGGCCGCCTCGCCGGAAGAGATTCCCGCCGCGCTGGACGGACGCACCGCGCTGCTGATGCTCACCCACGTGAACTACCGCACCGGCCGCATGCACGACATGGCCGCTCTCAGTGCCGCCGCCCACGCCGCTGGCGCACTGGCGGTGTGGGACCTCGCGCACAGCGCGGGCGCGGTGCCGGTGGACCTGAACCGCGACGGCGCGGACTTCGCGGTCGGCTGCGGCTACAAGTACCTCAATGGCGGCCCCGGCGCACCGGCCTTCGCCTGGGTGCGGCCCGATCACGTGTCGCGCTTCAAGCAGCCGCTGTCGGGTTGGATCGGCCACGCGGCGCCTTTTGCGTTCACGCCCGGCTACACGCCGGCCGAGGGCATATCGCGTTATCTGTGCGGTACACCACCGGTGCTGGCGCTGGCAGCGCTGGAGTGCGGCGTCGACACCCTGCTGGCGGCCGAACCGCTGGGCGGGCTGGCCGCCATCCGCGCCAAATCGCTGGCGCTGACGCGGCTGTTCATCGCACTGATCGAGGAGCGCTGCGCCGGCCATGGCCTGGGGCTGGTGTCGCCGCGTGAAGACGCCGAACGCGGCAGCCAGGTGTGCATCTCCCGGGATGGAGCCGCCGATGGCGGCCCGGGCCGCGACTCGGGCGCCTATGCCATCGTGCAGGCCCTGATCGCGCGCGGCGTCGTCGGCGACTTCCGCGCCGGCGACCCGGCCGACGGCCTGCCCGACATCCTGCGCTTCGGGGTCACGCCGCTCTACACGCGCTTCGTCGACGTCTGGGACGCGGTGGAACACCTGCGCCAGGTGCTGGACAGCGGCGAATGGCGCCAAGCGCGTTTCCACCAGCGCGGAGCGGTGACATGAGCGGATGCCCCTACTCAGCCGGCGGCGCACCGACGCCCGCCCCCGCCGACGACGCGAACACACCCGGCCGCGCCCCCTCGTCCCACGGCGCGCAGCTGGACTTCGCGCACGACATGAGCTACGGCGACTACCTGCACCTGGAGCAGCTGCTCTCGGCGCAGCACCCGATGTCGCCGCACCATGACGAGATGCTCTTCATCGTGCAGCACCAGACCAGCGAGCTGTGGATGAAGCTGATGCTGCACGAGCTGCGCGCCGCCGTCGCGGCCGTGGCAGCCGACCAGCTGCCCTCGGCCTTCAAGATGCTGGCCCGCGTCTCGCGGATCATGGAGCAGCTGGTGCACGCCTGGGACGTGCTGGCGACGATGACGCCGCCCGAGTACAGCGCCATCCGCCCCTACCTGGCGCGCTCGTCCGGCTTCCAGAGCCACCAGTACCGCTGCATCGAGTTCCTGCTCGGCAACAAGGAAGCCGAGCTGCTGAAGCCGCATGCCCACCGCCCGGAGCTGCTGGCGCAGGTGGAAGCGGCCTGGCGCGCGCCGTCGCTGTACGACGAGGCGCTGCGCCTGCTGGCCCGCCGCGGCATCCCGGTGCCCGCCAGCCACACCGAGCGCGACTGGACCCAGCCCTACGTGGCCAGCCCTGGGGTCGAGGCCGCATGGCTGGTGGCCTACCGCGACCCGCAGCACCACTGGGACCTGTACCAGCTGGGCGAGGAACTGACCGACCTGGAAGACGCCTTCCGGCTGTGGCGCTTCCGCCACCTGACCACGGTGCAGCGCATCATCGGCGACAAGCGCGGCACCGGCGGCACCAGCGGCGTCGGCTACCTGCGGCAGATGCTCGACGTGGTGCTGTTCCCCGAGATCTGGACGCTTCGCACGGCGCTCTGACCGGCCGTTTCGTCGCGCCTGCCGGTGGCAACGCGGCGCGGGGATGTGACACTCGCGCGCTGATGCCCGCGCCGCCGCCCTCCAGCCCGCTGTCGCCCGCCCGCACCGCTTCACCAGCAAGCGCCGGGCCGATCCCGGCTTCCTTGCCCTCCGCGGCGGGCGGGCTGGGCGCAGTCCGGCCCTCGGGACCTGCCGGGCCCTCTGGGCACTCCGCGCGCTCCGACGCCGCAGCCCTGCCGCGCTGGCTGCTCAGCCGCCACGTGCCGTGGGCCGGCGCCTTTCTCGCGCTGGTCATCGTCGCCGCGGCCGCGTCTTTCGTCGCCTATGAACGCCGCTTGCTGGAAGACGCGGCACTCGAGCGGGCCGAGCTCTACGCCCGCGTGCTGGAAGACCACGCGAACCGCACGCTGGACAGCACCGAGCTGGCGCTGCAGGCGCTGGCGCATGCGATCGACCCGCAGCGCAGCGAGCTCGACCCGAGCGCGCAGGGCCCGCTGCTGGCCAACGCCCTGCTCGGCCAGCCCTACCTGCGCAGCATCAGCCTGCTGGACGCGCGCGGCCGCGTGCTGGCCAGCTCCAACGGCGCCAACGTCAACCTGGTGCTGCCGCTGGCTGCGTGGACGCCGCGCGGCGCACCGCTGCCGCAAGGCGTGGGCCCGCTGCTGCGCGGCAGCGACCTCGCCAGCCTGGACGACAAGCAGGCGCCGCGGCAGGCCATGCTGCCGGTGTTCCGCCCGCTGCCCGGCCGCGGCCTGGTGCTGGCAGCGCTGGTGAACGTGGACTACTTCGCCAACCAGTACGCCCTGCTGCTGGGCCGCGAGCCGATGGCCGCGGCGATGCTGAACTACGAAGGCCAGTTGATCGCCAGCAGCGGCGTGCTACCGCACGCCAAGGCGGGCGCGCCGCCGGTGCACCCGGTCTTCACGCGCTTCCTGCCGACCACGGAGTCGGGCCGCTACCGCGATGCCGGGCTGGATGGGCAGCCGGCCTTCGGCGCCTTCCGCACGGCGCACCGCCACGCGCTGCTGCTGCTGGCGGAGACGCCCAAGGCCAGCGTCACCGCGCAGCTGGGCATGCTGGCGCGGCGCACGGCGGCCATTGCCGGCGCCATGCTGCTGCTGACGGGCGCCCTGGGCCTGCTGGCCTGGCGCAGCCTGCGCGGCCAGGAAGGCGCGCGCGACGACCTGGCCGCGGCGCACGCGGCGGCCGCCAACCAGCTGGCCTTCACCGACCGCCTGTTCGAGGTCAGCCCGGTGCCGATGGTGGTGCGCGGCGTCGATGGGCGCTACCGCCGCGTCAACCGCGCCTGGTGCGAGTTCACCGGCTTCAGCGCCGAACGGGTGCTGGGCCGCACCTTCGAGGAGGCCGGCATCCCGCCCGAGCGTGCGCAGCACTACGGCGTGCACGAGCAGGAAGCGATCGAACGGGCCCAGCTGGTCGAGTACGAGAATCGCCTGCCCGATGCGCACGGCCTGCTGCGCGACGTGATCGTGCGCGTGCTGCCCTTCACCGATGCGCGCGGCCAGGTCAACGGCGTCATCACCACGCTGCTCGATGTCACCGAGTACCGCGAGGCCGAGCGCCGCACCGAGCAATCACGCGCCGCAGCCGAACGCGCCAACGACGCGAAGAGCGAATTCATCGCCAACATCAGCCACGAGCTGCGCACGCCGCTGCAGGGCATCCTCGGCTTTTCAGAACTGGGGCAGCGCCGCGCCCGGTCGCAGAAGCAGGCCGCGCTGCAGGAGATGTTCGACGACATCGCCCGCTCCGGCCGCCGCATGCTGGTGCTGGTGAACAACCTGCTCGACCTGTCGCGGCTGGACTCCACCGTGGGCGCGGTGCGGCTGCGGCCGGTGGACCTGGAGCCGGCGCTGCGCGAGGTGGTGCGCGAGCTGTCGCCGCTGGCGGCCGAGCGGTCCCTGCGCTTCCTGCTGCCCGAAGGCGCCGGTCCGCTGCGCGCCGAGGCCGACAGCGTGCGCCTGCAGCAGGTGCTGCGCAACGTGCTGGCCAATGCGCTGCGCTTCGCGCCGCCGGACAGCACGATCGAGATCGAGTGGGCGCGCACCGCCGAGGGCGGCAGCCTCATCGGCGTCAGCGACCGCGGCCCCGGCATCCCGCCCGCCGAGCTGGAATCGATCTTCGAGCCCTTCGTGCAGTCGTCGCGCACCAAGGACGGCTCCGGCGGCACCGGCCTGGGCCTGGCCATCTGCCGCAAGATCCTGGCGGCGCACCGCGGCAGCATCCGCGCGCGCAACCGCGACGGCGGCGGCGCGGTGTTCGAGATCCGCCTGCCGCCGCCGATGGGTCTTTGACGAAGGCGGCGGCCGGCGCCTGGCCCCCTGCGAAGGCGGCTGCCCCGACCCGCTTGGCGGCCGGTCGCCCGTACCCGCGGGACCGGGTGCTCCCAGTTCAGCCCAACGGCACCGGCACGAACACCCTTTCGCCGCCGCGCCACACCAGCAGCGCCACGCTGCGCGGCTTGCCGTCCAGCACGCGCTTGATGTCGTCGACCGAGTTGACCGGCTTGCCGTTGATGGCCAGCACCACGTCGCCCTGCTCCAGGCCGGCCCGCGCGGCAGGGCCTTGCGCGCCCTGCACCACCAGGCCCTGGTCGATGCTGGACTGCTGGCGCTCTTCCGGCGTCAGCGGGCGCAGCGCCAGGCCCAGGCGGCTGCCCTTGGCGTCGTCGCCGCCGGGTTCGGCCTCGGCACGCGTCTCGCCCTTGGCGGCCGCCAGCGTCACCTCGACGTCGCGCTCGGCCTGGTCGCGCCAGATCTTCAGTTTGACCTTCTGCCCCGGCCGCGACAACCCGATGCGGCTGGACACGCTGCCCGCCTGCACCATCGGCTCGCCGTCGATCTGCAGGATCACGTCGCCGGCCTTCAAGCCTGCGGCGGCTGCCGGGCTCTTCGGATCGACGGAGGCGATCAGCGCGCCGTCCGGGCGCTTGAGCCCGAAGGACTCCGCCAGCGTGTGGTTCAGGTCCTGCACCTGCACGCCCAGCCGTGCATGCTGCGCGCGGCCGGTGGCCACGATCTGGTCGCGCACCTTCAGCGCCACGTCGATCGGGATCGCGAAGCTCACGCCCTGGAAGCCACCGGTGCGCGAGTAGATCTGCGAGTTGATGCCGACCACGTTGCCCGCCGCGTCGAACAGCGGGCCGCCGGAGTTGCCCGGGTTCACCGCGGCATCGGTCTGGATGAAGGGCACGAAGGCATCACCCGGCAGCGAGCGCCCCTTGGCGCTGACGATGCCCGAAGTCGCCGTCTGCTCCAGGCCATACGGTGCGCCGATGGCCAGCACGTAGTCGCCCACCATCAGCGACTTCGGGTCGCCGATGCGCACCGTGGGCAGGCCCTTGGCCTCGATGCGCAGCACCGCGATGTCGGTGGCCGGGTCCGAGCCCAGCACCTTGGCGCGGTATTCGCGGCGGTCGGCCAGGCGCACCGTCACTTCCTGCGCGTCGCGCACCACGTGGGCATTGGTCAGCACCAGGCCGTCATCGGCCACCACGAAACCTGAGCCCTGGCCGCGGAACGGCTGCTCCATGGGCGGGACCTGGCCACGCCAGCCCGGCATGTTGCGGAAGAAGCGCTGCATCGGATCGGGCATCGAGGCCTCGTCGCCGCCGGTCTTGCGCAGGCCTTCGACGCTGATGCCGACCACCGCCGGCCCGTACTGCTGCACGATGGCGCGGTAGTTGGGCGCGGCACCGGCCGGCACCACCGGCGCGGGCGCGGCGGCCTGGGCCGCAGCGGCGGCCACGGGGGCCACGGCGGCGGGCGGCGTCTGCGCGGGCTTGGCCGGCTTGTCCTTCTGGCCGAACCAGGGCAGGTCGATCGCGCCGGCCGTCGTCACCAGCGCCAGGCCACCGCCCAGCAGGGCCCAGCCCAGGGGTTTGAAGGTGTCTTTCATGATCGGCTCCTCGGGGTCTTGGATGGGGATGCCGGCAAGTCTGGGTCCCGCGTGTGAGCGCTGCGTTAGCGCTGGATGAAGCGGGGATTAGGGCCGGGGCCGCTCAATTGAACGGCCAGTAGCGCCCATCGCGCGCGGCCCCCGGCGCGAAGCTGATGCGCCGGCGTTCGTCGATGCGTTCGACCCGGCCGCGGCCGGCCAGCGTGCCTTCGACTAGCTCGTAGCCCAGCAGCGCGAACACCCGGTCGCCGAGGAAGATCGGCCGCGCGTTGCCGTACCAGTCGACGCAGGAGGCCTTGCAGCCATCGTCAGCGACCACGCCGGCTCGTGCCTTCAGCGCGCCCAGCGCGGCGAACGACAGCTCGCGCTGGCGCAGGTAGACCACGCTGGCCGCGCCCTGCGCGCCGCTGAAGATTGCCGTGCGCCCGGCGGGCCCGCCGGGCTGGAGCACCGGCAGGCCGAGCAGGCCCTCTTCCACGCCCTGGCGGGCGCCGCTCTCCACGTGGCGGCCGGCCAATGCCGCGCGGCCATGGCCCAGCCGCACTGCGCTGAAGTACAGGTCGGCACCTGCGTTGCCGACCAGCACGGCGTGCTCGCCCATGGCCTCGATGCGCTCGACGGCGTGGCCGGGCAACAGCGGCTGCGGCTGCGGCGCCGCGCCATCGGCATAACGCAGCGCCCATGCGGCCGGCCCGGCATCGCCGCTGCCCGGGAACGCGCCGGACGCCGCTCGCGGCCCGGCTAGGCCGCCCCACAGCAGCCAGTCGCCGACGAAGCGGTTCTGCAGCGGCCCGGGCGCCACCGGCGGCAGCACGCGGTAGTGCTCGCGCTGGGCGCTGCCGCGTCCGTCGCCGAAGGCCGCCAGCGGCACGCGCAACAAGGCCAGGCGGCCGGGCGTGCCACGTTCGCTGCCCCACATGCCTTCGCCGTCGCCGGACTCGCGCATCAGCACGTTCAGGTGAGCCTGCCCGTCCTCGAGGAAGGACATCTGGTCGATCGGCACGCCGGCGGTCTTCAGCCCGGTTGGCGCGGCCCCATCCAGCGGGATGCGGAACACCGCGGACAGCGCCCGCGGCGGCTCGGCCGCACGGTCCGGCGCCGGCCGGCGGCGGCCCATCGGCGAGGTCCACACGTAGACCGAGCCCTGCGACACGTAGAACACCCGGCCGGCGGGGCCCAGCACGGCGGTGGATTCGCAGCGCAGCGTCGGCGCGTCCAGGTCGCACGAGGTGACGGTGTGCAGCGCCAGCGGCTCGGCCGGATCGAAGTCGTCGTCGCTGCGGTAGATGCGGGTGGCCGGCAGGATGCGCTCGAAATCCGCCGGCAGCGCCCCCGGACGCCAGCGCCGGAAGCCCGGCACCAGCTGCAGCGGCGGCGGCCCCCAGGGCTGCAGCAGCGTGGGGCTGTAGAAGACCAGCTTGCGCCCGATCAGGCGGCTGGCGTAGTTGCGCGACGAGTAGTAGTCGAAGCTGCGCAGGTGGTAGGTGGCGCGGTAGGCCATCGTGCCGTCCCGCCCTAAGTCGAACAGGCCGATCTCGGTGCCGCCGCGCGCATAGCTGTAGCCGATCACCACCAGGGTGCTGCCCCAGACCAGCAGTTCGTCGTACCAGGCGCCGGAGGGATCGCTGCCGGGCGCGAAGGCGTCGATCGAGGCCGCTGGCTGCAGCTGGTCGCCGCCCACCCGGACCGTGAAGAGCCGGCCGCGGCGCAGGATCACCAAGTGGTCGCCGGCGCGCTTGACGATGCCGCCTTCGTCGACGCTGGCGGTCTGCACGTTGGTGATGGACTCGGCGACGCCGGCCGGCGCGGCGTCTGCGCTCTTGGCCAGCGCGGTGGGTGCGGCCGGCGCGGCCGGCGCGACCTGCATCGCCAGCGGCGGCATCGCCGCGGCGGATTCGGCGGTCGCCGCGCGGGCGCGCCGGCCCTGTTGCTGCTGTGCGGCGCTGCGCCAGCGCTGCAGCGCGGCGTCGAACTCGGCCTCGTCGCGGTACGGCTTCAGCGTGCCGGCGGCGGGGGCGGGACCGGCGGCCTGGCAGGCGGCCGAGAGCGTGAGCGGCGCGGTGCAGGAAGCGGCCAGCAGCAAACGGCGGGTGATCATGGTGGGCTCCGTCGAGGTCGTGATGCGGCTTGCACGGCGCGCATGCGCGAACGGGGTTAAAGGTCACGCGCCGCGATCCGCGGCATAGTGGCCCGATGCCCCGCCACGCATCCCGACGCGCAGCCAGCCTGCTGCTGGCCGTGCTGGCTGCCGCGCCACATGCCGCGGCAGCGCAGGCCCGACCCACCCCTGCCGCAGCGGCGCAGGCGCAGCCCGCCTCCGCCCCGGCCACCGCCAGCCCGGCCCGCCGCCCGGTCACCGACACCATCGCCGAGCGCGTACTGGCCTGCACCGGCTGCCACGGCGCCGAGGGCCGCGCCGGCAACGAAGGCTACTTTCCCCGCATCGCCGGCAAGCCGGCGGGCTACCTCTACAACCAGCTGCTGAACTTCCGCGAAGGCCGGCGCCGCAACGCCCGCATGACCTACCTGGTCGACCCGCTGAGCGACGCCTACCTGCATGAAATGGCCGCTCACTTCGCGAGCCTGGACCTGCCCTACCCGCCGCCCGCGCGAACCGACGCCGACCCGGCGCAGCGCGCCCGCGGCGAAGCCCTGGTGCGCCACGGCGACCCCGCGCGCGGCCTGCCGGCCTGCGCCAGCTGCCACGGCGCGGCGCTGATGGGCCGCGAGCCCGCCACGCCCGGCCTGCTGGCGCTGCCGCGCGACTACCTGATCGCCCAGCTCGGCCGCTGGCAGATCGGCCTGCGGCACAGCGCCGAGCCCGACTGCATGGCACAAGTCGCGAAGAAGCTGACGCCGCAGGACATCAACGCGCTGGCCAACTGGCTGCCGGCGCAAGCGGTGCCCGTGGGCACGAAGCCCGAGCCGGCGTCAGCCGCCGCGCCCGAGACGGCACCCGCGCTGCGCTGCGCCGGTGTGTCGGAGATCCGGCCATGAACGCGTCGGGCCGCTCCCCAGCGCGAGCCCTGGAGCGCTGTGCGCGGAGGGCCCTCCGATGAGGCTCCGGTACGCCGCCCTGCTCGGACTGCTGCTGCTCGTGGCGGGATTGGCCGGCACCGTCACCGCGCTGAACCTGCGCGACGAATCGCCCGTCACCGACGAACCGCCGCCTGCCGCCGGCGCCGCCGCGCCCGAGCTGCTGGCGCGCGGCGAATACCTGGCCCGCGCCGGCAACTGCATCGGCTGCCATTCGCCGCGCGGCGGCGTGCCCTTCGCCGGCGGCCGCGGCATCGAGACGCCCTTCGGCACCGTGTTCTCCAGCAACCTGACGCCCGATGCCGACACCGGCCTGGGCGCGTGGAACGCATCCCACTTCTGGCGCGCGATGCACAACGGCCGCTCGCGCGACGGGCGGCTGCTGTACCCGGCTTTTCCGTACACCCACTACACCCGTGTGACGCGGGCCGACAGCGACGCCATCTTCGCCTTCCTGCGCAGCCTGCCGCCCACGCGCGCGCCGCAGCGCACGCACGCGCTGCGCTTCCCGTACGACAGCCAGGCCGCGCTGGCGGTGTGGCGGGCGCTGTACTTCACGCCCGAGGTGCACCGCGACGACCCGGCGCGCCCGGCCGACTGGAACCGCGGCAGCTACCTGGTGCGCGGCCTGGGCCACTGCAGCGCCTGCCACGCGGCGCGCAATGCGCTGGGCGCGATCCGCGACGACGAATCGCTGGCCGGCGCCGCGCTGCCGATGCAGGACTGGTACGCGCCCTCGCTGAACTCGCCCGTGGAGGCCGGCCTGGCCGGCTGGGACGCCGCGCGCGTCGTGCAGTTGTTGAAGACCGGCCAGGTGCCCGGCGCCTCGGTGATGGGGCCGATGGCCGAGGTGGTGCTGCGCAGCACCCAGCACCTGAGCGAGACCGACCTGCAGGCGATGGCCGCCTACCTGCGCGCGCTGCCGCAAACCCCGCCCCCGAAGCGCGGACCGATCCCGCGCGACGCCGACCAGATGGCGCGCGGCAAGCGCCTGTACGAGCAGCGCTGCGCCGGCTGTCACGGCGACGACGGCCGCGGCGTGCCCGGCATCTACCCGCCGCTGGCCGGCAACCGGGCGGTGACGATGGATTCCGCCGCCAACGTGGTCGCCGCCATCGCCAGCGGCGGCTACCCGCCGGCGACCGCGGGCAACCCGCGGCCTTTCGGCATGCCGCCCTTCGGCCACGAGATCAACAACGAAGACCTGGCCGCGGTCACCACCTACATCCGCGGCAGCTGGGGCAACGACGCAGCGCCGGTGACGCCGTTCGACCTGACGCGCTGACCGGGGTCACAAGTCGCGCGCGGCGCCGGCCGCGGCCGACAGCATGAAGGTGAAGTACGGCAGCACGCATTCCAGGTGGCCGGCCGGCACGCCTGGTTCCGGCACGCAGGCGGTCAGGCTGACGCTGCTGGAGCCCCGCAGCTGCTGCGCCGCCAGCGTGCGCGTGGCCACGCCATAGGCCACCGTGCGGTCGTCGCGGCCGTGGTGCAGCAGCACAGGGTAGGTGGGCTTCCAGTCGTGCACGTTGCTCAGGGCGTCCAGTGCCGCGGCATCGTCGGCCAGGTACAGGTCGATGAAGGAGGACGTCAGCGTCACGTCCGCCTCGGGCGGGATGGCCTCCTGCAGCATCAGGTCGCGCAGCAGCGTGCGCGTGCTGGTGCTCAGGTTCTTCAGCACGCCGGGCCAGGCCACCAGGCGCAGGAAGTGATTGCGCTCGCGCACCAGGGCCAGCATGGCGTCCATCGTCGCCGTCACGCTGTACGGACCCGCGCCGGGCGCGATGCCGACCAGGTTCGCCAGGTGCGGGCTGCCGGAAGCCTCCATCGCGCGCAGCGCCGCCATCGTCGCGTAGCCGCCCTCGGAGTAGCCGGCCATGAAGAGCTGGCCGTTGTCCACCACGCCGCGGGTCTGGCGCCAGTACCGGGCGGCAGTCAGCAGGTCCACCACCGCCGACGCGGTGGGCGCCGACATCAGGTATGGGTGCGGCACGCCCTTCGACACGCCATAACCCACGTAGTCAGCGGCCACGACGATGTAGCCGAGCGAGGCCAGCAGCACCGCCGGCTCCGACACCGTGGGGTTGTTGCTGGGCACGCGGCGGTCCTCGAACAGCGTGCCGTGCTGCCACGACATCACCGGGCTCGCGCGCCCGGCCGGCTTCACCGGCACCGCGGCCAGGGCCGACGCGGTCACCTCGCGGCCCTCGCCGTCGCGCGTCAGGTAGGTGAGCCGGTAGGTGGTGACGGGGTAGCGCGCGCGCTGGCCCAGCGTGGGCACGCTGTCCAGCACCGCCGCCAGGTCGGCCAGCGGCACGGTGTTCAGGCGCGTGGCGGACTTCAGCTCCCCGGGGCCGACGGTGGCCGCGACCGCCGCGGCCCCGGCGGCCGGCACGCGCCGCGCGGCCGGGGTGTCGCCGCCGGCATCGTCAGCGCCGCCGCCGCAGGCCGACAAGCCGGCAACGACCAAGGCAAGCAAGCCCGCGCGGGCGGAACGGAAGAGGGCGAAGGACATGGCGGTCGGCCGCCTGGACGGCCGCGGGGAAGCTCGACGGACGGGCCGGATTGTCGGCCGGCGCCTGCGCCGCTGCCAGCGGCAGGGCTTCGCCGGAGCCGCTGCGCCGGCCGTCGTGCGACTTGCGACACGCCCGGCCGGCCATACTGCGCCGATGCCCGACGACACGCCGCCCGCCGTTCCGCTGCCGAACCTGAGCTGTCCGCTGTGCGGCGGCCCGAACGGCTGCGCGCCGGCGGCCTGCGGCCGCTTCGGTGTCGATTGCTGGTGCAGCCGCGCGAAGATCCCGGCGGAGGTGCTGGCCCGCATCCCCGCCGACCAGCGCCTGCGCGCCTGCATCTGCGCCCGCTGCGCCGCGGGCGAGGCGCCCGGTCAGCTTCCTCAGTAGCCCGCGCTGGGTGCCGGCGTGGGCGCGGCACCGGCGGCCACGCCGAAGTCCGCCGCCAGCTGGCGCGCGGCATTGGCCAGCAGCAGCACGTCGATGCCGACGGCGACGAAGGTGGCGCCCATGTCCAGGTAGCGGCGCGCCGCGGCGGCGTCGCTGGTCAGCGTGCCCGCCGCCTTGCCGCTGGCGACGATGGTGCGGATCGCCTCGTCGATCGCCGCCTGCACCTGCGGGTGGCCGGGGTTGCCGCGGTGGCCCATCGACGCGGCGAGGTCCGCCGGGCCGATGAAGACGCCGTGCACACCCTCGACCGAGCAGATCGCGGTCAGGTTGCGCAGCGCGGTGGCCGATTCGGCCTGCACCAGCAGGCAGATCTCGTCGTCGGCCGTCTTCAGGTAGCCGGCCCGGCCGTTCCAGTGCGATGCGCGCGCCACCGCGGCGCCCACGCCGCGCACGCCCAGCGGCGGGTAGCGCGTGGCGGCCACCACCGCCGCGGCCTGCTCGGCGGTGTCGATCATCGGCACCAGCAGCGTCTTGGCGCCGATGTCCAGCAACTGCTTGATCAGCGCCGTGTCGCCCTGCACGGCCCGCACCACCGGCTGCGCGGCGTAGGGCGCCACCGCCTGCAGGCTGCCGAGGATGGAGCGCACGTCGTTCGGCGCATGCTCGCCGTCGATCAGCAGCCACTGGAAACCGGTGCTGGCGCACAGCTCGGCCACGTAGGGCTCGGCCATCGAGAGCCACAGGCCCACCTGCGGCTCGCCGCGCGCCAACGCGGCCTTGAACGGGTTCAGCTCGGCAACACTCATCGCGGATTCCCTTGTGATCGATGCCGACGATACCCGACCTCGGGTGGCGCCGGCGGGGCAGGCGTGCGGCCCGCGCGCCGGCTGCGCAAGCCTGCGTTCAGGCCGCGGCGCCGCGGCCGCACACTTTGGACGTCAGGTGACGATGCCCAGCTGCCAGGGCACGAATTCGTTGTCGCCCAGGCCCAGTTCCTCGCTCTTCGTCTGCCGGCCGGAGGCCACCGCCAGGATGTCCTCGAAGATGCGCTGGCCCATCTGCTCGATGCTCAATTCGCCGTCGACGACGACACCGCAGTTGATGTCCATGTCGTCCTGCAGGCGCTTGAACATCGGCGTGTTGCTGGCCAGCTTGATCGACGGCACCGGCTTGGCGCCGAACATCGAGCCGCGGCCGGTCGTGAAGCAGATGAGATTCGCGCCGCTGGCGATCTGGCCGGTGGCCGAGCAGGGGTCGAAACCCGGCGAATCCATGAACACGAAGCCGTGCTCGGTGATCGGCTCGGCGTATTCGTAGACCGCGCGAAGCGGCGTGGTGCCGCCCTTCATCGCCGAGCCCAGCGACTTCTCGAAGATGTTGGCGATGCCGCCGGCCTGGTTGCCGGCAACGACCACGCCGTTCATCTGCCCGCTCTGGCCGCGCGAGTATTCCTTCCACCAGGCCAGCCGGTCGAGCAGCTTCTGGCCGACTTCCGGGCTCACGGCGCGGCGCGTCAGCATGTGTTCGACGCCGTAGATTTCCGGCGTTTCCGACAGGATCGCCGTGCCGCCGTGGCACACCAGGATGTCCATCGCCGCGCCCAGCGCCGGGTTGGCGCTGATGCTGGAAAAACCGTCCGAGCCGCCGCACTGCAGGCCGATGGACAGGTGGCGCACGCTCACCGCCTGGCGCGCCACCGCATTGGCTTCGGGCAGCAGCGCCTCGATGGCCTCGACCCCGGTGTGGATGGTCTCGCGCGTGCCGCCGGTGTCCTGCATGTTCATCGCCACCAGCTTCGGGCCGCGTTCAAGGCCCTGGCTGGCCAGCAGGTCGCCGATCTGGTTGCGCTCGCAGCCCAGGCCGATCACCAGCACAGCGGCCAGGTTGGGATGCCGGGCATAACCCGCCAGCGTGCGGCGGAAGACGTCGAAATTGAGGCTGGGCGTGGACATGCCGCAGCCGGTGTTGTGCGTGAAGGCGACCACGCCGTCGACGTTCGGAAACTGCGCCAGCCGCTCGGGCGTGAAGTGCTCGGCGATCCTGCGCGAGGCGGTGGCCGAGCAGTTCACCGAGGAAATGATGCCGATGTAGTTGCGCGTGGCGACGCGGCCATCGGCCCGCACGATGCCCATGAAGCGGGCTTGTTCGTTCGGTGGCAGCAGCTTCACCGGCCGCAGGTCGGCACAGAACTGCGGGTCGCGGTCGAATTCCTCGAAGCGCAGGTTGTGGGTGTGCACGTGCTCGCCGGCCTCGATGTCGCGCGCGGCGAAGCCGATCACCGTGTCGTATTTCTTCACCGGCGTGCCCGCGTGCAGCGCGACGGCGGCGATCTTGTGGCCCGCGGGCACCTGGGCCCGCACGCGCAGGTCGAACTCGCCGACGAGCTGGCCCAGCGCGACCGGTTCACGCGCGATCAGCACGTTGTCGCTAGCGTGCAGGCGCAGCAGCGGCGAGGAGGTGATGACGGCCATGGTGAGCGTCCGATCCTCAGCTTCTTCAGCCCTTGGCCATCAGCTCTTTGAGCTTCAGGCGCTCGATCAACTGGGTCTCCCTCTTGTAGACGGCGGCGACGTACTTCTCGTAATCGGGTCCGTCCAGGTACATGACCGGTGCGTCGATCTTGTCGCAGGCAGCGATGAACTCGGGACTCAGCACGGCTGCCTTGAAGGCCTCGCGCAGCTTCGCAAGGACGGCCGGCTCCACGCCTTTGGGCGCGCCGATGCCGTTGGGCGCATCCACCACCACGTTGTAGCCCGCGTCCTTCAATGTCGGCACGTCCTTGAAGCCGGCCGTTCGCTGCTCGCCCCAAGTGGCGAGCAGCCGCAGCTTGCCCGACTGCACGTGCGGCGCCCAGGAGCTGGAATCGACCAGCACCTCGACATGGTTGCCCAGCACCGCCTGCAGCGCCTCGGCGCCGCCCTTGAACGGGATGTGGTTGAGTTCGATGCCCGCGGCCAGCGCGAACTCCTCCATGCCCACGTGAGTGGCGCCGCCAATGCCGGCGCTGGCATAGGTGACCTTGGCCGGATTCGCTTTGGCGAAGGCGACCAGGTCCTTCAGCGTCTTCCAAGGCGCATTCGCCGGCACGGCGATGCCGAAGGTCTGGCCCGACGTGCGGGCGATGAAGCTCAGGTCCTTCAGTGGATCGATCGCCACCGAGCCCAGTTGCGAGAAGCGCGTCACCGAGATCGGGATCTGGCCGATGGTGTAGCCGTCCGGCTTGGCGCTGGCCAGGGCCTTCAGGCCCAGCATGCCGGAGGCGCCCGTGCGGTTCTCGACCACGATGGCTTGGCCCAGCGGCTTGGCGGCGGCCAGGCACAGGGCGCGCATCGTCTGGTCGGCGGTGCCGCCGGCTGGCCACGGGCAGATGAAGGTGATCGGCCGCTCGGGGTAGCCGGCGGCACGCAAGGCGCGCGGCAGGGCCGCGGTGGCGAGCAGGCCGGCGCCGCCCAGCATCAGCTGGCGGCGGGACAAGGCGGACGAGTGGATGGCGGTCTTGGCGGGCATGTTGTCTCCTGTGACCGAGGTCGGTCGGCATGCGCTGGGATGCCGAATTCTGCGGAGCACGGTCATTACAATCCAATGAAGTAGATGACTGTCTTCATGTCGAAACCGTCATGACCACGCAGATCGACCGCGTGCTGCGCTCCAACCTGAAGCTCAAGCACCTGCAGCTGCTGGTGGCGCTCGACCAGTTCCGCCACCTGGGCCGCGCCGCCGAGTTCCTGTCGCTGACGCAGCCGGCCGTGTCAAAGACGCTGGCCGAGATCGAGAAGCTGTTCGGCCTGGCCTTGTTCGACCGTTCCACCCGCGGCACCGAGCCCACCGCGGCGGGCGACAGCGTGGTGCGCTTCGCGCGCAGCGTGCTGGCGGAGTACGAACGCACGCGCGACGAGATCGCCGCCGTGGCGGCCGGCACGGCAGGACGCGTGAGCGTCGGCGCGATGGTGGTGGCCACGCCGGCCTTGCTGGCGCGCGCGATCGAGATCGTCAAGCAGCGCTCGGCCCGGGCCGTGGTGCTGGTCGAGGAAGGCGACCTGACGCGCCTGCTGCCGCGCCTGCGGCTGGGCGAACTGGACCTCTTCGTCGGCCGGCTCGAACCCGGCTATGCCGCGCCCGACCTGGAGACCGAGGCGCTCTACGAAGAACCGATGGTGGTGCTGCTGCCGCCCGGCCATGCGCTGCTGCGCGTGCGCAAGCCGACGTGGGACGCGTTGGCGGAACTGCCGTGGGTCGTGCCGCCGCCCTGGGCATCGCTGCGCACGAAGCTGGACCAGACCTTCCACCGCCATGGCCTGCACCCGCCGACGGACGTGGTGGAGACCGCGTCCTTCCTCGGCCAAGTCACCTTCCTGCGCAGCCGCGGCGCAGCGGCGCTGATGGCACGTTCGGTCGCCCGCAGCGCCGAGGCCGACGGCCTGGGCGCGGTGCTGCAGCTGCCGGTGCCGATCGAGCTGCCGCCGGTGGGCATCATCACGCTGCGCGGGCGGCGCGTGACGCCGGGCGCGGCGCATCTGATCGACGCACTGCGCGCATCGGCCCGCGCTCTCGCGATCACAGCAAGTTCCAGGAACGGCCGAGCGACACTTCGCTGATCAACAGCTTCGCATTCAACGCAATGCCCTCACGGATGCAACGATCGCGCTCGTGGACGGCCCTCTTGGCGTTCGTCTTCTGCATGGCAGGCATGCACGGTTGCGTGATGCCGGGCGGCGGCACGGTCCAGAACACGTGGACGGAAGAACCCGTCGAAGATGCAAGGGTCAGCCTGGCGTGCCGCCAGCAAAGCATCGGCATCGGACATGGCGCATCCATATTGAAAGGGACCGTCACGGTCACTTCAACCAAGGACGGTGCATTCACCTTTTCCTTCTGGGATCTGCTCGGGTGCTCGTCCGTGAACGTCTACGCCGACAAGAGCGGATTCGTGGATGCCACCAAGGTCCACGTTCGCTATCAACACGGCGACCGGGCCATTCCCGGCACTGTTTACCTGACGCCGGAAGGCAAGGTCACGATGCAACGGCTGAAGCTCCTCGACCAACCTGAGTCAAGCTACAACACGAGCGCGCGCGGACCCGCATACCAGGATGCGTATGCCCGCTTCTTCGAAGCCAGGCTGATTGCGCGCACGCCCGAGGAGCGCGACTTCGTTCGCGCCACGTTCTGCAGCAGGCTGGCGACGCTGTACGGCTACGTGACCGTCCCCGAGACGCAAAAGATGCGCAACGAGCGAGTGACAGCGTCGTTCATGGGCCAGTCTGCGACCGGCACCTACGATCACGAGGCAGTCGTCGTCCCTTACTGCAGCGCTGCCCGCTGAGGGTGCGGCCGTCAGGCGCCCGCAGCCACGCGGGCCGCGATGGCCTCGCCCATCTCGGTGGTGGACGCCTGGCCGCCCAAGTCGCGCGTGCGCGGACCGTCCACCAGCGTGGTCTCGATGGCACGCACGATCGCATCGTGCGCATCGCGCCGGCCCAGGAAGTCCAGCATCATCGCGCCCGACCAGATCATGGCCACCGGGTTGGCGATGTTCTGGCCGTAGATGTCCGGCGCCGAACCGTGCACCGGCTCGAACAGCGACGGGAAGTTACGCTCCGGATTCAGGTTAGCGCTGGGCGCGAGGCCGATGGTGCCGGTGCAGGCCGGCCCCAGGTCGGACAGGATGTCGCCGAACAGGTTGCTGGCCACCACCACGTCGAAGCGGTTGGGCTGCAGCACGAAGCGGGCGGACAGGATGTCGATGTGCTGCTTGTCGACCTTCACCTCGGGGTAACCCGCGCCCACGGCGTCGGCGCGGCCGTCCCACCAGGGCATGCTGATCGCAATGCCGTTGGACTTGGTGGCCACCGTCAGCTGCTTGCGCGGGCGGCTGTTGGCCAGCTCGTAGGCGAACTTCAGCACCCGGTCGGCGCCGTGGCGCGAGTACACCGATTCCTGGATCACGATCTCGCGCTCGGTGCCGGCGTACATCACGCCGCCCAGGTTGGTGTATTCACCCTCGGTGTTCTCGCGCACGACGAAGAAGTCGATGTCGCCGGGCTTGCGGCCGGCCAGCGGGCATGGCACGCCGTCGAACAGTCGCACCGGGCGCAGGTTGATGTACTGGTCGAATTCACGCCGGAACTTCAGCAGCGAGCCCCACAGCGAGATGTGGTCCGGCACGGTCGCCGGCCAGCCCACGGCGCCGAAGTAGATGGCGTCCATGCCCTCGAGCTGCGCCTTCCAGTCGTCCGGCATCATCTGGCCGGTCTTCAGGTAGTAGTCGCAGCTGGCCCATTCGAATTCGGTGATCTGCAGGTCGATGTCGAAGCGCTTGGCCGCCGCGGCCAGCGTGCGCAGCCCTTCGGGCATCACTTCCTTGCCGATGCCGTCGCCGGGAATCGCGGCAATCCGAAAACGCTGGGCCATGCTGGTCTCCTGAGGGTTCAATGCGGGGAATGGCGTGATTCTGGTTGTGCACGTCAAAACTACAATCCCCCCGCCGTGAAGCCATCATGCACAGCTCGTGAATAAAGCGCCCGCCACGGAAGACCTGCGCGTCTTCAGCGTCGTCGCGCGCAAGGCCAGCTTTTCCGCGGCTGCGGATGAGCTGGGCGTGTCGCCCGCCTACGTCACCAAGCGCATCCGCATCCTGGAGGCAGACCTCGGCACCAAGCTGCTGCACCGCACGACGCGGCGCGTGACGGTGACCGACGACGGCGAGCGCATCTACCAGCGGGCGCAGCGCATCCTCGACGAGATCGAGCAGCTGGCGCAGGAAACCGCCGCCGCGCGCCGCCACCCGCGCGGGCTGCTGCGCATCAGTTCCAGCTTCGGCTTCGGCCGCCAGCGCGTGGCGCCGGTCATCGCGGCGCTGGTGCAGCGCTACCCCACGCTGGCGGTGCGCTTCGAGGTCTTCGATCGCCTGGTCGACGTGGCGGCCGAGGGCTTCGACATCGACGTGCGGGTCGGCGACGAGATCGCACCGCACCTGATCGCGCAGCAGCTGGCGCCGAACCACCGCGTGCTGTGCGCGTCTCCGGCCTACCTGTCACGCCGGGGCACGCCCCGATCGCTGGCCGACCTGGGAAGCCACGACTGCCTGGTGATCAAGGAACGCGACCATCCGTTCGGCGTGTGGAAGCTCAGCGCAGGGCGGCGTTCACAGAGCGTGAAGGTGACCGGACCGCTGTCGACCAACCAGGGCGAGGTCGCGGTGCAGTGGGCGCTGGGTGGGCACGGGATCGTGCTGCGATCCGTGTGGGAAGTGCAGCCGCTGCTGGACAGCGGGCAGTTGGTTCCGCTGCTGCCGAGCTGGCGGCAGGAGGCCAACGTGTGGGCGGTGATGCCGACGCGGCTGTCGGGGTCGGCGAAGGTGCGGGTGTGCGTGGAGTTCTTGAAGGCGGCTTTGGCTTCGGGTTGACGGCCGAGCCTTTTGCTCGCTATCTATCCCATGCGACGATCGATAACCCTCTAAATGGGCGTTAAGAGGCAACCCGGAACGCCCCGACCGCCTCCACCAGCCGCTGCGCCTGCTGGCGCAGGCTGTCCGCCGCCGCCGCGCTCTCTTCGACCAGCGCCGCGTTCTGCTGCGTCGCCTGGTCCAGTTGCGTCACCGCGTCGTTGACCAGCCCGATGCCAGAGGTCTGCTCCACCGTCGCGGCGCTGATCTCGGCCATCAGCTCGCTCACGCGCTGCACCTGGGCCACGATCTCCTTCATCGCCGTGCCCGCATCGTCCACCAGCTGCGTACCGGCCTGCACCTGCTCGACGCTGGCGCCGATCAGGGACTTGATTTCCTTGGCCGCCGCGGCCGAGCGCTGGGCGAGCGTGCGCACCTCGGTGGCGACCACCGCGAAGCCGCGGCCCTGCTCGCCCGCGCGCGCCGCTTCCACCGCCGCGTTCAGCGCCAGGATGTTGGTCTGGAAGGCGATGCCGTCGATGACGCCGATGATGTCGGCGATGCGCTGGCTGCTGCCGCTGATGCCGCCCATCGTCGTCACCACCCGGCTCACCACCTCGCCCCCGCGCGAGGCCGCATTGCTGGCCGATTGCGCCAGCTGCGTGGCCTGGCGCGCGGTGTCGGC
>Ga0196963_10000646_pt1 | contig 29179 bp, 32 predicted proteins | sample S1_5metaG_FD_148600 | JGI IMG/M metagenome (GOLD analysis project Ga0196963, IMG submission 148600) | Soil microbial communities from Anza Borrego desert, Southern California, United States - S1_5 | ecosystem: Environmental > Terrestrial > Soil > Desert | place: USA: California | collected...
ATGCCCTCCAAGGAGATCGTCGACGCCGAGAACGACGCGCTGATGGCGGCGAAGTCGCTGGCCTGCATGGAGATGATGACCGGCTCGGCCAAGGCGGCGGCGGCGACCGACCGCAAAGTCGGCGGGCCCTATCAGAACAACCAGATCGTGAGGCGGCTCACCGCCTTCTACCGGGACAGGCTGGTGCCGAGGCTTCCAGCGGCGGCCCGCGCCCTGCTCGACGAGTCGCTGAAGGAGGGCCGCGTGGCGCACGGCCGCGTGACTCTGGTCTCGCGGCAGGAGGAGCCCTTTGGGCCGCATTCCGCGCCGATCCACAAGATCATGGTCGAGCATGCGATTGCGAGCGGCAGCATCAGCTACCGGCGCGGCGAGCTCAAGCCCGACGGCGACAGCGTGATCATCGAAATGGAGGACGGCGCCGACCCGATCACGATCACCGAGGAGATGGGCCTGATCGTTCGCCACGGCTCGCCGGCCAATCTGGCGGGGCTCGCGTCGCGCGCTGAAAGCAGCAGCCTTCGCATCCGCCAGTTCGTTCTGGCCGATTATATCGAAACCGAGACGCGACACGCCCTGCCGCCGCCGCGCGGCTATCCCTCAAGCGAAGGCGAGCGCGAACGCGAGCGCTACATCGGCATACGCTGGGCGATGGCGAGAGAGCTGCTTGACTCGCTGATCCCGGGCGCGGCGGTGACCGCCCTGCCCGACCGTTTCTCGCTCCACCGGCCACTCGCTCCCGTCACTGACCGTCAGCCGCTCGAGCTCCCGACGCCGCGAAAAATATTCGGTATCCCGCTCGAGGACGCGCCGATGATCGAAGCCGAGGCGCTGTGATGGAAAAGCTGCGGATCGGCAGCCGAACCCAACTGGGCGGCCGGATCCGGACGGTGGGCCTTGTGGCGCGCCGTCGCGGTCCGCGCTCGGCGGAGCGCTACGCCGTCACGACCGCCGACCTCGAGCCGCTGCTTCGCGACGAAGGCTGTCGGGCCGGCATTCACTCCTCGAGGCTGATCGCGGCGCTGCCCGTCGAAGCGCCGATCGGTCCTCCGGCCGACGGCCTGTGCACGATCGGCCCGCTCGCCGGCGTCGAGGATCTGGTGAACGAGGTCATCCGCCGCTTCCATCCGGAGCGGGGCCGGATCCAGGGCACGGTCACCGCGCTGCGCGGCGCCGCTCAGCTGCGCGTCGGCGATTCCTCCCTCCTCGTCCGGGAACTGGTCGAAATCCGCTTCCTGGAGCGGGAATCCGGAGCGGAGGCCGACAGCCCGGTGCTGGAGAGTGCGGACTCGGGGGCGCTCGTCACGACCTGGAACGGCCACGTCGTCGGCCTGCTAGTCGCCGGTTCCGGCCACACCGGCTTCGTGGCACCTCTGCGGCCGTTTCTCGAGGCGAACCGACTGATACATTGCACCGTCATGCGGACGACGGGCACTCCGTTCGCGCGGGTGGGCCTGCACGCCCTGGAAACGGAGGCGGGCATCGCATCGCAGGTCGTCGAGATCGAGCGCGACGGGACGTTCGGACTCGACGTCTATCTCGACGAGGCCGCATGATGCGCGCGCTCGATCCACGCGACCGGCTCGACCAGCTGCTCTCGCTCTACTTCCAGTTGCTCGATCTCAGCCTGGACATGGAGCGAAACCGCGACGACTTCGCCTTCCGCCAGGACGGCGGGAAGATCTGGTACGTCTTCGACGAGAACCTGCTCGAGCTGTTCATCGATCCGCGGGACCATCGCGGCCGGATGGCAAGCCTGCATTCGGCCGAATGGGGCAGCCGGAAGCCGGAAGGAGCCGCTTCGTCCCGCTCCTATGTCGCGCAGACGGCGCTGGCGACGACTGAATATCTCTTTTCCGGCGATCTTCCGGGCCAGGAGCGCGGCACTGTCTACATGACGGAGTGGCACCGCTGGGAATTCACCCATCGGGTCGAGCGCCTGCAATGGCAGCAGGTTCACCGCCTTCGAGCCGCGATCGGCGAGATGAAGGAGCGGTTCGGGGCTGTGCGCAAGGTCCTGGCGGTGCTCGACCGCGATCCGGACCGGGCGATCGCGCTGGTCACGGATCGTCGCCTCGCGGCCGACCTCGTCGCCTACCGGCAACGCGAGCCCACTCAGGAGGCGCTGAAGACCTATCTGGCGACCCGCCTCTCGCTCGACGTCCTCGCCAACGACGATGTCATCGAGCCGGCCGAGCAGCTTCGCCGACTTGTGACCGCTCCGCTCCGTCATGTCTTCTCCACCTTGCACCGTTCGCTTCCTTCGGCGTCGCCGGAGGAGAAGAAGGCCATCGCCGCGGATGCGCGCCGCTGGATCGGGCGGCTGCAGGATCATTGCCAGCGCCACGACATCGAGATCGTCCAGCGCGACGGCAGCTGGGAGGAGGGCCGGGACGGCGGGCGTCAGCGCTCGCTTGGTGCACTGTGGGACGACGCGAAGAGCCTCGCCCTGATCCGCTGGGCGGCCACGCTCAAATCGCGCAGTGCGCTGCAGCAGCGAATTGTCCTGGTCACGGCCGACCAGATCGTTTTCGACGCTTACCGGGAATGGTATTCCGACCTTCACTTCAACGACCCCGCTTACGCCGAACCCTTCTGTCTGCGGCGGCTGACGCAGTTCGCGCCGGCCCTGAATCTCGTCTCTTCGGGGCGGGTCGAGGGCGGTGACGCTTATTTCGAGCTCTTTCACGACCTCATGCAGGCGCTCGAGGTGATGCTTCTGCCGCTCAACCTTTCCCGGATCGCGTCGCGGGCCGACCAGGCAATCATCACGCGCATGCGCGAAAAAACGGCCCTCCGCCCCACCCAGAAGGGCCGGATCCGGGAAGATCCCGCCTACGACCCGCTCGTCGCCGCCCTGTCGCAGGGCGGCGTGGACCACCATCGCAACAAGCTCGACGAGATCATCGACCGGTGGCGCGAGCTGGAGCGCGCCGCGCTCGGCCGACCGGACGAGCAGATCCAGAACCGAATCGAGATGGCGAGGGCGCTCGACAGCAGGCTCGATTCGGACAGCGCGGCCGAGGCCTACGAGCGCTACGTGACCGATCTCGTGCAGGTCCTTCTCTCCGGCAGCCGGTCGTTCTCGCTGCCGCTGGCCCGCGAATTTGTTGAGGGGTGGCGGCCGCCACCGCCGGGGGAAGTTGTCCGGGCGCCAATCGCGCTGCGCCTCCTCGTCACCACTCCTCCGGGGCGCTTCACCGTCGGCGAAATGCTCGACCGCCGACAGGACGAGATGGGCGGAAAGCCGAAACTCGACGAGGAAGACTGGAAGGCGCTTTTCGCCGATCCGGCCATCGTCCTCAGCATGGCCGCGGCGCATTGCCTGACGGTGCGCGACTGGAGCAACGCCCAGCATTTCGCCGAAATGGCGCTCCTTGAGGAGATGGAGCACGAAATCGACCCCGCGGACGGGGAGCGGCAGGACCGGCGCGCCGAGATCAAATATCTCTATGCGCTCGTAAACCGGTTCCGCATGGGCGAGATCGGCCCGCCCCTTTCCGGGGAGACGTTCAGCCGGCTGAATCGCTACTATCGGCTGGCGCTGGGCCATTTGAACGAATGCGAAACCCATCATTCCTGTGCGGAGACCCGCCAGGATCTGCGGCGGATGCGGGTGCTTTCGGAGCGCGCCGCGCTGCATCTCTTTTTCGTCAGCGCCACCAACAAGTGGGTTCGGGCCGCCGCGGCCCGTCGTGTGCAAGCCGGTCGCGGCGGCAGCAGAAGCGTTTCCGACACCGATCTTCTGGATCTCGGCGTCGACGACGCCGCCGTGGCCGCGCTGAAGGATGCCGAGGCGGATCTCGTCGCCTGCCTCGCGATCGATACCGCCCTGCCGCCGATTGAAGAGGCCGGTCGGCGCGATTTCCGAGCGAAGCTGCAGCGCCAGTATTTCACGAACATCGCCTCGGTCGGAATCTTCCGGGCGCTGTGGGATCAGCCGTCCGAAGGCGCGCCGCCGCTGCTTCGTCCGGATTCGCCGTCCGCCGTCCGCCGGGTGCGGGAGATAGAGAATCGTTTCGGTGCGGCAGCCCATCCGCTGATGCGGGCGGACGTCCTCGGCTTCCTCGCGCTCGGCGGCGATCGGGGCGCGGCCGACGAATTGGCGCGACAGCCCGGAATCAGGGCCGAGCCCGGGGTTCTGAAGCTCGACATCGCCATCGTGGACGCGATACGCGCCCACGCCCGCGCCCTTTTGGACCGGGCCCGATTCTCAGCGACGGCCCCGTCCGCCACCTTGGCGGAGTAGCCGCTGGTTGGGGTGGCGAGAGAAGAAGGCGGAAGCGGCAAGCCGCCCCCGCCCCCCCGGTCGCGTACCAAGTGTCCCTCTACCCGACAAGCCTTGCAAAAAGGTTAGCCGGCGGGCGGCCCGGGTCGCCCGCATCGCGACGATCTGCACGGAGGCTCTGAGGACCCGCATTTCCGACCTCCGCTTGACTCGCGCGGGCTCCTTCGTCTATTTCTGAAAAAACAGAAATTGAAGAAGCGACATGGACATCACCCGCTATCCCGAGCTCGAAGCGTTCATCCTCCACTGGGGGGAGATGGGGACTCACTGGGGCGTCAACCGCTCGGTCGCTCAAATCCATGCTCTGCTCTACCTCGCCGACCGGCCCCTCCATGCCGAGGAGATTGCCGGCAGCCTCAAACTCGCCCGCTCCAACGTCTCCACCGCCTTGAAGGAACTGCAGGCCTACGGAATCGTTCGCCGAAGCCACGTCGCTGGCGACCGCCGCGACCATTTCGTCGCCGAGACCGACTTGTGGGAGATGCTGATGCGCATCTCGGCGGAGCGGAAGCGCCGCGAGATCGACCCGACCATCGCCTTCCTCGCCGAGCTCAAGGAGCGGATCGACGTCCGCGGCGACGTCCCGGCCCATCTTCGCGAGCGCATCGCAAGGATGCACGAATTCATCTTCACCCTCGCCGACTGGTACGCACAGGTCCGCCGCCTGCCCAAGCCGACCCTGGTCAAGCTGATGAAGCTGGGCGCCAGGGTCGCCCGGTTCGTCGGAGGAAAAGAGAAGTGAACGGCGCCCCGCCCCGCGGCGCGCCGGGCGCCTCCGCCGCCGCCCGGGCCGGACCCCGACCGCTTTCCTGAAGGAGCCGACGCCATGCCTCGCCCGCCCTGACCCCGCCGTCCCTATATATTTCTCTATTTCCAGAAATTACTGAAACAGGAGGCGAAGATGGTCGAACTCTGCTACGGTCTCTATCTGGCCATTTCGATTGCGATGACGGTCTGGGTGGCGCACACGCTGTCGAGCAACGGCGAGATCTTCCTCGTCCAGTGCTTCGGCCACAACCAGGCGCTGGCCCGCTCGACCAACCATCTGCTCGTGGTCGGCTTCTATCTGGTCAATATCGGCTGGATCCTGCTGACCATCGCTTATGGCGAGGAGCCGCGGACCTGGGCCGAGGCGATCAAGTTCGTCTCGACCAAGGTCGGCCTCGCCGTGCTCGTCCTCGGCCTGATGCACTTCTTCAACATGCACGCCATCGCCCGTTTCGGCCGCAAGGTCGGCGACTGGCTGCTCGAGGGGCGGGTCGCCGCGGCGTGACCGGCCGGGAGCGGTGCGGCGGCTGTCCCCGGCCGCCCGCCGCGCCCCTTCGCCGAAGGGCCGTTGCCAAGCGCCCGCAAACGCCTATCTCGAAGGCGACCGGCCACGAAGAGGAGCTCTGCAATGCCCGCCATGTCCTGCCCCCATTGCGCCGTCCCGCTGGTGATGAGCGAGCGCCAGGGGGTCGAGATCGACTATTGCCCGCAATGCCGCGGCGTCTGGCTCGACCGCGGCGAGCTCGACAAGATCCTCGAGCGCGCGGCCCGCGACATGGCGGCGCCCGAACCGCCCCGCGCGCCGGAGCCGCCGCGGACGCCGCAGGCCCCCTATCCGCCGCAGCCGCCCTATCCGGTCCAGCCCGGCTACGGCCATCACGGCGACCACGGCCATTACCGCCACCACAAGCGCCGCAAATCCTGGCTCGAGGAGATTTTCGACTAGGGCCCACCGGCCCTCCGAAATTGAGCGAAGTGGTCGATCGGGTCGCGCGAATGGCGATTCCGGGCCGATCCGAGCGATTTTCGGGCCTTTTTTCGCGCATCCGCGGAGAGCGAAAGGCGCCGCGCGGCGAGGGCGGCGAAACGCCGCATGACGCATACAAATGTGGTCGGGACGCCACGATTCGGGCGCCAAAACCCGCCCGCGGGCGCCTCGGGCCGGCGAGAAGAGGAGCGTCCCGAGCCTCTCGGCTGCAAAAATTTGCAGGAGACGCGCAGCCGGACCAGCAGCGCTGCAAGAATTTGCAGCCGCGACCGCGCGCTCAGCCAGCCGGCGGCCAAGCCAGCCAGGCGATCGCCGCGCCGGCGACGAGGGCGAGGCTGCGCCGCGCCAGCGCCGGGACGCAGGGCTGCGCCGCCGACTTGGCGACCAGCGCCCAGCCGATCAGGGGGACGGCGAGGCCCGGCCCCGCCCAAACGGGTGGAAGGCGGCGATGACGAGGCCGAGCGGCAGATGGAGCGCGGCGTCCAAGAGCCCCGCCGCCTCGCCCTGCGCGGCGAAGCCCTCGAACAGCCGCCGCCAGGCCCATGGCGCGGCGAGGTGCGACAGGCCGGTGAGGATCAAGACCAGGGCCGCCAGCCGCTCGACCGCAAGCTCCATCGCCCCCTCCTACGCCTCCGCCCGCGCCCGGGCGCGCTCGAGCCAGTGAAGCCGCTTGCGCCAAGCCTTGGCCTGCTTCGCGCCGCCGGCAATGGCGAGCCGGGAGCGGCAGCGGCCTATCTCCGCCGCCAGCGCCTCGGGCCGAAGCGCGGCGAGCTCCTCGTCGCGATGGAGGACGCCCGACCTCTTGCCCATCGGTCCTAGCGCGCCTGCGGGACCTGGTAGAGGTCGTGGCACGCCTTGCAGGTCGCCGCGGTGGCGGCGTGGGCGGCGGCGAAGGCCGCCCTGTCGCCCGACGAGGCGGCCGCGGAGAGCGCGTCGGCGGCCTCGGCATAAGCGGCGGCTTTGGCCTCGAAATCGGGCTTGTTGGCCCAGATGTCCGGCCTGGCCCGGGTCGGGCCGAAATCCTCGGTGCTCGGCGGGAAGGTCGTCGGCAGCGCCCGCGCCCAGCGCGCGACGCCGCGCGCCGCATAGGCCTGGCTCCTGGGATCGTCGCCCCGCTCGATCGCCGCCTTCATATTGCCCATCGCCGCGCCGGACAGGTGGAAGGCGGCCTGCCTAGCCTCGACCAGCTGCGCGGGCGGCTGCCCCGCCGCCCATTCGATCTCGAGGTCCTCCGCCGGCGGCCCGCCGGTCGCGCATCCCGCCAGCGCCAGTGCCGCCAGAGCCATGTACCGCATCTTCAGCCTCCCGGCGCCGATCGTCCGCCGAGCCTAAGGCAGCGGGCGGGCGCGAAGCAAGAGACAGGCCGTACCCCTTATTCGCCCTCGCCGCGCCACGGCTCGCGCCCGTCCGCCACGCGCGCCTCGGCCGCCTCCGCGGGTTCGGCCGCCTCCGCCGGCTGCCGCCGAGCCCTGTCCTCCTGGTCGCGCACGTGCCGCTTGAGCACCTCGTCGATCCGCGCCGGCCACCCGGGCCCCATCGAGCGGAAATGCTCGACCACCTCGCGCGACAGAGGCAGCGACTGACGGACCGGGCCCGTCCCCTCCGCGCCCTCCGGCGGCACCGCCGGCCCGAACAGCGGCAACCCCGCCCCGATCCGCCGCCGCCGCCGCCGCTTCTCGAGCAGGATCATCGTCCAGCCGATCGTCAGGACGATCAGGGCGACGATGGTCGGACCATGCTCGCCGACGGGGATGGAGAAGCTCATGCCTCGCCCTCGGCCGCTCACGCGCCGCTGTCGCCGCCGCCCTCGTTTTCCGCTTCGTAGGGCGAGCGTTCCTCGGCTACGGCGGATTTCGCGGCGGCGGCCTCCGCGACCTGCCGCGTCACGTCCCCGGCCATCTTCACATGCCGCCTCAGCACCTCGTCGATCCGCGCCTGCCAGCCGGGCCCCGTCGCGCGGAAATGGTCGAGCACTTCCGGCGACAGCCGAAGCGACTGCTGCACCTTGGGGCCGCTCCCGTGCGGCGGCCGGCCCCGCCTGGTCAGGGTCCCCTGGGCGTCGCGCAGGACGACCTTGCCGATCCGGATTCGTCCCCGCTTGAAGAAGTCGGGTCCCAGCTCCGGCACTTCCCCTTCCAGCGCCGCCTGCCGCGCCTCGTCGGAGTCAGCCGAAATATTCCTGAATATAGTCCCTCTGCTCATTCGTGCTTGCCTTCCTCAGCGAGATGATCCTCGCTTCGTCCTCGCCTCGCTCCGCCCAGACGCAGACGACGATCGCGCCTCGCAGCAATCCCGTCGAAACCCACCGCTCCTCCCCGTGCTCGCGGAGATCGTCGAGCAGATCGATGCACGGTCCGTCGAGCACCTCGCCCGCGTCAGCCAGATCGAGCCCGTGCTTGACCAGGTTGACCGCTCGCTTGGCCGGGTCGAAGCTGATCTTCACGGGCGCGATTTACGCCCATAGCACGGCGGCGGCAATTATGTAGCAGCGAAAATGCGAAGATCGGTTTTGGGGAGATGGGCTATCCGGGTGAACCGTCATCCCGGATTTGGTCCGGGATCCATCTTCTAACCGCGGCCTGGCCTGCCGTCGTCGATCTCTTCTTCGGCTCAGCCGGTGTGGCGGCACGATCCCAAGTTGGCCGGTTGAACAGGGTAGCGAGACGGAAATGGGAACCTTGCCTGGCATTGCCACCGTCATCGCCGCTCTCGCGAAGCTGGTGCACAACCTTCTAGTCGGTGGCGAGTGCCTGACTTGGGCTTGCCCCTATTCACACGGACAGCAACGGCGCGTAGCGCTCTGCGACTAACACCAACTTCATAAATGTCTTGGCCGTCAAGGCGAAGCAGCAGGACTTAAGGGCACTCCAAGCCGGTCTGGGGTCCAGTAATCTCCTTTCGCCTTCCCTTGTTTAGCTCTTGCAGAGGTAGGGAGCGCTGGCTAGCTTGGCCTGCCGCTTTTTGTGTAGGCAACTGTTTCAGGCTTTCTGACGCACAGATGGGGGGGACCAGCGATGGCGACACCGGACCAAGAAGAGAAAGAGGTACCCCGCGATAAACTGTTTTATATAATATATGTAGCAATCTTTGGGGTCCTATGGGGAGTTGGGACCTCGATCTTAGCGAATGCCCTTCCTCCAGATTTGATCAGCCGAGGAATAATTATCACTTGGTTTGAAGTGATAATTTTGTTCCTTACAAAGATTGTTGTTAGGCGGCCTCTCTCAGTGACTTGGGCCCTTCTTATCGCTTCGACGATTTCTATAATGACATTCAGCTTTGGGCCGCCGAATCCATACAAACCGCTCCTTTTTCTCGCTGGCTTCGCTTTCGACGCGGGAACTCGCTTTCGAACCTCGTCACTTCGTCTGCTCGACCTCGCGTTTGGGTTTGCAGCATATCTTCTAGTAATTTATCCAGTGTTCTTTTTTATAATCTACCTCACAGAGCCTGCCGCGATAAAACCCGTGCTTTATGGCTTGCCGATTCACGCGGCTATTTACATCGGTGAGGCAGTGCTTTTTGCTCCGATTCTATGGCGGCTCTTCGGGAGCGACCGGGCCCCCTCTGGTGTCAGGTCAATTCAGCGGCAGATCGGCGCCATCGAGTGAGCAGCGGCGGCTTCGAAGTCTCATTCTCGGCAACAGAAGCCCGACTGATGTCGGGCGCATCTCTAAGATTTCATGGCCGAGTGCGAGCGGCACCGGGTGAGGTTTGGCTCCTGGTAGGTGAAAACGCCAGCGGGAAGACAACATTCCTGTCACTCCTGGAGTCTATCATGATGGGGAGCCCTCAAGGCATTATCCATCGCTATGACGCAACATCGGTGACAGTAAACGCTCAATGCCGGCCGGTCGGGTGTGTTTTTCAAGAACCTAGAGAGAACTTTATATCGGCGTCGTCGTCAGACGATCTAATTCTTCCGCTGATGAATGGCTCCCAGACTGCTGAGGACTCGCTTGAGTATATTCATGACATAGCGGACGCTATAGATCCAAAAAAACGCAGAGTATTTGAAAGAAACATTGATCGCCTCAGTTCCGGCGAGCAGCAGAAGCTCGCTCTTGCAGCTTGCTTGGCTCCGCGCCCTGCTTTGATGCTGTGGGATGAGGCGTTATCGCGAGTTGATGAGCCTTCCGCACTTGAACTTATGGAGCTGATGAAGCGCCTGCAAGGCGACACCATTATCATCGCCGCTACCCACCGCGAAGCACGAGACCGGATGTTGTTCGGCCAAGAATTTACAGGAATGATTAGAATTAGCCGTACAGGCGAGAACGTTTACATCGAGCAACGGGAAATAGGCGCGCTGTCCCGTAGTGATGTAATCCGTACACCGTTTCGCTTCCCGAAATTGCTTGCTGATAGGGTAGGCAGCCGCATCTCAGAAGACTGCGCCCGAAAGCTATTCAAAAACGGATTTCGGGTATTTCAAGAGCGGTCTAGTGCCGTGATCGAATTGAAAGATTTCGAGCTCCGTGTAGCCGGAAATCTGTTGGCCGGCCCTCAGCATATCAGGGTTAGTGACGGACTAAACGTCGTTATAGGCAGCAACGGATCAGGGAAGACACTGTTCCTCCGGACACTTGCGGGGGAAGTTGCCCTAGACCCTTGGTGGGTGCGTCGCAGTAAGGTAGTGGCCAGTGCGGAATCAGCCAGCTTTCTGTTGGGCTCCCCATCTTCGCTTCGAAAGTCCGGACGGTCGGTGTATCTCCCGGCCGAGCCATACAAATGGCTTACCGACGAATTCGTGGCAGATGAACTTCAACGCTACCTAGCTCAAGACGAGCAACTGGAGCGGCGTACACTCTTGGCGGAGATTAGAGTATCGCCGGAACAGACAGTTAACAGCCTTTCGTATGGGCAGCGCAAGTTTCTTTGTCTTGTATCTCTTCCCAATGAGCTCGAATTGATATGCCTTGATGAACCTTTTGCGGACCTTAGCCCAGACGCGGCAGAGGCGTCTGCTGGCTTCATCAACTTCCAGATTGAAAGTGGCAGGTGGAGATCGGTTGTAATAGCTCAATGCAATGACACGAAGGCGCTAACAGATGAACTTAGCTAAACGGCTCTACTATGGCAGGTTCGGCGTTGAAGCAAGCTCCCGCCTCGCTAATCCCCTTGTAAAGACTGTCGTTCTGATTGTTCCTATTTTTATTTTTATATTTCAGACCCTCGCTCGTACGGTTGGCTGGACACGACTGTCGTTGGTCGAACTCATTTGCATTTCTACCGTGTTTTACTCGTGTGCTAATTTGGCACTGTCAGGAAGTAAGTTCCCTACTTTCGTAAGAAGAATGGCTTGGTTTCTTGGTTTGATAGCCATATTCTTACTTGCCGCAGTACCTCTTCCCGCGCCTCTCACGAAGGTAGCGGAACTTGTCTCTCACACCTTTCACCGCGTACACACGTTTTCGGGGGTGTCGCTTGAGACCTGGATATTGTTATCGTTACTAGCGTCGATGCACGCCGCTGCTCGTAACATTACAACTCGCGATGCGCTGTGGATTGGAAGAACCTTTCTCTGGCGTGGACCACTGTTCGCGGTTTACACGGTGGTTATCGTTGTTCATGCCGTGCTTGGCAGCGTCTTGCCGTTGCGGCTTACATCTTCTTGGCAGTCAGCAATAAGCAAGGCGAGACTCGGAAGGAATAAGGCTCTCGGGACACGCCGAGGATTCATTTTGAATGCGTCTGGCACTTTTGCTACTAATCTCATTGGCAATAATGCTTCCATAGGTATCTCTATTGCTTCGTTAATCCGACAGCGCGGAATGTTCCGACGCGGCCGTGGTGATCCCGCGGCAGGCAATCCATCCGCAGAGGATCGGATGGCGATAGTCCTAATCGTGCTGTTGGTGCTGGTTTGTACCCTCTACAGATTACCGTTTACGATTGCCGCGCATTGAACGACTCGAATCGAGTCGCCATCCGTGGAGGAAGGTCGCTCTCCCTAAACTCCCCGTCCTTCCCCTCCCTCGAAAAGCCTCTTCTCCTCCGTCACCCGCACCTCCGCCCCTCCGCCACCGCCGCCGCGCCCGATCCTCGTCGTCCCGTACATACCCCTTCAGCACCTGGTGGATCCGCACCAGCCAGCCCGGCCGCCTCACCCGGAAGTGCTCGAGCACAGGACGTGACTGTGCCGACGACTGCCACGACGGAGGCTGAGCGAAACGGCCATAGAGGCCGTCGGGTTGCTTGCGCGGCCGAAAGCCATAGAGTTGTCGGCATGTTGCGCTCCATCCTCGCCCTCGGAGCTGGCTTGGCCATACTCGCGGCGTGCGATCAGCTCAGCGGTTCTTGGCAAGCATGGGTGTACCCCAATCCGGACGACGAACGCGTGGCGATCAGCCTCGCTGGCTTTCGCACGTTCGAACAGTGCCAGCAGGCCGCCATCGGCGAGCTCCGACGCCAACCCGATCCGGACAAGGCGGGTTACAAATGCGGGCGCTCCTGCCGCTGGGACGAGGCGTCGCGCACCAACGTCTGTAAGGAAATCCGGCGCTAACAGCGTTCTGGACGCGGTAAACAGGATGTTCAGCCGGACAGGCTAAGTTGCCAATCCTCCGCAAGACCCTATTTTAGGCGGGAACGCAGGAACGAACGGTACTGCCTGGGCTCCCCTTTCCGCCGGGACCCCATGAAGGTACCACTTTCATGGGAAGCTTCATGTCCGACCAAATCCCCCGCAAGCCCGACAAGGACCCGCCCAACCCCTGGATGAAGTCGCTCTTCATCTGGGCCGGGATCCTGCTCGCTCTGATCCTGTTCGTTCAGATCGTCGACGGCGGCAGCTCGCGGTCGGCGGCGGCGGGGACGATGCCCTATTCCGAGTTCCTCAACCGGGTCGACGAAGGCTCGGTCAAGGAGGTGTCGATCGGCAAGGAGACGATCACCGGCAAGCTCTCCAACGGCGATAGCTTCCGGACCCATTTCATCCCCGATCCGCAGCTCACCTCGCGGCTCCGCGAGAAGGGGGTGGCGTTCCAGGGCGAGCCGGAGCCCCAGACCAGCGTGTGGCTGATCCTTCTGTATCAGAGCCTGCCCTTCCTGCTCATCCTCGGCATCGCCTTCTTCATCATGCGGCAGATGCAGAAGAATGCGGGCTCGGGCGCGATGGGGTTCGGGCGGTCCAAGGCCAAATTGCTGACGGAGAAATCGGGGCGGGTGACGTTCGACGACGTCGCCGGGATCGACGAGGCGCGCGAGGAATTGCAGGAGATCGTCGACTTCCTGAAGGACCCGACCAAGTTCGCCCGGCTCGGCGGCAAGATCCCGAAGGGGGCGCTTCTGGTCGGGCCGCCGGGGACCGGCAAGACTCTGCTGGCGCGGGCGATCGCCGGCGAGGCCAACGTGCCCTTCTTCACCATCTCGGGCTCGGACTTCGTCGAGATGTTCGTCGGAGTCGGCGCCTCGCGGGTGCGCGACATGTTCGAGCAGGCCAAGAAGAACGCCCCCTGCATCGTCTTCATCGACGAGATCGACGCCGTTGGGCGGCACCGGGGCGCGGGCCTGGGCAACGGCAATGACGAGCGCGAGCAGACCCTCAATCAGCTGCTCGTCGAGATGGACGGCTTCGAGGCGAACGAGGGGATCATCATCATCGCCGCCACCAACCGGCCCGACGTGCTCGACCCGGCGCTGCTGAGGCCGGGGCGGTTCGACCGCCAGGTGGTGGTGCCGAGGCCCGACATCGACGGGCGCGAGAAGATTTTGGCGGTGCACATGAAGAAGGTGCCGCTGGCGCCCGACGTCGACCCGCGGGTGATCGCGCGCGGGACCCCGGGCTTCTCCGGCGCCGATCTGGCCAACCTCGTCAACGAGGCGGCGCTGCTCGCGGCGCGCAAGGGCAAGCGCCTCGTCGCGATGAGCGAGCTCGAGCTCGCCAAGGACAAGGTGATGATGGGCGCCGAGCGCAAGTCGATGGTGATGACCGAGGACGAGAAGAAGGCGACCGCCTACCACGAGGCCGGCCACGCCCTCGTCTCGCTGCACGTGCCGGGCTGCGATCCGCTGCACAAGGTGACGATCATCCCGCGCGGGCGGGCGTTGGGCGTGACCTGGAACCTGCCGGAGCGCGACCGCTACTCGATGTCGATGAAGCAGATGAAGGCGCGGCTGGCGCTGTGCTTCGGCGGGCGGATCGCCGAGCAGCTCATCTACGGGGTCGAGGAACTGAACACCGGCGCCTCGAACGACATCCAGCAGGCGACCGAGATGGCGCGGGCGATGGTGATGGAATATGGCATGTCGTCCAAGCTCGGCTGGCTCAGGTACCGCGACAACCAGGAGGAGGTGTTCCTCGGCCACAGCGTCGCCCGCAGCCAGAGCGTCTCCGAGGAGACGGCGCGGCTGATCGATTCCGAGGTGCGCAGGCTGATCGAGGAGGCGGAGGCGACGGCCCGGGGCGTGCTCACCGAGCATCTCGACGAGCTCCACCGGCTCGCCGGCGCCCTGCTCGAATATGAGACCCTGACCGGCGAGGAGGCCAAGAAGGCGATCAGGGGCGAGGATATCGGCCGCGAGGACCCCGGCAACCGGCGGCCCTCGATCCCGGTCGCGGGCACCTCGATCCCGACCACCCGGCGCCCGCGCGGCGGCATCGGCGGCCCGGCGCCGCAGGGGGCCTGAGCGTTCCGTCGCGGGAGGGGAGCCGGAGTGACCGGGAAGCTGCTTGCCGCCCTGCTGCTGGCCTCGGTGCCGCTCGGCGCGGCCGAGGCGATGGACGTCGCGACCTTCCTCGCCCGGGCCGAGGCGCTCGAGAAGCAGGGCATGATGGCGCTGATGTCGAGCGACTACAAGGCGCTCCAGAACGAGATCCTCGTCCATTCGCAGGCGCTGCGCGCCGAGCGGCTCGCCGCCGAGCGGGCCGGGCGCCGGCCGGCTTATTGCCCGCCGGCCGAGTCCGCCCTGCGCAGCGACGAGATCCTCGCCGCGTTCCGCTCGATCCCGGCGGCGCGCCGCCCGCGGATCGAGGTCAGGGACGCGCTTAGAGCGCTGCTCGTCCGCAAATATCCCTGCCGAGGCTAGCCGAGCACGCCCAGCGCCAGCAGCAGCAGAGCGAACAGGGCGAGCGCGACGTTGGCGAGGAACAGCAGGGCCACGGTCCGCCACAGCGCGCTCCACCGCGACAGCAGGTAGGCGCCCCTCAGCTGCCGGTAGATGTGGACCGGCGGCACCAGGATCAGGAACGAGGCCAGGGCCTCGCCCCACGCGCCGAGCGCCGACAGCAGCACCGAGGCGATCAGGGTCAGGCTCATGAACGCGATCGAGTAGGTGACGAAGACCAGATGGTCGTAGGCGGTGTAGCGCCGGTAGCGGCGGCGATGGAGGAAGAGCAGCCACAGGAAGGGGACCGAGATCGGGATCAGCGCCCAGCTGAACTTGTAGGCGTTGGCCTGCAGCTTGTAGAGCAGGAGGTGCGGGTTCTTCGCGGCCTTGTCGAGGCCCCGGTCGAGCCGCGCCCAGCCGCTGCGCAGCCCGGGACCGGGCTTGCCGCGCCCGGCGGCGAGGGCGGCGATCCCCTCCCGCTCCCGGCGCGCCGCCGCGATCCGGGCGTCGAGCGCGGCCGTCTCCGCCTTCGCCGCCGCCCGCTCGCGCCGCCGCCGCTCGAGGCCGGCGATGGTGCGGTCCTGGGCGGCGAGCTCGGCGGCGAGGTCGCTGCGCGCGGCCTCGTCGAGGCCTTCGCCGAGCGACGGGCCGAGCGCGCTGAAGATCGCGAACATCAGGAAGACCGAGAACAGGAAGAGCGCCAGCGGCGACACGAACCTGGCGCGCTCGCCGGCGACGTAGCGCCGGGTCAGCTCGCCCGGCTTCCAGGCGAGCAGCGGCAGGGTCCGCCAGATCTTGCCGTCGAGATGGAGGACGCCGTGGGCGAGGTCGTGCCACCAGGCGGCGAGCGTGCGATGGACGTGCGCCGCCTGGCCGCATCGGTGGCAGTGCGGGCCGACCAGGACGGTGCCGCAATTGAGGCAGAAGCGGCCTTCGTCGAGCACCCCGGCCCCGGGCGCCGGACCGCCCGTCCCTGCTTCGCCGACGCCCTCGACACCGCCCCTCGTCATCGCCCCGTCATGGCCGACCCGAGGACGCGCGTCGAGACGCTTCGCAATCCCGAGCCAGGGGCCAGGCCCCGGGCCGCCGTCCCGATTCCCCTCAGCAACACCGAGATCGGGCGCTTCGCCCGACGAATCGACTCGCTGTTCGGAGGGCCGGCGGGGGGCTGAGCGGCCGGCGCCGGGGATTCGCGGCGCCATCGCCGGAGTCCGGGCGGCGCGTCGAGACGCTTTGCACCGAACGCCCGATTCCCGTTATGTGACAATTAGATTGGCAACGCCTTGCCGACCGCGCAGTATCGAGGGGGGAGCGACTCGGATGAAGCAAAAACGGGGAATCGGCCCTGACGGCCTGGCACGCGGCACCGCCCGGTGGGGCGCCGCGCTCGCCGCCGCGGCCTGGTCCGCGGCCGCGTCCGCCGGCGGATCGCTGTCCGATCCGGCCGGCTCGGGCGTCATCGTCGCCGCGGTGCGCTGGCTCGAGGGCACCCTGCTCGGCACGATCGCGACGGTGGTGGCGGTGATCGCGGTCGCCACCGTCGGCCTGCTCATGCTCACCGGCCGGATCAACTGGCGCTACGGCGCGACCGTCATCCTCGGCTGCTTCATCCTGTTCGGGGCGGCCAGCATCGTCGCGGGCATCCAGTCGACGGCCAGCCTCGGGCAGTAGACGGTGAACAGTCTCGAACGCGATCAATTGTTCGTGGCGCTGACGCGGCCGCAGATGTTCGCCGGCGTCACCTATTCCTATTTCATCGCCAATGCCGTCCTCGCCACCGAATTGTTCCTGATCTTCCGTTCGCTCTGGGCGCTGGCCGCGGCCTTGATCGTCCACCTCGTCGGGGTGGTGCTGTGCGTGCGCGAGCCGCGCTTCTTCGACCTCTGGATCACCCGCGTCAGCCGCTGCCCGCGGGTGCGAAACCATGCGATCTGGCGATGCAATTCCTATCGGGCCTGAACCGCGAGCGCAGCCTCGTCGCGCGGGAGCGTCCGGCCGGCCATCACCTGCCCTATGCGCGCCACGTCGACGATCACACGATCGAGACCCGCGACGGCCTGCTGATGCAGACGATCCACCTGCGCGGCCTGCTGTTCGAGACCGCCGACACCGACGAGATCAACTATCGCAAGCGGCTCCGGGACGCGATGCTGCAATCGATCGGCTCGTCGCGCTTCGCCCTCTATCATCACATCATCCGCCGGCGGGTCGAGGTCGAGCTGTCGGCCGAACATCGAGACGATTTCTCGCGCCGCCTCGACCTCGCCTGGCGCGCGCGGCTGGCGGCCAAGAAGCTCTACGTCAACGAGCTGTTCCTGACCCTGATCCGCCGTCCGCTGCAGGGCCGGGCGGGCGGCCTCGACCGGCTGCGCTTCCGGCTTCGCGGCGACGACCGCGACGCCGCCGCCGGGGCGGCCTATGAGCGGCGTCAGCTCGAGGTCGCCCGCGACGCCCTGCTGGCGGCGCTGGGGAGCTACGAGCCGCGGCTGCTCGGAGTCTATTCGACGCCGCAGGGCCCGTGCTCGGAGCCGCTCGAATTCCTCTCCGCCCTCTACAATGGCGAGATGCGGCCGGTGCTGATGCCGATGCAGGATCTCGGCGCCTATCTGCCCTACCGGCGGGTGAGCTTCGGCCAGGAAACGGTCGAGCTGGGCCCCGCCGCGGCGACTCCGCGCAGCTTCCTCGGCATCGTCTCGATCAAGGACTATCCGGGCCAGACCGCCCCCGGCATGCTCGACGAGCTGCTGCGGCTCCCGTTCGAGCTGGTCGTCTCGCAATCGTTCGGCTTCGTCGAGCGGCAGGCCGCCTTGTCGCGGATGAACCTCGCGCTGAGGCGGATGCGCTCGGCCGAGGACGAGGCGGTGAGCCTGCGCGCCGACCTCGCCACCGCCAAGGACGAGGTCGCCGCCGGCCGCGCCGGCTTCGGCGAGCATCACATGACGATCGCCGTCCGCGGCGACACGCCGGCGGCGGTCGACGAGGGCATCGCCGAGGCCCAGGCGGCGCTCGCCGACCTCGGAATCATCGCGGTCCGCGAGGAGATCGCGCTCGAACCTGCCTTCTGGGCGCAATTCCCCGGCAACTTCAAATATATCGCCCGGCGCGGCCTGGTTTCGACCGCCAATTTCGCCGGGCTCGCCAGCAGCCACAACTTCGCGCTCGGCCAGGCGTCCGGCAACCATTGGGGCGAGGCCATCACCCTGCTCGAGACGACCGCCGCCGGTCCCTATTATTTCAACTTCCACCAGGGCGACCTCGGCAATTTCACGGTCATCGGCCCCTCGGGCTCGGGCAAGACGGTGGTGCTCAACTTCCTGCTCGCGCAGGCGCGCAAGCTGAAGCCCCGCATCATCTTCTTCGACAAGGACCGCGGCGCCGAACTGTTCATCCGGGCGATCGGCGGCCGCTACGACCTGCTGCGCGCCGGCACGCCGTCGGGCCTGAACCCGCTCCAGCTGGACGACAATGCGATCAACCGGCGCTTCCTCACCGAGTGGCTGGCGCTGCTCGCCGGCGGGGCGGACATCGAGGAGGGAGCGCGGATCAAGGACGCGGTCGACGCCAATTTCCAGCAGCCGCCCGAGCACCGCCGGCTTCGCCACCTGGCCGAGCTGTTCCGCGGCGGCCACCGCCCCCACGCCGCCGACCTGTGGTCGCGGCTGCGGCCGTGGTGGGGCGAGGGCGAGCGCGCCTGGCTGTTCGACAATCCGGTCGACAAGACCGACCTCGCCGCCGAATCGGTCGGCTTCGACATGACCCAGATCCTCGACGATCCGGCGATGCGCACGCCGGCGATGATGTACCTGTTCCACCGGGTCGAGGAACGGCTCGACGGATCGGCGGCGATCATCGTCGTCGACGAGGGCTGGAAGGCGCTCGACGACGACGTCTTCGTCCGCCGGATCAAGGACTGGGAAAAGACGATCAGGAAGCGCAACGGAATCGTCGGCTTCGCCACCCAGAGCGCCCAAGACGCGCTCGAGAGCCGGATCGCCAGCGCGATCATCGAGCAGGCGGCGACCCAGATCTTCATGGCCAATCCCAAGGCCCGCGCCGACGATTATATCGAGGGGTTCGGCCTCACCCCGCACGAATATGAGCTGATCCGGACCCTGCCCGACAATGCCCATTGCTTCCTGATCAAGCATGGCGGCGAGAGCGTCGTGGCCCGCCTCAACCTCGACGGCGAGCGCGAGCTGCTCACCATCCTGTCGGGGCGCGAGCGCACCGTGCGCCTGCTCGACGAGATCCGGGCCGAGCGCGGCGACGATCCGGCCGACTGGATCCCCCGCCTGCTGGAGGTGGCGTGATGGCGGCCTGCCCGGCGATTCCGCCCGTCGAGGGCTTCCTTCGCGGCGTGCTCGATTTCGTCGACTGCCAGGCGCAGTCGCTCGGCGCGGAAGGCTATCGCGCGCTGGCGGCGCCGGGATCGAGCCTGTCGCTGCTGCTGCTCGGCTTCCTCACCCTGTTCGTCGCGCTGTTCGGCTACCGGCTGCTGCTCGGCTACACGCCCGGGGTGCGCGACGGCGTGCTCGCCCTGGTCAAGATCGGCATCGTGCTCGCGCTGGCGACCGGCTGGCCGGCCTACCGGACCCTGGTCTACGACGTCGCCTTCCACGGGCCGGCCGAGGTGGCGGCCGAGATCGGCCGCCCGACCGCCCTGCCCGGCACCGGCGGCGGTCTGGTGGTCCGGCTCGATGCCGCCGACCGGGCGCTGGTCGCGCTGACCGTGCTCGGCCCCGGCGACCCGATCGAGGGGAGCGCGACGACCCCCGCCGCCGAGCCCGGTCAGCCGCCCCTGCCGACCGCCGCCGCCCGCCAGGCGCAGGGCTATGACGGACTCGCCCTGGGCGGCGCCCGGGTGCTGTTCCTGGCCGGAGCGATCGGAGCGCTCGCGGCGGTGCGGCTGGCCGCCGGGCTGATGCTCGCGCTGGGGCCCTTCTTCATCGCCTTCCTGCTGTTCGACGCGACCCGCGGCCTGTTCGAAGGATGGCTTCGGGTGCTGGCCGGTGCCGCGCTCGGAGCGCTCGGCGCCGGCATCCTGCTCGGAGTCGAGCTGGCGATGCTCGAGCCGTGGCTGGCCTATCTGATCGCGCTGCGCCAGGCGCGGGTGCCGATCACCGGAGTGCCGGTCGAGCTGTTCGTCGTCACCTTCGTGTTCGCGCTCGCCTTGCTGGCGGTGCTGATCGCGGCCGCCCGCGCCGCCTACGGATTCCGCTTTCCGCCGGCCTGGCGGCAGGCGCCCGCCCTCGCCGCGGCGGCGCTGCGCGGCGAGCGGCTGAGCGTCGCCAGCACCGTCCGCGAATCCGTCCCCGCGGCCGCCGACCGGTCGCGCGCCGCGACCGTCGCCGACGCCGTCGCCGCCAGCCAGCGCCGCGAGATGGCGCCGGCGACGGCGGTCGTCTTCGCCGCGCCCTCGTCGTCGGGCCACGTCGCCCGCCACCTGCCGGTGCGTGAGCTCGCGCCAGCGCCGCCGCCGCGGCTCGGCCAGAGCTTCCGCCGCCGCACCGGCAGCCGGGTGTCCGCCTCCTCCGGACGCAGGGACCGCGCTCGATGAACAAGCAGAGCCGCGAAGCGCTGGACGCTTATTATGCCGAGGCGGAGAGCTGGGCCCGCGACCGCCAGGAGGCGCTGCGCGCCTCGCGGCGAATCGCCTGGATCGTCGCCGCCGCGGCCGGCGCCATCGCCCTGCTCGAGGCGCTCGCCCTGCTCGCGCTGACGCCGCTGAAGACGGTGGTTCCCTACACCCTGCTCGTCGACCGCAACACCGGCTTCGTCCAGGCGCTCGAGCCGCTCGATCCCGCCAAGGTCTCGGCCGACACCGCGCTCACCCAGTCGTTCCTGGTCCAATATGTCATCGCCCGCGAGAGCTTCGACATCGACACGCTGCAGGCCGATTACCGCAAGGTCGGCTTGTGGTCGGCCGAGCAGGCCCGCTCGGGCTATGTCGCCGGCATGCAGGTGTCGAGCCCGCAAAGCCCGCTCGTCCTCTATCCCCGCACCACCGTGGTCGAGACCAGGGTGAAGAGCGTCTCGGCGGTCGGGCGCAACGTCGCCATGGTCCGTTTCGACACGGTGCGGCGCGACGCCGGCGGCCGGGTCGAGCCGCCGCGGGCCTGGGTGGCGGTGATCCGCTACCGCTATACGGGCGAGCCGATGCGGCTCGAGGACCGGCTGATCAATCCGCTCGGCTTCCAGGTGGTGCGCTACCGCCGCGACGCCGAGGCGCTGCCGCCCGATCCGGTGCCGGCCGCGCCGGTCGCGGTCGCGCCGGCCGCGACGGTGCAGGTGCAGACCAGCCAGACGACCCAGACGACCGAGACCCGGTCCGCGCAGCCGGTCCGGCCGGCCGCGCCGGAGCCCGAGCTTTGAGGCGGCGCCTGGTCCTCGCCGCCGCGGCGGCGCTGGCGGCGTCGCCGCTCGCCGCCCAGGCGCCGCCGGCGGCGGACGCCCGAATCCAGACCGTCGCCTACCATGCCGACCAGATCGTGACCCTGCAGGGGGCGCCCGGCTATCTGATCACGGTCGAGTTCGGCTCCGACGAGCAGATCGAGAACGTCGCGGTCGGCGACAGCGCCGCCTGGCAGGTCACGCCCAACCGGCGCGGCGACTATCTGTTCGTCAAGCCGGTCCAGCCCGGGGTCGCCACCAACATGACGGTGGTGACCAGCTCCAGGACCTATTTGTTCGAGCTCGCGCCGCTCTACGGACCGTCGCCCGAAATGGCCTATACGGTCCGCTTCAGCTATCCGGGCGGCGCGCCCGATTCGATCGCCGACGAGGCGCCGACGGACGAGCTTGCGGGCCATTACCGGGTCAGCGGCGACGGGGCGCTGAGGCCGAGCCGGATCGCCGACGACGGGCGCCACACCTATATCGAATGGCCGCGCGACCGAGCGCTGCCGGCTGTCTACTCGGTCGATTCGGAGGGGCGCGAATCGCTGGTCAACGGGGCGATGCGCGACGATCTGTTCGTCGTCGACGCGGTCGTCTCCAAGCTCGTCTTCAGGATCGACGGCCGGGTCGCGCGCGCGGTGCGGATCGCGCCGAAGCGGAAGCGCCGCTGATGGCGACCGACCAGCCTCCCGGCGATCCGCGCCCGTTCGCCCGCCTCCCCGGCGAGGCGGGGGTGATGCCGGTGGTGGCTCGGCCGCGCTCGGGTCCGTCGGGCCTGGCGATCGGCCTCGGCGCGCTGGTCGCGGCCGTGCTGCTGTTCACCGTGCTCGACGCCCGCCGCCGCGCGCCGTCCGCGCCTTCGGTCAGGGTTCGGGCCGCCGACCGGGTGCCGACGGCCGCTCCGCCGCCGCCCCTCTACGTGCCGCCGGTCGCGTCCCCGCCGGCGGTCGCTCCGGTCGTGCCGGTACCGGCGAGGGCGCCGCCGACGCCCCCGCCCTCGCCGCCGCCGCCGCCGCAGATCGTCTACGTGCCCCAGCCGATGCCGGCGCCGGCGCCCTCGCCGGAGCCGCCGATGCCGCCGCCGCGCGTCGCCACCGGCCCGGCGCTGATCGTCGATACCGGCGCCCCGCCTCCGGCGGCTCCCGCCGGCGCCGCCCAGGCCGAGGGGCCGGCCGCCCTGACCACGGGCGTGGCGGGCACGCGGGCGCGGGCCGGCGCCTTCGCCAACCGGGGCACCACCGTTCCCCAGGGCACGCTGATCCCGGCGGTGCTGGAGACGGCGCTCGATTCGACCCGTCCCGGCCTCGCCCGAGCCATCGTCTCGCGCGACGTGCGCGGCTTCGACGGCAGCCGGGTGCTGATCCCGCGCGGCAGCCGGCTGATCGGCGAATATCGCTCCGAGGTCGCGCCCGGCCAGCGCCGAGCGCTGGTCAATTGGGTGCGGCTGATCCGCCCGGACGGCGTCACCATCGCGATCGGCTCGCCCGCCGCCGACCCGCTCGGCCGCGGCGGCATCAAGGCCAAGGTCAACACCCACTTCTTCGAACGCTTCGCCGGCGCCATCCTCCAGTCGGCGCTCGACATCGGAGTCAACCTCGCCTCGCGCGCCGGCAACGGCACCACCGTCATCCTGCCCGGCGCGACCCAGGCGACGAGTCAGATCATCCAGCCGGCTCAGATCACTCCGACGCTGAAGGTCCGCCCCGGCACGAGCATCAGCATCTTCGCCGCGCGCGACCTCGATTTCAGCGGCGCCGAGAACCGGCGGTGACGCTCGCCGCCGCCGACGGCCGAATCTACCTGCGCTCCTACCTGGCGCCGCTGACCGGCATGCTCGCCCGCCCCGACGTCACCGACATCTACGTCAACCGGCCCGGCGAGATGTGGATCGAGACGGTCGGCGGGACGATCGAGCGCCACGAGGCGCCGGCGCTCGACGAAGCGACTCTGGAGCGCCTCGCCCGCCAGATCGCCGCGGTCTCGCACCAGGGCATCAGCCGCGAGCATCCGCTGCTCTCGGCGACCCTGCCCGACGGCGCCCGGGTCCAGATCGTCGCGCCGCCGGCGACCCGGGGACCGCTGGCGCTGGCGATCCGCAAGCACGTCGCGGCCGATCTCTCGCTCGACGACTATGTCGCGGCCGGAGCGTTCGAGGCGACCCGCGGCCGCGAAGGTCTCGACCGGTCCGAGGCCGACCGGGCGCTGGCCGACCTTCTCGCCGCCGGCGACGTCGCCGGAATGCTCGCCGCCGCCGTCCGCGGCCGCCGCAACATCCTCGTCTCCGGCGGCACCTCGAGCGGCAAGACCACCTTCCTCAACGCCTTGATCCGGGAGATTCCGGCCGACGAGCGCCTGATCCTGATCGAGGACACGCCCGAGCTCAACGTCGTCCACGACAATGTCATCGGCCTGCTGGCCGCGCGCGGCGCGCTCGGCGAGGCCGAGGTCAGCGCCAACGACCTGGTCGCCGCCTCGCTGCGCATGCGCCCCGACCGGATCATCCTCGGCGAGCTGCGCGGAGTCGAAGCCTTCGCCTTCCTGCGCGCGGTCAACACCGGCCACCCCGGCTCGATGACCACGGTCCACGCCGACAGCGCCGAGCGGGCGGTCGAGCAGATCGTCCTGCTCGCCCTCCAGGCCGGCACCCAGCTCAACCGGGACGACGTCCGCCATTATGTCGCGACGACGATCGACGTCTTCGTCCAGCTGACCCGCTCCGGCGGCCGGCGCCGGGTCGCCGAGGTCGTCCTCAGCCGCTGAGCCCTCGGCCGAGCAAGGTCTCGTCGACCGTCGATACGGCGAACGGCCGGGCGGTCCCGATCGGCCCCGCTCGGCGGAAGCTCAGGGAGATTGCCATGGCTCCCCTTTTTCCGGAATGTGGGTACGGAGACCGCCGGGATGGCGGGCACGGCGGCAACGGCGGAAAGCGGGTCATGAAGATCGGGTTCTTCGGAAGGCTTCGGGACGCGTTCGGCGACGAGCGCGAGGTCGCCGCCGAGGAGGGCGAGACGGTGGCGGGGCTGCGCCTTCGGCTCGCCGGCCTGAATCCGCCGGCGGCCGGGGACATCCTCAGTCCGCGAGTCCGGGCCTGTGTCGCCGACAAGGTCGTCGGCGAGGATTTCGTCCTGGGCGGACGCGAGCGGATCGAATTCCTCCCGCCGCTGTCCGGAGGCTGAGGATGTCGGTTCGTCTCGCCGACGGGCCTTTCGCCGCCGAGCGCGAACTCGCGGAGTTCACCGCCCGGCTGGCCGGAGAAGGGGCCGTGGTGAGCTTCCTGGGCATCGCCCGCGACCGCACGCCGGACGGCGAAGAGGTGGAGCGGGTGGTCCTCGATCATCACCCTCGTCTCACCCTTCGTTCGCTGGACGAGATCGCCGCCGCCGCGCGCGAGCGCTTCGGCCTGTCATCGCTGCGGATCGTCCACCGCCGCGGCGCCGTCGCCCCGGGCGAGACGATCGTCTTCGTCGCGGCCGCGGCCACGCACCGCCGGGCGGCGTTCGACGCGGCGGATTATGTGATGGACCGGCTGAAGACCGATGCGGTCTTCTGGAAGCGCGAGGACACCGCCGCGGGCTCGCGCTGGATCGAGCCGCGCGATGACGACTATAGCGCCCGCGAAAGGTGGAGCGACGCGTCGTGCCCGGAATAGACGAGAACCGGACCTTCCATCCGCTCAGGATCGCGGTATTGACCGTCTCCGACACTCGGACGGACGAAACCGACACGTCCGGAGGCCTTCTGGCGGAACGCCTGACCAGCGCCGGCCACGAGCTCGCCGCCAAGGCGATCGTCGGCGACGAGGTCGAGGCCATCCGCGCCCAGGTCAGGAGGTGGGCCGCCGACCCGGGAGTGGACGTCATCCTGGCCACCGGCGGCACCGGCTTCGCGCCGCGCGACCTGACGCCGGAAGCCGTCAGGCCGCTGTTCCGCCGCGAGATGGACGGCTTCGCGACCGTCTTCCACCAGGCGAGCCTCGGCACGGTCGGAGTGGCGACGCTCCAGTCGCGGGCCTGCGCGGGGCAGATCGACGACACCTTCGTCTTCTGCCTGCCGGGCTCGACCGGTGCCTGCCGCGACGGCTGGGACCTCGTCCTCGGCTCCGCGCTCGACAGCCGCTACCGTCCCTGCTCGTTCGCCGAGCAGGTACCGCGCCTCAGGCGGTTCTTCGAATGACCGGCCTCAGCCACATTGGCGGCGACGGCCGCGCCCGCATGGTCGATGTCTCCGGCAAGAAGCCGACCGCGCGCACCGCCACGGCCGAGGGCAGGCTCATCTGCCTGCCGGCGACGCTCGCGGCGGTCCAGGCCGGAAAGGCGCCGAAAGGTCCGGTGGTCGCCACCGCCGAGCTGGCCGGAACGATGGCCGCGAAGCGGACGGCCGACCTCATCCCGCTGTGCCATCCGTTGCCGCTGACCAAGGCCGCGGTCACGGTCGAGCCGGACGAGACCTTGCCTGGATTCCGGGTCTCGGCGGAGGTGCGGACCGTCGCCGCGACCGGCGTCGAGATGGAGGCGCTGACCGCCGTCACCGTCGCCTGCCTCACCTTGTTCGACATGCTCAAGGCGATCGACCGGACGATGGAGATCGGTTCGGTGCGGGTGACGTCGAAGCGGGGCGGTCGGTCCGGCTACCGGTCCGGCTCGTGATCCCCTTCGACGAGGCGGTGCGGCGGGTGACGGCGGTCGCGCGGCCGATCGGGCGCGAGTCGGTGCCGATCGGCCGCGCCGCCGGCCGGGTGCTGGCGGCGCCGGTGGTTGCGATGATCGATTCGCCGCGGGCGGATTGCTCGGCCATGGACGGCTATGCGGTGCGCGACGCCGATCTGCCCGGCGCGCTTCGCCTGATCGGCGAGTCGTCCGCGGGAAGCGACTTCCAGGGCGTCGTGGAGCCGGGCACCTGCGTTCGAATCTTCACCGGCGCGCGAGTGCCGGCCGGAGCGGATCGAGTCGTCATCCAGGAGGCGGCGGGCAGGGACGGCGAAACGCTCAGCGTCGCCGATCTTCCCGGTCCGGCGCGGCACATCCGGCCGGCGGGCTCGGATTTCCGCGCCGGCGACGTGCTGCTCGAGGCCGGCCGGCGGCTCGATCCGCGCGCGCTGGCCGCGGCCGCGGGCGGCGACGTGGCCGAGGTCGAGACCTGGCGTGCGCCGGCGGTGTGGGTGCTCGCTTCAGGGGACGAGCTGGCGCCGCCGGGGGAGGCGAGCGGCAGCCCCGGCGCGATCCCGGACAGCGTCTCGTTCGCGGTCGCGGCTTTGGCCGAGATGTGGGGCGGCCGCACGCTCGCATCGCGCCGGCTCGCCGACGACCTGCCGGCGATGGAGCGGGCGGCCGGCGAGGCGCTCGAACAGGCGGACCTGATCGTCGTCACCGGGGGCGCGTCCGTCGGCGAGAAGGACCATGCCAAAGCGATGTTCGCTCCGCACGGGCTCGACCTGATCTTCTCGAAGGTCGCGATCAAGCCCGGCAAGCCGGTCTGGTTCGGACGCGCCGGCCGCACGCTCGTCCTCGGCCTGCCCGGCAATCCGACCTCCGCCATGGTCACCGCCCGGCTGCTCCTCGCCCCGCTCGTCGCCGGTCTCTCCGGCCGCGCCGGAGCGCTCGAATGGCGGTCCCTTCCGCTCGGCGCGCCGCTCCCCGCCTGCGGCGACCGCGAGACCTTCCATCGCGCGCGCCTGACCGACGCGGGCGCGATCCCGCTCGTCAACCAGGACAGCAGTGCGCAGAAGGCGCTCGCCGAGGCGGACCTCCTCCTCCGCAGCCGGCCGCATGACCGACCGCGGCCGGCCGGGGAAGCGATCGAAGCGCTCGACTTCTAGACCGTCACGCGAAGATCAGCTTCGCCCCGGCGATCGCCAGGACCAGCCCCAGACCCTGAAGCAATCTGGGCTTGGGCAACCGGCCCGCGCCGAGCCAGGTACCGGCCAGCGCGCCCGCCGCCACCGCCGCGACCATGACCGGAAGCTCTCGGGGAAGCGAGCCTATCGAAGCCAGGTTGCCGGCGAGGCCGGCCAGCGAGTTGAGGAAGATGAACCCGGCCACGACCCCCGACGTCCGCCGCGCATCCTCCCAGCCGAACAGGATGATCAGCGGGCTGAGGAAGATGCCGCCGCCCGTGCCGGTCAGCCCGGCAAGCAGTCCCAGGCCAGCGCCCGTCGGAAGCGCGACGGCGAGCGAGGGACGATGCGGCTCGCGCTCAGCGAGCCGCGACGGCTCCCAGAACAGGCGAGCGGCCGACGCCCAGAGCAGCAAGCCGACCAGCGGACGGTAGAATTCGGGCGCGATCTGGATGGTGCCGCCGAGGAAGGCGGCGGGCGCGGCGGTGAACACGAAGGCGGCAAGCAGACGAAGGTTGATCTGTCCGGCGTGCCAGTAGCGTACGGCGGCGAAGCCGGCGACGACCAGGTTGAGCGCGAGCGCGGTCGGCCGCATCGCCTCCGGCGCGACCGCGAACAGCGCCATGATCGCGAGATAGGCCGAGGCGCCGCCATGGCCGACGGTCGAATAGAGCGCGGCCGCCAGCGCCATCAACAAAGCGATCCAGAGGATCGTGGCCGGATCCATGCCGCCCCCCGTTCTTGCGGCCCTATACATTCAAACCGGCCCGGCGGCAGCCCAAAGCCGACCGGGGCGGCGTCTCTCGGCGACCGGCCCATTGCGGACGTCCGGATCTCGTGAGAAGGTGCGGCCTCGGGGCGGCCGTTCATGTCTCTTGGCTCGCGCCGGGAGCGCCGTCATGATGAACCGACTGCTCGTTCGGCCTCGCTTGTTGGGCCTGCTCTGCGCAATTGGCGCGGTCGGCCTGGGTCTCGCCTATCTGGCGGCGGCCGGCGCGCCGCCGAGGTATCTCTTCGTCAACCTGGCCGCCTTGATCGTGGGTGCCGCGATCTGGCTCGGGCTCGGTCCCACCGCCAGCTCGCGGCTCAGGTCCGACGGGCCGGCCGTGCTCGCGCTGAGCCTGCCGCTGATCGCGACGGCGCTGCTCGGAGTCCCGGTCGACGGTGCCTCGCGCTGGGTGAATGCGGGTCCGCTGAGCGTGCAGGTGAGCCTCGTCACCCTGCCCGCGGCGATCGTCCTCTACGCGCGGAGCGCGGACGCGATCGGAACCGCCGGCGTCGCCATGACGGCGCTGGCGCTGGCGGCTCAGCCCGATCGCGCGATGGCGGCCGTGCTCGCGGCGGGCATGGGTGCCGTCCTTCTTACGAGGCCCGGCCGCCTTCCCGCGCTCGCTCTCGTCGCGGCCGTGGCCGGCTTCGGGATGACTCTGGTCCGGCCGGACTCATTGCCCGCCGTGCCGTTCGTGGACCGAATCCTCTATTCGGCTTTCGAGGTTCATCCGGTCGCGGGGCTGGCGGTGGTGGCCGGATGCCTCCTCCTCCTCGTGCCGGCGTCGGCCGGCGCGCTCCGCGGGCCGCCCGGGCGGCCGGTGCTGGCGGCGTTCGGGGCATGCTGGGCGGCCGTGGTCGCGGCCGCCGCCCTCGGCAATTACCCGACGCCGCTGGTCGGCTACGGCGGCAGCGCGGTGCTCGGCTACCTGCTCAGCGTCGCCCTGCTCCCGAGCTCGCTGCGGGGCGACGTCGAAGCGGAATCAGGCGAGGCGGAGCCGCGGGCCGTTCCAGGCTCCGGGGCCGAAACCGCCGGGCCTGCCATCGTCGAGCGGGCCCGGCGGCCGCACTAGCCGCCGGTGACGCTCAT